>Ga0224520_1000333_pt1 | contig 14652 bp, 10 predicted proteins | sample CFST25metaG_2_FD_180684 | JGI IMG/M metagenome (GOLD analysis project Ga0224520, IMG submission 180684) | Peat soil microbial communities from Stordalen Mire, Sweden - C.F.S.T-25 | ecosystem: Environmental > Terrestrial > Soil > Wetlands > Peat | place: Sweden: Norrbotten County, Stordalen Mire... | reverse complement strand
GTTAAGGGCTTTCAGGTAGTACTTTTTGCCAGAAGTTAAGTTTGCCACATTCATTTTAGTACCGTCCTGAAGGTAGACCAGAGAGTTGTCGTACCATTTATAGCTGATGTAAACCGGGTTAAGCACGCTAAGCTGAAAACTAGAACCCTTGCAATACAAACTTTCCGCATCAGTTACAGGAGTAACCAGGGATTGGTATACCGTAATCTTAACACTATTCGAAAACGAAGTGCTATTACCACTGGTTACCTCTCTTCGAAAGTATGTATCCTCAGTAAGCGCTCCGGGTTGAAGAAAAGATCCTACCTCTCCATCAATATTGGTCCAATCAGTATTATTTAAAGATTTCATCCACTGAAAGCTGAACTGGCCAGATCCCCCGGAAGGGCTGGAACCTAATATGGCGGCCGGAGGGGTTCTGAAACAAATTGTCTGGTCGGCCGCAATGCTCCCTGGCAAAAGTTGGTAGGTAACCGTAATAATAACCGTGTTTGTATAGCCACTGCTGCTGCTACAGGCGGCATCTGTTACCAGGATCCTGTAGTTTGTAGTTGTAGTAAGGCTACCAGGCTGATACTCACTCAGGGTGGCCCCGGGAATGATAAACCAATCGGTCCCATTCTCAGATTTTTGCCACTGATAAATATATGATCCGGATCCACCAGTAGAAGGTACGCTTGGTGATATAAGATAGGGGGTCCCGGCGTAGAAAATTGTTTGGTTAGAACCTATCGTACCATAGAAAAAATCAGATCGAACGGTAATCTTTACAGTATTTGTGTAACCAGTTCCACAGGAAGCATCTGTTACGTTCCTTCGGTAATATGTGGTTTGGGACAGGCTACCCGGCTGATACGTTTCACTGGTTGCTCCTGAAATGGAACTAAAATCGGTAGCGTTCAAAGAACTCTCCCAAAAATAAGAGTAACCCCCCATCCCTCCTGATGGGTTGGTACTGGTTAGTAATGCCGGGGCCATGTTTATACAAATAGTTTGAGCAGATCCGATTGAACCAACTGAAAAGACAGGCTTAACAGTAATTGTTACAGTATTATTATAACCATTGCCACACGCAGCGTCAGTTACTTTCCTTCGATAGTATGTGGTAATTATTAAGGCTGGAGGTTGATAAGCAACCCCTGTAGCTCCCGTTATAATACTCCAATCAGTATTATTAAGAGAGCTTTCCCAAACATAAGAGTACGTTCCCTGTCCTCCTGAGGGAGCCGTAGAATTGGTAAGAATAACCGGGGTGACGCCGTTACAGATAGTTTGACTGCTGCCAATAGAACCAATAGAAAAAACTGTCCGTACTAAAACAGTTACCGGATTAGTATATAAAGAATTACAGTTAGCATCTATTACTTTTTTCCTGAAATACGTTGTTTGAGGTAAAGCACCAGGTTGATAAGAAACAAGATTAGCTCCGGGGATAATGCTCCAGGCAGAGTTATTTAGAGAGCTCTCCCAGCAGTAAGTATAAGAGTTTGATGCTCCAGATGGATTTAACAATGTCGCTATAATACCGGGAGTATCATTATTGCAAATTGTCTGATCGTTTCCAATAGATCCACCTGATAAGTTAGTGCGCACATCAATTGTAACCTGAGTGGTGTAAACCGTGCGACAGGAATTTATAATTGCTTTACGATAATATGTTTTAGAAGTTAATGCAGGTGGCTGGTAATTCTGCCCTGTAGCTCCCGGAACGGGTGACCATGTTGAACCATCAGGAGAGCTGTACCATTGGTAAGAGTTCGATCCGATACCTCCGGTTTCAACAGCAGTGACAGATATAATATTTGGAGCAGTACCATAGCAGACCAGCTGGTCAGAACCAATACTTCCGGGCGCTAAATCGTTGTTACCGTTAATTTGAACTGAACCTGTATATATTGCCCCACAGCTCGCGTCAATAGCTAATCTTCTGTAATACCGGGGGCCCAGAATAAAAGGAGGTTGATAGGTCCCACCGGTCGCCCCAGAAACAGGAGTCCAGTTTGTATTATCTATAGAAATGTACCACTGGTAACTATAATTAGGATAAGAACTCCCGCCTGTTGGAGCTGTAGTTTCAATAATTGTCGCAGGAGTAACATTATAGCAAACATCCTGATTACTTCCAATTGTTCCGCTAGTAAGGGAAGGGTAAACGTATTTAGAAACCTCATTGCTAGGACCACTAACACAACCAAGCTCGCCAGTAGTAACAATCCTTCGATACATCGTACTTTGATTAATATACGGTGATTGATAAGAAACTAAATTAGCTCCGGAGATATCGGTCCAACTGCCAGAGCCTGTTTTGCTTTGCCATCTACTTGTATATGTAGAATTTGAAGCGAGGGCAAGGTTCGTGATATTCTGAGGCGTTCCCCCAACATTACAGATTACCTCGTCTGATCCAATAGAATTGCTGCTCACACCTACAACTTTTAACGTTATAGTATTAGTACCATACCAACCGGTACATAAATTTGCCTGTCTAAAAGAGAAAGTCCAATTACCAACAACATTAAAAAAACCGGATGGAAGAATATAATAGCCACTATTTTGGTTTATGATCGATATTATAGATTCAGTTATTACAAAAGCAGTAGAACCGTCAGGTCTCTTTATGGTAATATCATTATAACTACCAGATTCATAACAATAGTACTCATCACAGTTATATAGATAGTTTGCAGAAAGATCTAACCGAAACGTAGAAGCATAATTAACGCAAATATCTCCGCCAGGGGAGGTGTTAAAATCTACATACTCTAAAGAAGCATTGCAAGAAGCCTGACCAAAACAATAATTGTTAGAAAGGGAGGCAATTATTACAGTAGAGTAAATAAAGAATAGAAATTTTTTCATATTCTAAAAATTATAGTTTATTCCTAATTTTATAATGAAACTAGCCTTACCGACCTTGCTCAATTGGAAAAAACGCTGATCCAAATCGAGGTTAAACATTATCTTATTAGTAACGTAGTACTCGGCGCAAAGACCTATGTTTTCTCCAACAAAGAACTGGCTCTCCTTCTTGTCCAGTACTGAATTACTTAAGAATTCGACTCCCGAAAGGATACCCCCCTTTGCACTTAAAAAAAAGTTTTCTCCCAGGGTATAGAAATTATAAATAAATTCAAGGTTTACATAAATAATTGAAGTTTTGCTTATTGCAAAATCAACCCTTTCATAGTCAATACTTCCACGAAAAGCGAAATTATTATTCTTATACAGGGTAATCCTTGAAGAAACATTGAAACCATTTTTTACATAGCCGCCGTCAAGGCCGATGGCCCTACTCCCAGCCACGTGGATCAGCTGAGCACTCGCGGAAGCTGAAAGGAAAAGGAAGGCTATAAGTAGTTTATTTTTCATCGGATAAAAGTTTTTGTTCAAAGACTTTGACGCTGAGCATTTTTTCGCCCGGAATATTGATGATCGGGCTGCGGGTCCCCTTCAGCTCCCTGATCTGAATTACAAGTGATCCGCTGTTACTTCCGGTGAAGCGCTCTATAACGTATCCTAGCTCGGCCTTTTGATAGGCTGTAACAACCTTTACCGGGGATTCAAATTCAATTTTCATGCGCTGTTCGATCCTGGCCTCGTTCTTTTTCATCCCCTTTCGCTTTCCCTCCACTACCTTGAAGTAGATACCATCAATGTTATAGTCACTGCCTGTGTTGTTTATAATAATGAGTTTGAAGTATGTAAAATTGTCGTCATTCTTGATGTTGGCAACCTGAAATGTCATTCCATTCTCAACTGTTCCAATTGAACTATACTCTATCTTATCAGAAAGCACACTGTTAAGGCGTTCCTTCATCTTTGCATTATGATTCTCCACGGTAACAACCTCTTTCATTTTTATTTCATCGATTTTTTTAACCTCGTCCCTGGCGTAATCGTAGAATATTTTGGTACTGTCGCCATATTTCAGCCGTCCAAACCAAATCTTTTCGTTATCAAGCTTAACGGTTATAGAAGTTTCAGGAGCAAGGGGATCATTGCCGCGGATAACACAATTTTTACCATTTTGGAAAATATCGTAATACTTATTTTTTCTCTCTCCTACTGATGGGTTATTTCCGACAACAATAAAAACTATAGAATCAGTAAAATTCAGGGTAGCGGTAAAATCTTTGTTTACCTCAATTAAACCCATATTTTGGGGAAAAACAGGACTTACCAAAAAAGTAAGAAAAATAGACAGGTAAATGTTTTTCATGTTACTCTTTTTTAATAAAAACTCTGTAGCCTTTATACAGGTTAATGGAGGCTTCCTTCTTTCTTGTCATGGCCTTTATAGTATTGTCTACAGCATTAGCAGCGATACCAACGCCGGTCCCGGAAGCAAGACCAGATGAAAGCGAAGAAGAAGCTTCACTGGTGGTTTGCCCCATACCCTCTCTGACTGATTCATTAAGACTGCCTTCGTAAGCTAACCCCCTGGAGTACTTTTCATCGAATACAAGTAACCCGGTTACTGGCGAAATATTACCGTCGGTATTCAGGATCTGGTAAATGTTAATATCAAAAACACCTCCATGCTCTGAAGCTTTTCCGTACAGAATGGAATTTTTTTTGAAAACTGAGCCATCAATAGTGCAATCCTCCAAAAGGAAAAAAACTACTGAGGATTGGTTTTTTATCTTTGTGTCCTCCTCTAGCATAGCAGGAATAAACCCTCCGTTTTTGGTCTGGGAATTAGATGAGTTTTTTTTACTGACCATACGATCAGAAACAACAATTCCAAAACCTCCGGTATCTTCTTCTTTCTTCTGTGGAGATTCACTTTTTGTTTCTGTTTTTACATCTTCTTTTGCGTGTATTGGCTCTTGCCTCTGTCTTGCCTGCTTTGTTACCTGACTGTCATTGTTGTCCTTCTTTTCTTTGGCATTTTTAGGATCTGATTGGTAAGTTTTAAAATTAACTGTCTTGGATAAATCCTGTTTTTCTTGTGGCGCCTGGTAAGAGTTCGCCTTTTTTAAACGGTTGTTATATTCTTCCTTTGTTTTATCTTTCTCCACCAGGAGAGGAACTGTAAAATCAGCAGCTGCAGACGAAGTTGTTTTTTTAGAAAAAACACTAACCCCGTAAATAACCATGATAAGAATAACCACTCCAATTGATCCAAAAAATATTAATTTTTCTTTTTTCATTGTTATTTTATTTCTTCGCGGTTAAGTTCTGCAAACCGTGTGATAAGTAATCCGTGAGGGTTGAGAGGATAGTTACGACTAACAAAAATTATTAAACCAGTCGTTTCAAAAGAATAGCGAATGGTCTGTTCATCCTGGGTAATAGACAGGATCGCTTTAACCCGGAAGGAATAAGGCTCCTTATTACCTTGGATCTCGATATTTTCCGGTAGTATTTCAATAGTTTGTTTTATGCCATAATTTGAAACCTTTGTATACCAGCCGTCATTTTTACGTTTTATGTAAAGCTGCTCTATAGAATTATCCCCAAACCACAAAGATTTTTCCAGGCTTTTTTCAACATTAAAAGCATCATATTGATAAAAGTAAGTATGAAATTTTTCAAGATGGTCCTTGATCTCAACCTTTATATTTTCATCTCTTTGCATCCACTTCATTGGGATCACTTCCCCGTTAGTATCCAGAACCAGCACTGTATTTAACTGCCGCGAGTAAAGGTTATTAATAGAAAAAGCGAATATTGCCGAAGAAACTATAAAGGCAATAGTGAGACCCCAGACAACCATACGGTTGACAATAAGGGTTTTATAAATATCTATTTTAGGTTTTTCCATTATACTACTTGATTAATTCTTTCATGAAAGGCATTGACACTTTAAAAAGCTTGATTTTGATAACTATAACCAGTATAAGAGCTAAAACAACCATTAATCCTCCTGAAATAGCCATATTAGCGGGATCTATAGAAGAAACAGGCGCTATAAGAACAGTCATAGTATCAAAGAGGGTGTTTGCAAAGACTACTACGAAAGCGTAAGGGATAATGACCAGGTAGTATCGAGCATACATCTTGAAGACATTGTATATATAATCTTTCGTTTTATCAAAAATAGAAAGGGCAATCATCAGGGGGACAAAAATCTTGATCAGCCCCATGAAAAAATAACGCTCTGCCAGGAAAACCGGGTATATTAAAAAATCCAGGATTTTTAACATGAATTGCGTTATATGTGTGTAAGCTCCTCCTGTCCAACTGGAAGGATTCATCATATTTACAACTTCTCCTATCTTTCTTAAAACACCATCTATTGCTGATTCGTTTGCAGGTGGCGGTGTAACAGGAAATGATGATACAGTAAACATATCAGGTTTATTATTAAAACCTTTTAATGCTTCCGATTCAACCATTGCACAGGCAGAATCAAATACGTCCAAAATCTGGGTACTAAAACCAACCAGTAAAAGAAGTCCGAGCATTCTAAAAAGGGTATAAGGAGAAAAACCTTCATCTCCCTCGCTAAATACTTTTCCATTTTTAGAAAAGCTTTTGAAAAAACTTTTCCACAGCGATAGAACTAAAATAAAAGCGCCTATAGATTTTGAAATTATAACCAGGTAGCCAAGACCACCTGCGAACATTGATTTATAAACCTTATCTAAATACTCTAGACCCATGATTAATTATTTAAAAATGCTATTTATATAATTCAATGTTCTAAGTTGCATCCTTTGATTATCAAGAGTTTCAACTTCTATAACAGCGGAATTAATAACTCCAAGATTTTCATGAAGCTCCTTAAGGGCCTGGTTCATATTTAGCAGTCTGTCTCCGTCTGACATTTCAGAGAGATTATCAGTAAGCACCACGGTAAGAGTAGAAATAGCATAGCTTGTTTGGCTGAGCAGTCCCATCATGGATTCATTAATCGTGTGATATTCAGAGGGTTTAAAACAGTTATGGTCATTAATTGTTTTTAGCGAACCAAGAACCCTTGTATATGAATCACTTACCTGAGCTATAGCCAGTTCTAGATTATGATAATTTGCAACCTTGCGATTGATTTTTTTAAGCTTTTCCGTGGCATCTTTTATAACCTGCAGATGTTCTCTTTCAGTTGCAACTTGTTCGGTGAGTTTAGTATATTCCCTGAGTCTATCTGTCACTTCTACTTTTTCCCGGGTTGCATCTTCTATCTCCCAAGCTGGATTTTTAACAACCACAGTTTGACTAAAAGCTTCATAAGAAATTAAAAAAAGAAATATTGTGAATAATTTTCTCATTTTAGATATTTTTAATCTTGCTGTATTTTTCGATCGCCTTCTCCATATCACCAGTTTCTTTAAAAAGCTCCATGACCTCGGTATATTCCTTCCCTTCAGTTTGAAATGCCAGGAGAACCTTTGGTGCTAGTTCCAGGCGCATTATGTTGCTCTCTGATCCTATCTTGAGTAAAAATTCAGAATATTTTATTTTACCCGTGAAATTGTATTTTATTGATCCCAGCTGGTTCTCATCATGCTCCTTGAGAGAAAGGCGTTCAATGATTTCTTTGTAGCCTTTTTCATTTTGCATGATATACATTACCTGTGTATTATCGATCATTGCATTTGAAGCATCGTTTTTAGGAAGTTGGCTTGGAGATTGAAGTACGATACCAATAGCGGCCTCCTGTTTTCTGGCTGCCTGGTAGAAGTACTCGGCCGAGGAAAGCACAGAAGGGAATTTTAACATCTTTGCGAATTCATCAAAGAAGATCACTCCTTTAGTGCTTCGGTCTTTCCAGACAACCTTTTGAACTGCTTCGCTGATCATGTGCAACATGATGGTAAGAAGGACATGATTATCTTTAATCTCGTCAAGTTCAAAAACGATGAATTTTTTCCCCTCGATCTTGTAACTGTCATCCGTTTTTGCTTCAAACAAAAACGAGTAAATACCTTTACCGATAAACTCTGAGGTAATATGTAGAAAGTCCTCTATATCAAAGAATTTTGGATTAAGATCCAGGACTTTCATAATATCCTCTTTGTTATCGACAATGAACTCATAGAACTGAGGAAAACTATGTTCTTTTTCTATAGATTTATAATACAGAGTTATGACCTTCCTTAAGCTCACGGCTTCATCTTCTTCAGGGAGTCGGTCCCTTTTCCAAAGTTTGAAAACGAACGTTGACAGCTCGTTTATTTTTGTGGCCGAAACGTTTTCAGCGTTTTCAACAAAAAAAGGGTTTAGGCCAATACCAACGCCATCCTGGTACTTGATGTAAACTGTATCATCAGGGTACAATAATGAAAGCTTTCGGTAACTATCCCCCAGGTCAATGATTACAATACGGATATCATCTTCATAGAACTGACGGAAGATATGATTTGCAAGTACCGACTTGCCTTCACCGGTTGGTGCGATGATAAAGAAATTGCGAGCTTTTATTCTCTTTCGGTCCTGGTCCCAAACATCTTTTTTAACTGGAATATTATAAACCCGGTCATTAAAATAGATCCCCCTTTCATCGTTTTTATAATTTGTGACATTAGTGAAAAAACAAAGACTCTGCTGCAAGTCTATAGGTATAATAATATTCGATTTGTCAATGTTGGAGACATTGGCAAAGAAGGAATTTAAAAAAAGATTCTTTTTATTTGCTCCTATCGGTGCGTAAGGTGTTATATCGAGGTTTTTGAACTCATTAGCTACCATCTGCTCATAAGAGCGAAAATCTGTCTCATTCTCTGCGTAAAAAACTACATTAAAATGACAACCGGAAAGGATAATTTTTTCATCCTTGGTGATTGTCTCGAGGAAATCACCCAGCATGTTCGCATCCGTTTCATATTCCTTTTTGAATTTTCTTGCTCCGTATAATAAGGTTCTTTGATCTTCAAGCTTACCTTTTTCCTGTTTGTGGTTTCGTATATAAATAATCTGGTTATAAATATGATCAAAGGGAAGGTTTAAACCAAGGTTATCTGCAAAGCCGGTGTGATAAACAAAATCTCCGGCGCTCATTTTTTGATCATAACTACAGGTTTTAACCGTTTCTCCCAGCTGTTTAAACTGGTTTACGGCAAAAAGACCGATGAACTTGTTGCCAACCTTCATTTTATCTACATCTATCTCAGTGTATCGGTCCTCGTAGAAAGAGTTAAAATAGCCAAACTCCAGGTATTTATAAACTTCCTCGGTAACAGGCTCAAGCTTTAAGAAGCGGGAATTATTTATATAATCAAAGCATCGCTCAACGGTTATTTCAAATTTCTTTTGCCTCTCGTACTCTTTAAGGTACTCGGCAGTTTTAATGGGCTTTTTAAACGGGTTCTTAAATCCTTCGTTTATTGTGATCCCGCTCTCGTTAAAAATAAAGAAAATGAAAGAATGATGGTCATTATACTCTCTCCCCTGAAAATGCTTTTTCGTTGCTCTCTGGAGGAACGTTCTTGAAGGCATCGAGGCTGAATCAAATTTCTTCTTGAGATATAAATCGCATTTATGAATAATGGTTCCTTCCTCGAAATCTCTAAGGGCGTTATACCAGATATCATGAATAGTATCAAAATCTTTTTCAGAGTTTGAATATATTTCTCTTAAGTGAACATGAAAACCAAAAATAACGGACCCGTTATTTGTATAACACCGGTGTCCATCACGAAACAGGACCGAAGGGGTATCACTCAGGTTTATTTCCATACCCTATTTATAATTATCGTTTATGATGGTATTTGGAAACCGTTCATTTGAGATTGAGCTTAAAAAGGCACCAGAATTTAATTTATTTAGGCCAAAGTAGCCAGCAATTAAAAAGACAGTATAAAATGCAAGTTTGAAAATAGTTATCCCCGTTGAAAGCAGGAAAATAACTATGATTAACAGTAGAATAAAAAGGTAAAACAAGGGCAACCTAAGTCCCAGGATATACGGTTGCTTGTTAACATTTTTGTAAACTCTATAAGATTTCATCAACCTGCCATGATAAAGGCTACGATACCCACAAGGCAAAAGTATACTGCCAGATAAAGCACTATGCCCGTAATAAAACCTTTATAATCCCGTGATTCTCCAAGTACCTTGCCCATGTTAGCTAATGCTCCAACAATTAACACAAGACCCCCAATAATAGGGATCGCTGGTTTAACCCAAACAGTATAAAAATTATTTAGAACATTTGTAACTTGTGCTTGGATCTCAATAGAGAATAGCATCAGCAATGCTAATAAAGAAATTGTCTTTTTCATAAGTGTGTTTTTTGGTTCAGGAAATTTGTATTGCGCTATAAATATATATAGGATTGTTAAACAGTTTATGGAATGTTTAAAAAAACTAAATATTATTTATTAACAAATTGTTAAGTCTCAGTAATATTGAGACTTCCAGAATCTTTACATGGAAATGCAAGCTCCTCTGACTATATGTTACCGGATAAAATTGACCAACAAAAGACAAAGTCAATTATTTGTTGTTTAGCAATGTAGGTTTAGGGTATCTTGTCCGGGCAAAGGGGATCAATGTGTCCGGTTTCTGCACTCAATATGATAATAATCTAAAAATATTATTGTATTAACTAAACTTTGATGCGAATAAACTTAAAATAAAGTATACGTATAATATAGAAATGGGTTCATCCATTAAAATCAATAAAATTGAGGAAATTAGAAGTTGGGGAGCAACTGAAGATTATTATCAATATAGTTATCAAGACAATAACATAATTGGTTATGAGATATTTAGAGCAGATCTTGACATTAAAACAGATTTGGATAATCAGAAGAGAGAATATAAATTAACAAAGTCATTTCTTATTAATCCATAATAATCTTTAATAGTTAATTGTATAACATTAAACATACAATACAATAAACACTTAATTCCGCATTCGATGGTCAGTTTGCTCCGGCCAAAGGTGGTCATCGAGTCATGTTGCATTTTTTTCAACTCCGTCAATCGGTGGTTAATTTTAATCCGATCAGTTATGTCAAAGTTATAGCCATCCCCACTCAGTTAAATAAAATTGCTATTAGCTTTATTATAGTTTAATTTTGATAATGAAATAAATAGGCCTCAGATGTCAAGCATTATTGAAGGATATAATTATGACATCTTCATCAGCTACTGCCAGAAAGACAACAAGCATGATAGCTGAGTAACGGAGTTTGTTGATAACTTTAAGGGCCAAAGGAAATATATATGCTCCATACAACGAGACAATTGATGGGCATACAATTTTACTTCATAGAAGTGGAATATTAGCTTGCGATGTAATTGGAGATAATGACAAAATGTAACTAAGGTACATATGAGCCTAAAAATATTGACAGCAGGCAAAAGGAAGGAAGAAAATTATATGGAAAGAATAAATAGATTTTTAAGAAATCAATATAAATAACCCTGTGAAATCAATCACTAAATTTAAAGCATTTATTATAATAGCTTATTTAGTTAATGCATTTGCCTGTAATGTATTATTTGCACAATCAGTCGACACAATTCAAGCAAAATTAGTGGCAACAAATTTTTATTCATCCAGATTATCCCAGAGTAGTCAGCTGAGTAAAAAAAGTCTTTCATTTCAAAATCTTGAATTGTTTTTAGCCCATAAGGAAAACGGAAATTTAAGTAATCAAAATAATTTAAAAAAAAGCAATCAAACCTTACCACTATATTATATATTTAATGTTAGGGACAAGATTAATTCTGAGGATAAATATGGTTTTGTTATTGTCTCTGCTGATCAAAGAGTCCCTGCTATTTTAGGGTATTCTTTTTCAGGAGAATTTTCTGAAAATGACCAACCACCTGCTTTTAAAGAATGGATGAATCACTATAAAGAACAAATTATTTATGTCATCCAAAATGCTTTAACACCTAATTTGAAGATCAGTGACGGATGGAAAAAGTATTCCAATACGATTGAATTAAAAAGTAATGAACAAATCACTGAAGTTGCACCATTACTTACAACAACCTGGGGTCAGGGTTGTTTTTACAATAGTCTTTGTCCTGCAAATTTCATTTATCCTTATAATTGTAATCACGCTGTGGCAGGCTGTGTTGCAATCGCTATGGCTCAGATAATGAAATATTGGAATTATCCTACAGCAAATAATCCCATACCTGGGTATGCTAACTCCAATTATGGATGGATACCAAATGTCGGAAGGACTACTTATGATTGGTCTCATATGCCTAATAGTCTTTCGTCATTGAGTACCAGTGAAGAAATAAATGCTGTATCAGAAATTATCTACCACTGTGGAGTTGCTGTTCAAATGAATTATGGTCCTTATACTTCTGGAGCAGGTATATCATTATATGAATTTAGAAATTATTTTAATTATCCTTCAAATATGCAACTTATTGGTAAAAACGAATATTCTGCCAGTGATTGGGAAAATATTCTGAGAAACGAATTGAATAATAATAGGCCAATTTATTATGAAGGTGGTAATGGAAGTGGTAGTGGCCATGCTTTTGTATGTGATGGATATCAAAATACAGATTACTTTCATTTTAATTTGGGTAATGGAGAGAACAACAATGGTTATTTTTATTTGGATGATCTTACACCTCCTACTATCCCTTACGCATATGGTCAATCAGCAATTATTGGCATATCGCCTAAAACTATTGATAATGATGAAAATGTTTATAATACCGTAATTATTGGAACGCAAACCTGGATGGCTGAAAACCTTAAAACCACAAAATATAATGATGGCACCATTATTCCTGTAATTACTGATAATACTACTTGGAGTAATTTAGTCTCAGATGCCTATTGTTGGTATAATAATGATGCTTCAACATATAAAAACAGGTATGGAGCATTGTATAATTGGTACGCTGTGAATACTGGCAAATTATGCCCTGTAGATTGGCATGTGTCAACATATGATGACTATTCGACTTTAGTGAATTATCTCGGAGGTAATAGTATTGCTGGAGGTAAAATGAAAGAAACAGGAACCGACTACTGGCAAAGTCCAAATTCTGGTGCAACAAACGAATCTGGTTTTACTGGTCTTCCGGGTGGCTGGCGTAATATTGATGGTGTATTCAATTCAAATGGTATACAAACATACCCAGTTGGATCATATGGATATTTTTTAACCTCAACTACTGTACCTAATACAACAACATCTTGCTATGTTACAAGCCTTGGTTACAATTATAACTCCTTGTCTTATGCAGGCGATCCAATGCAAGTTGGAATGTCTGTTCGCTGTGTTAAAGATCCAACATTAATTGTCACACCTCCGTATATAACAGTAGCTTCATTATCAGGAGCAACAGAGAAGTGTGATGTAACTTCAAACACAAACTGGACAGTAACAACGGATGCTGACTGGCTAATTTTATCATCAGCATCTGGTATAGGGAATGGAACATTAAAAATTATGACAACCAGTGCCAACCTTTTAACCAATGACAGAAGTGCAGGTGTGACGTTTTCTGCATCCGGAGTCAGTTCTGTTATGGTGATAGTAACTCAATCGTCAGCAACACCAACTTTATCAGTTTCCTCAACAAGTTTGCTAGTAGACTCAGGTTCAGGAAATATAGGTAGCATAGCAATTACCTCCAGTACAAGTTGGAGTGTAACTGATGATGCAACGTGGATCACGGTAACACCTTCAAGTGGATTAGGGAACGGACCTGTAACAGTCACAACAATAAGTGCCAACTCTTCTGCCATTCCAAGAAGTGCAAATTTGACGTTTTCCGCACCTGGTGTTAGTTCTGTTACTGTTACTGTAACTCAAAATGGTACAGGATCAACACTATCTGTTACACCTCAAAATGTAACGTTAGCATCTACATCAGGGGCAACTGGGAACTTTAATGTTGCCTCAAATACAACCTGGGGAGTAACAACGGATGCTGACTGGCTAATTTTATCATCAGGATCAGGTACAGGAAATGGGACAGTAACATTCACAACAACCAGTGCCAATACTTCTGGTATAAGACTTGCGGCAGTTACGTTTTCTGCATCCGGATTCTATTCTGTTACTGTGACAGTACAACAATATGGTTCAGGTCCAACACTGTCTGTGACACCTCAAAGTGTAACGTTAGCATCTATATCAGGGGCAACATGGAACTTAAATCTTGTCTCAAACACAAACTGGACAATAACAAAAGATGCAACATGGCTCAATGTTGAATATGCAGGTGGATCAGGGAACGCATCTTTAACAGTCACAACGACCAGTGCCAACACTTCAACCATTGAAAGAAGTGCAAATGTAACGTTTTCCGCATCCGGAGTCAGTCCTGTTGTCGTAACTGTAACTCAAAATGGTACAGGCTCAACATTATCTGTTTCTCCAGGTAATCAGGATGTAGGGTCAGATGCAGGAAGCATAACCTTCAATGTCAGTTCAAATACCAGCTGGACAGTTTCTGATGATGCAGCCTGGTTGACGGTAAGTCCAACAAGTGGCAGCGGCAATGGAACCTTAACTGCAACCTTTACAGCCAACACGTTGATCCCATCGAGGGTTGGGACCATTACAATATTAGGAACAGGGGTAAGTTCAAAATCCGTTACTGTTATACAGAGTGGCATAAACACATTATCTTTAACACCTTCAAATCAGGATGTAGGGTCAGATGCAGGAAGCATAACCTTCAATGTCAGTTCAAATACCAGCTGGACAGTTTCTGATGATGCAGCCTGGTTGACGGTAAGTCCAACAAGTGGCAGCGGCAATGGAACCT
>Ga0224520_1000329_pt1 | contig 14713 bp, 12 predicted proteins | sample CFST25metaG_2_FD_180684 | JGI IMG/M metagenome (GOLD analysis project Ga0224520, IMG submission 180684) | Peat soil microbial communities from Stordalen Mire, Sweden - C.F.S.T-25 | ecosystem: Environmental > Terrestrial > Soil > Wetlands > Peat | place: Sweden: Norrbotten County, Stordalen Mire... | reverse complement strand
AACATTATTAATGAATGCAACAGGACATGTTTTATCGTCAAGTATTATCATTGTTCCTGTTCCAAGTCTGCTTCCTGCAGCAGCAACAGTTTTAAAATCCATTTTCACGTCTAAATGATCTTCAATAAGAAAATCCGTAGAGGCCCCCCCCGGCAAAGCACCTCTGAACTTATGACCCTCTGTCATCCCACCTGCATGCTCCTCGAGAAGCTCCCGCATTGTTATACCAAGAGGCAGCTCCCATATTCCGGGATTCTTAACTTTCCCGCTTACTCCAAATAGTTTTGTACCGCCTGTATCAGTGAGGCTTAAGCTTTTAAACCAATCAGCTCCATTCACCACAATATGTGAAATCCAGGAAAGGGTCTCAACATTATTCACAACAGTTGGTCTGCCAAACAACCCGCTTATTGCAGGAAAAGGTGGCTTGGTACGAGGTGTTGCCCTTTTGCCTTCAAGAGAATTTAATAATGCTGTTTCTTCTCCGCACATATACCTGCCGGCACTTGAATGGACATGCAGATCAAGGTTAAAGCCTGAACCCAGAATATTTTTGCCAAGGTACCCTGACTTATAAGCATCAGCGATAGCTTCCCGTAGCATTTTCTCAGCTTTCTTATAAGCCCATCGTAGAAAAATATATGCTTTTTCGGCCTGAATGGCATAAGCCGAAATAATCATTCCTTCAATAAGCTGATGTGGATTGCCTTCCAGAAGATATCTGTCTTTAAAGGTGCCAGGTTCCATTTCATCTGCATTACATATAAGGTACTTTGGTTTGGAATCGTCGCCATCTATCGGTACAAGGCTCCATTTTACACCAGTGGGAAAACCGGCGCCACCTCTTCCGAGTAAATTTGAACCTTTTACGAGGCTTGTCACTTCAGCCGGTGTCATATTTTTCATCGCTTTCTTTAGACCGGCATAGCCACCAACCTTTTTGTAATCTTCCAGATTATAAGCAATAGAGCCAGGGGTAATATATTTGGTAAGAGGCCTTTCCATTTCCTATTATTTATAACTCTCAAGTAATTCATCTATCTTTTCTATGGTCAGCCTGTTGAAGTGATCATTATTGATCATCATAACAGGGGCATTATCACAATCACCCAGGCATGAGATCGGAAGAAGGGTGAATCTTCCGTCAGAAGTTGTACCACCGAAGCTTATGCCCAGCTTCCCTGAAATATACTGATAAAGCGATTCATAGCCCATTATCATACAACTGACACTGTCACAGATAAGTATTACATTTCTGCCGACAGGCTTACGATAGATCCTGCTGTAAAATGTTGCAACACTATCCACCTCTTCACTGGAGATTCTCAACACCTGGGCAATATCCTTCACAGACTCATCTGATACCCATCCGCGATGCTGCTGAACGATCTTCAACGCATCTATACATGCTACGGAAGGGTATGGATATTGTTTAACTTCTTCCTGTATCTCCCTTTTTTCTTCTTCAGTCAGCATTGTTATTTAATTTTGTTGCTGGTTACTGGTTGCTGGTTACTGGTTTCTTGTTTCTCGTTCCACGTTTCGCGTTTTCAATTCTCTTTAAAATCAGAACCTGATTAATTGTGAGGTCATTGCGAGCGAAGCGAAGCAATCTTTTGTCATTCTATTTATATCTTATTACTTTTCCCTTTCTCCTTACCTATCCAGATCGGCTAAAACAAAATCCATAGCGCCCAGTATTGCCAGCAGATCAGGGACAGTATATCCTTTTGTGATAAAAGGCAACATCTGTATATTCGGGAAAGACGGGGTTCGTATCCTTGTACGGTATGAAGATGTACTCCCATCACTTATAAGATAATAACCATTACTTCCCTTTGCAGCTTCAATTGGTACCATAGCTTCCCCTGCAGGGATAACAGGCCCCCATGAAACGCCAACAAAATGCGTTATAAGCGTTTCAATATCTGTCATTGTTTTGTCTTTTCTTGGAGATATTGCCAGAAAATGGTCCGATTTATAATGGCCGTCCGGCATATTTTTTATGCACTGTTGAATGATCCTTAAGCTTTGCCTCATCTCTTCCATACGCACCAGGGCTCTGTCGTAACAGTCTCCATTTTTCCCTAGAGGAATATCGAATTCAAATCTATCAATGCCAGAATAGGGTCTTTTCTTACGGTAATCCCAGTTATAACCTGTAGCACGAAGTCCTGAGCCGGTAATCCCCCATTCGATTGCCTCCCTGGTGGTATATACTCCAATTCCTACTGTTCTCGCTTTAAATATCCGGTTTTTCAGTACCATATTGTCAAACTCCCTGAGTCGCTTGGGAAGGTAATCAACAAAATCCTGCATCAGTTTATCCCATCCATCAGGCAGATCATGGGCCACACCTCCAATTCTGAACCAGGAAGGATGCATCCGGGCGCCTGTTATTGCAGCTACTATATCGAAGATTCTTTCCCTATCGTTGAATGCGTAAAAAACCGGCGACATCTGTCCCATATCCTGAGCAAATGTCCCCAACCAGACAAGATGACTGGCAATCCGGAAAAGTTCACTCATCATTATACGTATAACCTGTGCCCTGTCGGGAAGCTCAATGCCGGCTAATTTTTCAACTGAAAGAAGATAAGCCAGGTTATTCATCACCCCACTCAGATAATCGATTCGATCGGTATAAGGAATAAAGGTATGCCACGATTGTCTTTCTCCCATTTTCTCTGCGCCGCGATGATGAAATCCAATATCAGGTATTATGTTTACCACATCTTCCCCGTGTAGCTGAACTATCAGCCTCAGCAGACCATGCGTGCCCGGATGCTGAGGTCCGACATTAAGAAACATGAAATCACTATCTTCACTTTTTGCGTCCAGCCCATATTCTTCAGGATTGAATTTAAGATTTGCTTCCTCTTCATCCCGTATACTGTCTGTCAGGACAAAAGGATCCAGTTCCGTAGCTCTGGCGTGGTGTTCTTTTCTTAAGGGATGTCCCTTCCATGACTTTGGCATCAGTATTCTTGTCAGTCTTGGATGGCCTGAAAAGTTAATACCAAACATGTCAAATACTTCACGTTCATACCAGTTGGCTGATTCCCATATGGTTGTTATGCTTGGAATGTTTATATCATCGTTTTTCAGAGCCACTTTTATCCTGATATCCTGATTCCTCTCAAGGGAGGTCAGATGGTAGACAACGGAAAAATCGCTGGCGGGCTGACCATCGCGTTTGGTTCGTGTCCTTTCATCGATACAGGTCAGATCGTAAAGCATCTTAAAAGGAAGAGTGATTTCATTTTTAAGATGTTTTAAAACCGGAACCAGATTATTCCTCTCTGTCCATATGGTCGGAGTGTCATCTTTAGTTTGCTGTTGATACACAATGGTACTCTCACCAAACTTTGATCTTATTTCAGAAATTATATCGTGATCGTTCAGGCTCATCAGTTTATTGCAATAATTAAAGAGGCGTTAGATTTCATTCATCGGTCGGATAAAAGTCATTTTGGATCTTTCTTCCATTTTTTTATCCCTCATAGAAATCTTCTCAGGTTTATGAATTCCCTGAGGTCCGATAACCCAGCTGAACGGACGCTCCTCTTTTCCAATTGATTCCCGGAGTAAAAGCAATCCTTCAAGAAACGCATCAGGACGAGGAGGACAGCCGGAAACATAAACATCAACAGGCAAAAACTTGTCAACCCCCTGAACGACACTGTAGATATCGTACATTCCACCCGAATTTGCACACGATCCCATTGATATGATCCATCTTGGAGCCATCATCTGTTCATACAACCTTTGTATTATCGGAGCCATCTTAAGGAACACAGTACCTGCAATAACCATAACATCTGCTTCACGCGGGGTATTACGAATCACCTCTGCTCCAAACCGTGCAATATCATACCGGCTGGTAAGGGCAGTAGCCATTTCAACAAAACAGCACGAAAGGCCAAAACCAAATGGCCAGGTTGAGTTCTTTCTTCCCCAGGAGATCATATCATCAAGTTTGCCCATCAATACCGATCTGCGAATAGCCTCATCGTTAATTCCCATTTCCTGTCCGGGGTATCTGTCTTTGGATTTTATCATCAGAGTTATTCTTTAATCCTGTTTTTATATTGCAGTATTTTCTTTCCGTTTGGTCCAAAGTCAAGAGCTCCGATACTGAGTTCATAAACCAGCAATATAACAAGAAGCCCTATGAAGATCAATATTCCTATATAACCGGCGAGTCCGAGTTCGCGGAAAGAGACCGCCCACAACATGATAAATGCAGCGTCAAGGTCGAAAATTACGAAGAACATTGCTATGATATAAAAACCGGAAGAAAATCGAAGTCGCGCATCCCCGGTTGGAGGTATCCCTGACTCATAAGGTTCATCCGTGGTTTTCTCCTTGTGCTTCTCTCCAAGGACCCAGGAAAGACCTATCATTATTCCGATCAGAAAAATTACTATAAACGCGAAAACAATAAAAGGCCAGAAAGTAATATCTTGTACCAACAACATAATTTACAGAGTGTTGAATGTAATTATTACTTCATTAATTAAACAATAAACAGTATTAAATATATGTTTTTGAAGTTTACTAAATACAAATATAATAATTAACAGCCTTAGTACTGCTTATAAGTAATTAAATCGAAAATGAAGAAATAATGTCAAGCTCATCAGGTAAAAGATCATTCAATTAAAGAAAAGCAATTCATAAAAATAATCCCAACTGTTGTATCGGTTTTTAGAATTCTTTGCTGTTAAATATTAAATAATAATAATGAACAATGAAAGATATGAGTTTGTTTAATCTTAAACCCTGAAATGAGTTGTTCCAGGGTAATTTTTTCTAAAAACAATGCAATCAAAAGATGAACCTGAGGTGCGTCTTATGACAGGAAGCGATCTGGATATTCCCGGGTCGGAACTGGATAAGGAGCTTGAAATTACAGGAAGTGAAGATGAAGAGAATAATTATTACAGCTTAGGTGGAGATGATCATAATGATCTTGAAAAGGACTACGTAAAATGATACTTATAAAATTACACTCATGAATAAACTCAAAACAAGTTACATGGGGATCGAACTGAATAACCCCATTATTTTAGGCGCTTCCAATCTGGTAACGAACCTGGATAATCTTAAGAAAGCTGAAGAACTTGGAGCCGGAGCAATTATTTACAGATCGCTTTTCGAGGAACAAATTCAACTTGAGAGATTACAGCTCGATGAAAGATTAACCGAATTCAATGATCTCAATGCAGAAATGGTTCAGACCCATCCAAATATTGAGCACGCAGGTCCTGATGAACATCTTATGAATCTCAGGAAGGCAAAAGAAAGCTTATCAATTCCGCTGATAGCAAGTCTTAATGCAGTTAACAATGATACATGGCTCAAATATGCCAGACTTATTGAAGAAACCGGTGTCGATGGAATTGAACTTAATTTTTACCAGATCCCTATGGATTTTAAAAAGAATGCCAAAGAGATCGAAGACGCTCAGATTAATACTCTGAAAGAGATCAGACAAAATATTTCAATCCCGATTAGTGTAAAGTTAAGTCCCGATTATTCAAATATTCTGAATTTTATTAAAAAACTTGACAAGGCCGGTGCAGATGCTTTTGTTCTCTTTAATTCCTTTTTTCAGCCCGATATAAATGTTATTACTGAAAAACATATTAAAACGTCACATTTGAGTAATACAGGTGACTATAAGCAATCGTTGAGATACGCAGGGCTGTTATTTGATAACATTAAGGCTGATATATGCAGCAGTTATGGGATCTTTAGCGGTGAAGATGTTATTAAGTTGTTATTGTCGGGCGCGACATGTGTACAGGTCGTGAGTACTGTATATAAAAATGGCATTATGCAGTTAAATAATATCAGAAGAGAATTGGAGGAATGGATGGATATTAAAAACTATAAGAGCCTGGATGAGTTCAGAGGCAAATTATCTAACAACAGACTCACCAGTAATCCATTTGTTTATAAAAGAGCACAGTACGTGGATTTGCTCCTGAATTCGGAGGAGATATTTCTTGGTACCTGATTCATTTCAACCGGCTTATTCTAGTCTCAACAGGTTGATCAATAGTAATAGGTACCTGTTCTTCGATTGTGTTTGCTGAATCAAGCTGCAAAGCTCTTACATCGGAAATACACAGAAGCCTAGATAAACGGTGAAGCCCCAGGGTAACATTTTCAATGCCTGAAAGTTTATAATCGTTTGGCATTATCCTATCGATGAGAATATATTTAAAATCGGCAGGCATTGAATGTTTTTTCAATGAATCAAAAGTACTTTCAAGTTTTATTTCTCCTGTTGCTGTCAAATCTTCCAGTACCTCCTTGAAATAAAGGTTGATCTTTGGCTCGACCTTGAATCCGATATGGAAGTCCACTCTTATTAAGACTCCCGGGATTATTTGATTAACCTGATAATCAATTCTGTCAGGTTCATCAATCCTGTCCACATGAATGAACCAGTAAGTATCGGCACGCTTTGGCTGCTTCTGGAAAATAGAATAAATCACTTTCGATTCAACCTGATCGGGCCTGTTAGCTTTTATTATATAAACCAGGTTTGTTGCCGTTTTAGAAACTGAACTATCTTTCGATAAGTCCTTAAAAAGGTCAATATATTTGTAGAGATCCGTAAAAGTCACATACCTGTTCTTCAATTTCCTCCCGAAATACCATCCATACATTATGATGAAATAGAGAGATGCCAGCAGTAGTGTGAACCATCCTCCGTATTTGAATTTGTGAAGGTTAGCAATTAAAAAACTTCCTTCAATTGTAAGATATACAGTCAGCATTAATAATACCAGCCTGTGGTTCCATCCTCTCTGATATGAATAATACGATAGCAAAAAAGTCGTCATTATCATCGTAATGGTGATTGCTAACCCATAAGCGGCCTCCATGTTTGCTGACTCTTTAAAGAAGAATACGACCAGGCTGCAGGTGATCCAAAGGAACCAGTTTACAAATGGCAGATAGACCTGACCCTGGATAAAAGTAGGATGCAATATCCTGATCTTGGGCCAAAAATTAAGAGAAACAGCCTCACTGAGAAGAGTATATGATCCGCTAATCAGCGCCTGGCTTGCAATAATAGCTGCAGCTGTAGAAATTAATATCCCCGGCAGAAGGAACCAAAGTGGCATAATTGAATAAAAGGGATTTACATCAATGCCGGATACATTGTGCATCATTACCCATGCTCCCTGTCCGAAATAGTTCAGCAATAAAGTTATCTTTACAAAAATCCATGATACTCTTATGTTTGCTCTTCCGCAGTGACCAAGATCGGAATAGAGAGCTTCAGCTCCTGTTGTACAAAGAAAAACAGCTCCCAGGAGAATAAATCCTCCGGGATAATCACTCAGGAATTTTACTGCAAATGCAGGATTGACAGCCCGTAATATGTCAGGATAATGAATGAGTTGTGAAAATCCAAAGATCCCCAGCATCGAAAACCACACAACCATTATCGGACCAAATGAGCCTCCGACAAAATTGGTACCAAACTGCTGAATAAAGAATAATGCTCCGAAAATGATCAGTACAATTGGAATTACCGGAATGTTGTTGTTGAAAAGTTTTAGCCCTTCAATTGCCGAAGTAACTGTAATTGAAGGCGTTATAACTCCATCTGCAAGCAATGCAGCTCCGCCTGCCATGGTAAGAATGGCTGCCCAACTCGATTTTTTCTTGATAAGTGCAAAAAGAGCAAAAATTCCTCCTTCCCCATTATTATCTGCCTGAAGAGTAATCAGGACATATTTAATTGTGGTCTGAAGTGTAAGCGTCCAGAATACACATGACAAAGATCCGTAAATTAACAGTTCATTAATATTGTCTTTCCCGGCAAGAAGAATTGCCCTCATGGTATATAGAGGGCTTGTACCTAAATCGCCATAAACTACCCCAAGAGTAATTATCAGACCTGCAAAAGACAGCTTTTTTATATCAAGATGATGTTCTTTCCCTTTCATGAATAGGCCCTGCATTTTCGACAGGTGTTCTTAAAATAAAGTGGGCAAAGTTAATAATTATTAAGATTTTAGGACTTGGCTTATCAGGAATATTTCTAAGAGATAGACTTATAACCTTTTGTGGTTTATTCTCTGTTTAGATTAGAATTATGGTACCAGCTTATCACCAGAGAAACAACCTGATCATAATTCTTAACTCCTTTTTCAATCTTATTCGCTTTTAAGTAAACATTGTTCGCAGCCGTTTGCATATCTGAAAAATTCTTGTTCTCCAGATTATGGTAATATTTCTGTCTGAATCGCAAATCATCAATGACAAGTTTATTGACCTTACCTAAATATTCCTTATAATCTTTCATCTGTGATGCATCCTTAAGAAAATAGAATAGCAAAGATTGATATCCTGAATATTTAAGTCGAAGATCTCCTGATTTTACACAAATTATAAATGCTATAAGGTTAGCCTCAGCTTCGCTTGTAATTCCAAACTGATGTGCTTTCTCATGGGCAAGAACAAAAGGATAATCCATTGGAAGCAGATAAGAATTTACATGAATCTCGTTAAAAAAGGGTCCGAAATAACCACTTACGCCTAACTTTCCATAAAAGGAACTGAAAATCATGGTTTTTGGTCGCCTGGTTCCGTTTGGAAAATCGATGCCTAATCCAATACTGTTTATGCGGTAAGACTCCTCAACAAGAGAGTCAATCTTTGAGTAATCACCAGGTGAGATAACCGTGTAGTTGCGATTGGTGTATGTAATTACCGTATCGAGGATTGACCGAAAAATGACTTCATCAGGCTTTGTTCTCTCCCATCCAATTCTATTTTCAATCTTTGGTCTGAAGTAGTTATAGCCCCATCCAATGTAAAACAATGAGTAAAGTAATGCCAGTAACTGAAGGGTCCGCAAGATAAACCAGCGAGGTTTTATTTTTTTTATAGCAATCAGTACTAATCCGCTAATTATCAAAAATATTATCAATACCCAAAAGACATCCCACAAAGAAAACGAAATCAGGCTACTAAATGAGGAGAAGAACTTTGCAAAAGATGGATAGAGTCTTTTCGAATAATAATGTTCTACAAATTCAGGGTTTCTGATTGCAAATTGGACGCTTAGAAAAACAAGCACAGCAAGCAAAAAAGGCCATGAAATCAAAATTATCTTTCTCCAGCCACTGATCCTTATTTTTTTTCTAATCCTATGCATTTGATTTTTCTTAGTCAATTCCTCCTGTCTTATTTGTAGGGAAAATGCGGATCAAATAAAACACTTATTCGTAAATGTACAAAATGAATGTCTGTATCGAACAAACCAATCTCATTCATAAATGATCTCAAAACATTAGATAGATAAGTTATATTTGAGCTGGAAAAAACCCTGAATGTTTTGATGTATCTTTGAACCAACCAACGACAGCTTTGGAACTATGTTCTCATAATCTATAACTTGAAGATAGAACTTATGAATCGAATATCATTTAATCTCAAATATGCGCTGCTGCTATCACTTTTTATTTCTGTCTTTCTTTCAGCAGAAAGCCAGAGTCAGCAAACCTCAGAGAACAAAATTTCTCTTCTTTTTATTGGAGATATCATGGGTCATGACGAACAGATATGGTCAGCAGAGAACAGGGAGACACATTTATATAACTACGATGATGTTTTCCAGTACATAAAGCCTGTTATTGCCGATGCCGATATCGCAATTGCAAATTTTGAGGTAACACTTGGCGGTCCTCCGTACACTGGTTATCCACAGTTCAGTTCACCTGATGATCTAGCCGTTGCCTGCAAAAATGCAGGTATTGATTATCTTGTCACAGCGAATAACCATGCAGCTGACAGGGGAAAGAAGGGCATAATAAGTACAATCAATAAACTTGACAGTATCGGAATTCCACACACAGGAACTTTTCTCAATTCATCATGCCGTGATAGTCTAACTCCATTGATGATTCACAAAAATGGGACATCCATAGCTCTTCTGAATTACACTTTTAGTACAAACGGAATAATTGTCCCCGAGCCTGTAATTGTCAATATGCTTGATAAGGAATTGATTACCAGAGATATTAATGAAGCAAAAGATAAAAATGCAGATATTATAATCCTCTTTTTGCACTGGGGAACAGAATATGATACTATTCCATCAAAAACCCAGACTGATCTTGCAGAGTACTTCCAGTCAATTGGAGTAGATATGGTTATAGGTTCCCACCCACATGTTTTGCAGAAAATGGTCAGAACAAAAAATAATGTAACAGGAAATAATGATGTGGTGATCTACTCTCTGGGTAATTTTGTATCGAACCAGAGAAAACCGAAAACCGATGGAGGGTCAATGGTAAGAATTGAGCTTACAAGAATAGGTGAAAAATATAGCATTTCAAATGCAGGATATTACCTTACATGGGTTTACACTCCTATTGAGAAATACAGAAAAAAATTCTTTATCCTACCCTGTTCTGAGTTTGAAAACAAGCCTGATTTTTTCGACAAACCTGAAGCCTACCTACATATGAAAAAATTCATCAGCGATTCGAGAAAACTTTTTAATGAACAAAACATCGAAATTAAAGAGTACATTTTTAACGGAAACTCCTGGTTACTAAGTAATTAAGAAAGCCATTTAAAACTACTCCATGGGTGTTATTCCCTATTTTCATTTTCGTACCCTGTGAACTAATTATCAGGATCTATTCTGAACAACAGATTAATATTTGGATCTGCTTTTATCTCTAAAATACTCTGGGATTTGAGAGTCTTTCTTGTAATTCTGTCCGAAACGGGGATTTTTATTATAAACGACCCGTTTAAATCTTTTATCTGAAGTTCAATATCAAAACTGAAAAGATAATCCTGTGTCTGCTCAATTATCAGATCTGTGTCTCCTTTTGTTTCACCAGGGCCGGTAGTGATCTTTAAATCGGGCTGACCGGCGACAAAAAGCCATTGATTAAAAAATTTCCCGAGATCTCTTTTACTTACCCTCTCCATAATTTTCTGGAGATCATTTGTGAGAGCATTTTTATTTCTGAAACTTTCATAATATAATCTCATTCCTTTCCAGAACAGATCATCTCCCAGTTCACGTCTTAACATATGAAGTACCCAGGCTCCTTTTTGGTACGAGTTGGGATTCAGCAATTTCATCAGATCTGTAACTGTTGTATCGACCACCGGTTTGGGCGATCCGGAAGAAAATCCAAGAACCTGATCGCGAGCTGATTTCATGGCCTCGTCAAACTTTTCTTTCCCATAAGTTTTTTCCTGGTAAACAGCTGTGAGATACGTTGCAAATCCTTCACTCAACCAGATATGGTGCCAATCATTTTCAGAAACAGAATTTCCAAACCACTGATGAGCAATTTCATGGGCCATAAGATTTTCGGCATTACCTTTTCCCGTAACAGAATTTTCGGAGTAAAATATACAGCTCGCGTTCTCAAGCCCTCCAAAGATCGTTTTGGATTGGACATTTGCAAGTTTTTCGTAGGGATAAGGTCCTATTAACCGGCTATAAAACTCAAGAGGCTTTAATCCGACTGAATAGTCATAAAATCCCTCTTTCCTGTTTTCGGTGAAAACCCAGCTCCATACGGGTGTTCCATCAATATTACCTTCTAGTCTGGTAGCGAAGGGAGCAGCCCCAACAGCCATTACTTTAGTGGCAAGTGGCACATCTTCTCTCCAGTGTGTAAGTTTTGTATGTTTAGGCATACAACTCTCTTCTGCAAGATATCCACTTCCCACAACTTCGTAATGATCGGGAGAAGTAATGATAAAATCTACTGTTGCTTTGTCATATGGATGATCAACGCATGGGATCCAATTACGTGCTCTGTCAGGCCAGTTATCTGCAAAAAAAGTACGGTCTCCATATTTATTCTTTGATATTATCAACCCATCGACAGGTTCTCCTGAATACTCAATACTGAAAATTCCCTGTGATCCTGCTTTTACTGAGTCATTTAAAGTGATCATAATTCTATCGCCACTATGATTCCATTTCAGTGATCCTTTATCAAAAGTCACATTTTGTACTGTCATGCCCTTTTCATCTGTTCCCTTATTTTTCAGATCAAACTCAAGAGTTTTGACAGGTCCGGTAAAGTTCACATCTATTTCTGCATGTCCGTAAATTATATTATTTGTATCACTTATAGAAATTGAAAATTCATAATGAATTATGTCAATAAAAGGATTTCGCTTATAACCATCCTTACCTGCAAGAGTAAACCAGGTCATCAGAAAAATTGAAATGTTTAATATGATTTTCATAGTTTCGTTTAATTTGCAGGTTAGTGTTCAAAGGTAGTAAGGTATACAAAGAAAAAGATAATGTTGATTTAAAATTTTATGATGAAGATTACTTTACTATTTTACATATCAGCATACTATCGTGAATTCGCTATAAATTGCTAGATTTGCATAAAATAAAATGATCACAATGAATTACGATTATAACACTCAGAGGAAAAGGATGGCATTGCCTGAATATGGAAGAAATGTTCAGAAGATGGTCGATCATATCAAGACCATCGAGGACAGGGCTGAGAGAAACCGTGCTGCTAAGACCATAATTTCGATAATGGGCAACCTGAATCCTCAACTTCGTGATGTCGGCGATTTTAAACATAAATTATGGGATCATCTGGCCCTTATTGCAAGCTTTGAACTGGATATTGATTCACCATATACTGTTCCGGAGCCGTCGAAGTTTGTTGAAAAACCAAAACAGGTACCTTACAAACAGGGAGATATAAGGTTTCTTCACTATGGCCGTATTATCGAACTCATGATCAATGCTGCCTGTGAACTGGAAGAAGGAGATAAAAAAGAGTACCTTACTACACTTATTGTCAATCAGATGAAAAAATCATATATCATCTGGAACAGAGGACAGGTAGCTGACGAGGTGATAATTAAAGACATGAAATTATTATCTAAAGGAAAATTGCAAATGACTGAGGGGGTAAGAATTCTTGAAGTCAGGGAATTGATTCCGCCAGTCAAAAGAAAGCCTGTTGGAAAACCTCACGGTAAACCACAGAATAAGAATTTCGTTAAGAAAAAAGGACACAGCCGACATTAATGGGTACTTTTATTGTTCATGGAGGTAAGCCGCTAAAGGGAGAAATTACACCCCAGGGAGCCAAAAATGAAGCTTTGCAGGTAATCTGTGCAGTTCTCCTTACTCCTGAAAAAATTACTATAAGGAATATTCCCGATATCAGCGACGTAAACATGCTGATAGAGCTTATCATCTCTATGGGCGTTAAGGTAATAAGAGAAACTGATTCAGTCGCAAGTTTCGAAGCTGTTAATATTGATCTCGATTATCTCCAGACAAGCGAATTCAGGGCACAAAGCTCAAGTTTAAGAGGATCAATAATGATAGTCGGACCTCTTCTTGCACGATTTGGCAAAGCTTTTATTCCTAAGCCGGGAGGTGATAAAATCGGAAGACGCAGAGTCGATACACATTTCACCGGATTCCAGAAACTTGGAGCAAGATTTGAATTTGACTCCTCCGATCCGTTTTTTAAAGTTGAAGCACCCTCATTAACAGGTACCTATATGCACCTGGATGAGGCTTCTGTTACCGGTACTGCCAATATAATTATGGCCGCCGTTCTTGCAAAGGGTCTGACGACAATATACAATGCAGCATGTGAACCATACATTCAGCAGCTCTGCAAAATGCTTGTTTCAATGGGTGCAAAAATCGAAGGTATTGGTTCAAATCTCCTATATATTGATGGAGTCACAAGTCTGAGCGGATGTACACATACTATCCTTCCCGATATGATTGAAATCGGATCCTTTATCGGCATGGCCGCTATTACAGAATCAGAGATAACTATTAAAAATACATCCTTCGAAAACCTTGGTATTATACCTGATTCTTTCCGGCGTCTGGGTATTAACTTTGAGAGAAAAGGAGATGATATTTTTATACCTGCTCAGAAACATTATGAAATAGAGACTTTCCTGGATGGTTCCATAATGACCATATCGGATGCTATCTGGCCGGGACTGACTCCCGATTTACTTAGTGTTTTTCTCGTCACTGCAACCCAGGCAAAAGGTGCTGTTCTTATCCATCAGAAAATGTTTGAAAGCCGTCTCTTCTTTGTTGATAAACTGATTGATATGGGAGCCCAGATAATTCTCTGTGATCCGCACAGGGCTACAGTAATAGGTCAGGACAAAATGATAAAGCTAAAAGGTACAGTTATGTCTTCCCCGGATATCAGAGCAGGTGTGGCTCTCTTGATTGCAGCTCTTTCTGCAGACGGTAAAAGTGTTATCCATAATATTGAACAAATCGACCGGGGTTATCAGAATATTGATCAACGGTTGAATGCAATCGGTGCAGATATTCAACGAGTCTTATAAATTAACGGCGCAACGGCGCAGCGGCCCAATGGCGCAACGGCTGATAAATGATTATAATTCTTGCCTTTGTACCTTTGTACCTTTGTACCTTTGTACCTTTGTACCTTTGTGCCTTTGTACCTTTGTGCCGTTGTACCTTTGTGCCGTTGTGCCTTTGTGCCGTTGTGCCTTTGTGCCTTTGTACCTTTGTGCCGTTGTGCCTTTGTGCCGTTGTGCCGTTATACCTTTGTGCCCTTGTACCGTTCCATCCCTGCCAAATTGTCAACTTCTATAGGTTGGCAGGCAATTTGTTAAATAATGATATAAACTTGAAATACAGTGTTTGATG
>Ga0224520_1000325_pt1 | contig 14919 bp, 12 predicted proteins | sample CFST25metaG_2_FD_180684 | JGI IMG/M metagenome (GOLD analysis project Ga0224520, IMG submission 180684) | Peat soil microbial communities from Stordalen Mire, Sweden - C.F.S.T-25 | ecosystem: Environmental > Terrestrial > Soil > Wetlands > Peat | place: Sweden: Norrbotten County, Stordalen Mire... | reverse complement strand
GGCACCTACCAGGCGCTGCTGCGGGTGGAGGACGTGCAGGCCATCTCGCCGCCCATGTTCCTGGCCATGCAGGGCCGCGACCCCAGCGGCAACTACCTGCTGGGCTCGATCACTGTGCCGTGAGCAGCGGCGCCGAGAATCCCGGTGATTTTGTGGAGCTGAACGGGATCGAACCGTCGGCCTCCTGAATGCCATTCAGGCGCTCTCCCAGCTGAGCTACAGCCCCATGGGTCCCCTTGCGGGGCGCTAAGATAATTACCAGCCGGCGCGGCGTTGGTCAACCTCGCGCGCGGCTTGCTTGCTTGACAGGGGGGTAGGGGGTGGCAGAGTCTCCCCTTCCCCGGGGGACGCAATCCCTGGGTTTGCAAGAGATTTTCTGCAGGAGAAGCCATGGCAACGATCGATTTCGGTGGAGTCAAAGAAGAAGTCGTTACCCGCGACGAGTTCCCCATGAAGAAGGCCCTCGAGGTCTTGAAGAACGAGACCGTCGCCGTGATCGGCTACGGCGTGCAGGGGCCCGCCCAGTCACTCAATATGCGAGACAACGGCGTCAACGTCATCATCGGCCAGGCGTCGGGGTTCAAGCGCGACTGGGATCGCGCGGTCAACGACGGCTGGGTGCCGGGCAAGACGCTGTTCGAGATCGAGGAAGCCGCGGAGCGCGGCAGCATCATCCAGATGTTGGTTTCGGACGCCGCGCAGAAGGCGATCTGGCCCGACCTCAAGAAGCACCTCAAGAAGGGCGATGCGGTCTACTTCTCACATGGTTTCTCGATCGTCTACAAGGACCAGACCGGCGTCATCCCGCCCAAGGACGTGGACGTGATCATGGTCGCGCCCAAGGGCTCGGGCCTAAACGTGCGGCGCAACTTCCTCTCGGGTGCGGGTATCAATTCGAGCTTTGCGGTCGAGCAGGACGCCACGGGCCGGGCGCGTGAGCGCGCGCTTGCCATCGGCATCGCGGTGGGTTCGGGCTACCTGTTCCCCACCACCTTCCAGAAGGAAGTGTTCAGCGACCTAACCGGCGAGCGCGGCGTGCTGATGGGCGCTCTGGCCGGCATCATGGATGCCCAGTACGAGGTGCTGCGCGCCAACGGCCACAGCCCGAGCGAGGCATTCAACGAGACGGTCGAGGAGCTGACCCAGAGCCTCATCCGTCTGGTCGACGAAAACGGCATGGACTGGATGTACTCGAACTGCTCGGCCACCGCTCAGCGGGGCGCGCTTGACTGGCGCCCGCGCTTCAAGTCCGCCGTGCTCCCGGTCTTCCACTGGCTCTACGACCGCGTGGCTTCGGGCAAGGAAACCGCGCGCGTGCTCGAGTCGACTGGCGGCCTTAACTACCGGGAGCTGCTCGGCAAGGAACTGGCCGAGATGGGCAACAGCGAAATGTGGCGCGCGGGCAAGGCCACGCGGGCGCTGCGCCCCAAGGAGCCGGCCAGGGCCATTTCCGCAGATACCAAGGGCGTGGGCGGACGCAGCGAGAACTAGATTCTCTAGATCCGCCGCCGCACGAGAAGCAACCCGACGCCCACCACCACAAGCAGGTGCCACAGGCGGGGCCCATACACCATCAGGCTGGCCAGCAGGAACAGCGCCAGCGCCACGGCCGTGATGACCGGCAGGTTGCCGCTCGACTTGGAACTCCTGCGATGCTCGTCTAACGGGTCCACGCCTCCGGTAAGGGTGCGCCACAGGGCGATCGGTTCGCCCGCCCTGCGCGGACGGCTGCTCATTTCGCGCGCGGCCCGTGCCTCCATCTCGGCCCGTCTGGCGGCTTCCTGCTGCGGCGAAAGAGCGCCGCCCTCAGGGGCGGACACGCCGGACACAGATTCCGGCGGTTCCAGGTTGGGCCGACTGGCCCGCCACAGCTTCTCGTTGTGGGCACGCGCTTCGGGGGTGTCGAGCCGCGCCCCACAGTTGACGCATCTCCGGTCGAAGAGATTGTTGGGCCGTTCACAGTGGGGGCAGTCGTTGCGAGGCACGGCCTTGAAGCCTTCTGCGTCGACCGAGATTGACATGGGGTGCTCAGGGGCCGGCCGGAATGCGCTGGAGGGGCGACTGGGGGGTGGCTTTTCACCCGGTGCCAGCAAGGCGTCGAAGCGTTCACTGGTGCGCGTGTTGGCCGGCTCGGAAGGGGCGTCGCTGCGTGGCCCTTCGAGCTGGCGGAAGCGGTCGCGGGTCTCTTCGTCCATAGTTGGCGAAACTCCGCGCTAGACGGCACCGATCCTTCCCGGCGGTACGGGTTCGGGCGTGGACGCCGGGCGGGTGCGCGTGCGCGCCCATTCGCGCAGGCGCGCGATGTCCTCGCGCATGGTTACGGCCAGAGGCATGGTTTCGCCGAGCGCAGCGAGCAGATGTCGCTGTTCCAGTTCCACGCCGTCGGCAAAGGCTGCGTACAACCCGCTCACCACGACTTGCTCGATTTCAGCGCCGCTGAAATGCTCGGCTCGGCGGGCCAGCTCTTCGACGTCGAAATGGTCAGGGTTGCGGCCAAAGCGCTGTAGATGAATCGCGAAGATCTGAGCACGCTCGATAGCGGTGGGCAGGTCGATGAAGAAGATCTCGTCGAAGCGCCCCTTGCGCAGGAGTTCCGGCGGCAGGCTGTCGATACGGTTGGCCGTGGCCACCACGAACACGGGCGCGGTCTTCTCCTGCAGCCAGGTGAGAAAAGTTCCGAACACGCGCGCGGTGACGCCGCTGTCGCTGATGCCGGACGACCCGATCCCGGCCAGGCTCTTCTCCAGCTCATCGACCCACAGCACGGCCGGGGCGATGCTCTCGGCAATGCGCATCGCTTTGCGCATGTTCTCCTCGGACGAGCCCACCAGGCCGCTGAAGATGCGCCCCATGTCCAGGCGAAGCAGCGGCAGGTGCCATTGCGACGCCACGGCTTTGGCGGTCAGGCTCTTGCCGCAACCTTGCACGCCGAGCAGCAGCAGGCCCTTGGGCGCGGGCAGCCCGAACTGGCGCGCGCGCTCGGTGAAGGCCGCGGTTCTCTGACCCAGCCAGGCCTTCAGATTCTGCAGGCCGCCTATACTGGCGAAGCTCTCGGCGGTTGCGTAGTACTCCAGAAGTCCGCTCTTGCGGATCAGTTGGCGCTTCTCCGCGAGGACAAGCTGGATGTCCGCCGCGTCCAGGCGCTGGTCCCTGGCGATGGCCTTGGCGAACGCGTTCTCCGCCTCGGAGAGCGTCAGCCCCAGCGCGGCTTTGAGCAAGGGCTCAACGTCCTCGTTGCGCAGATCGATGACCGCCTTCTTGCCTTCGCGCACCACGGCCACGATTTCGCGCAGCAACTTGAGCAGGTCCTCGATGGCGGGCAGGGGTACGTCCAGCACCGAGACTTCCTTTTCCAGTTCGACCGGGATGTTGAGCACCGGCGAGACCAGCACCATGGTGGTGAACGTGCTCTTCAGGGCGCGGGCCAGATCGCGTGTGCGTCGGATCACCGTGGCATCGTTCAGGTAGGGATGAAAATCCTTGAACACCACCAGCGCCGGCTCGGCCAGCTTCTCAACCGCGACCAGCGCCGCACCCGGATCGGTGGCTTCGCCGGTCTTGGGCGGCGTTCGTCCGTTGTCCGTGGGGCAAAGGCCCTGCGTGACCGACCACGTGTAAAGCGCCTTGCCGTGTGCTTCGGCCAGGGTGGCGAGGAGCGCCTCGATGCGCTGCTCTTCCCAGGTCACGAGGTAGATGAGCGGGTAGCGGGCGCGGATGAGGACGTCCAGTTCATCGACGAAACCGGACAGGGAAGGGCTGGTCGGTGAGGCTGGCACGTCTCGCCATTATGCGCCTGTCTTGTGGCAGGTAGAAGAAGCCCCTGCTTTGCCGGGCTCGACAACCTGCACCCATCGCCCGCGCTCCCCTCGCTCAAGCCAGGCGCCAGAACAGACGAGATTCGCCTTAGAAAGTCGACATCTTCCAGCCCGCAGGCCGAGCTGCGAGCCGTCCTCAGCGCAGCGAAAGACCCATTCCGATAGACGGGAGCCAAGCTCCCGGTGGAGGAACGCGTGAACGCGGTCAAGAACAGAAAAATCCTGGTCGTCGAAGACTCCCGGCTCATCCACAAAATGTACGAAGTCATGTTGCGGCCAGCCACCTTGGTGTCCGCCTTCGACGGGCGCGAGGGGCTGGACAAGCTTAGCCAGAGCCCGGACGTGGACATGATCATCCTGGATATCAACATGCCCAAGATGACTGGGCTGGACTTCCTGGGCCAAGTGAAGGCGACCCCTGCCCTGGCCAAGATTCCCGTAATCATCGTCTCGACCGAGGGCAAGGAAGAGGACGTTGCACGCGGCCTGCAGAGCGGCGCCGTGGCCTACCTCAGGAAACCGTTCCAACGCGAGGATCTCCTCAAGATCGTCAACCACATCGAATCCAAGCAAACTGCGGCATGAGCGAGGGAACAAACATGATCGATCCGCCCCTGCTTGCGGACACGCCCGGCGACGGGGATGCACCAACCCGTGGGGGGCGAGATGCGATGGCCACCTTGCGGCGGGCGCAACAGTTGGTTCGCGACGCGCAGGCGGCCATCGAAGAGGCGAGCCGGGTGGTGGGGCAGGGCAACGGGGCAGGGCTGGCGGACGGGGCGGAGGCGCGCCTGGCCGCTGCTGAGACCGAGCGCCAGGAACTGACAGAGCGCCTGGCTGAGGTTGAGCACCAGGTCGGCCGCCTGATGACCCTGTACGTGGCGACCTATCAACTCCACGCCACACTGGACCCCGTCGAGGTGCAGACCACCATCGCCGAAATCGCCCTCAACCTGATCGGCGCCGAGCAGTTCGTCCTGCTGCTCAGCGACGAGGAAGACAAGGGCTACGAGGTGCGGCTGATGCACGGCGAACCAGACACGCCATGGGCGCAGGCGCCGCGCTACACCGGGGGCGATCCGTTGGTGGATGCGGCGTTGACTGACGGCGGGCTGCGGTTCGGGCCCACCGAGCAATCGCCGGCCTTGGCTGTGGTGCCCTTGCGCGTTCAGGACGTGACGGTCGGGGCGCTGGTCATCCTCAAGCTGCTGGCGCACAAGCTCGACTTCGTGAAGGAAGACCACGACTTGCTCGACCTTCTGGGCGCCCATGCGGCGTCCGCAGTCTTTGCCTCTCGGGTGTACTCCAAGACGGCGCGCAAGCTGCGCACCCTTGAGAGTCTGATCCGATTGGTCAACAAGGGATGATGTGATCGGGACGACCTCTCATAGCCGGCGGAACCGCACATGAGCTTCCAGGGCCGAGTCGAGGATGTCGCCATCGCGGATGTGATGCAGCTCATCCGTTTGGGCGGGCACTCGGGCACGTTGTCGATTCACGCCGGTGAGGAGGAGGCGCTCATCGGGTTCGAGCGCGGTCGCCTGGTGAGCGCCTGGAGCCCGCGCTCGTTGCGCCTGGGCGAACTGCTGCTTGCCGCCGGCGTCCTCGACGAGCCCACTCTGCAGCGGGCGCTGGATGCGCAGGAGAAGGAACGGCCTCGGCGCGCCATCGGGCAGATTCTGGTCCGTCAAGGTGCCACCACACCCGAGGTCATCCGTGAGGTCATCGGATGCGAGATCGAGCGCGTGGTCAAGGAGGTGCTGGCCTGGCCCGCGGGCATCTTTGATTTCGCCATCGACGATTTGACTCCGATGATGGAGGTGTCGCGCTTCTCGGGCGCACCCAAGGTCGACCTTGACACGCAGAGGGTTCTTTTGGAGGTCCTGCAGGCGATGGAGGGGGAGTCCACTCGCGCCGCCTGCCAGCCCCTGACCGCGACTGAGGTTGCGCTGGAAGGGTCGGAGCCGGTTGAGGATTTCATGCAGGTGCTCACCAAGAGCGGCCGCAAGCGGCTTGAGGGCGAGCCGGCCGCGACGCCCGAGCCCGCGGTCTCCGATGCTGCGATCACCGCGAGAAACGAGGTGCCAGCGCACCTGCGCTTTCAACTGGTATCTCCCGACGCAGAATTGCTGGCGCGGATCAATGAGATTCTGGCCGAATCCGGCGACCGCATGTCGGCGGTGGGCCTGCGCGACGCCGGGGCTTCGCTTCTGGGCGAGGCCGCGCCCATCGTCGTGGTGGACCTCCGCCACCAGGCGCAGCCGGTGGAAACCCTCACCGCACTCTGCCGAGCGCGACCACGCGCCTCGGTCATTGCTCTCTTCGTGGGGCGCGCGCCCTTGCGCGACCTCTATCAGGCGGGCGTACTGTCCATCACGTCGGCAGGGCCCGAAGCGGTGGTTGCTTGCGTGCGCAGCGTCGCGCGCCAGCGCAAGTACCTTTGCAACGAAACCGCCATCGCTGAGGGTATACGCGCCAGTTTCGCGCGCTTGCGGCGGATCATCGCCGATCTGCGCTCCGGGCTTCTTGCCACCTCCGTGTCGCTCAATCTGCTCAATGTGGTGGCCGAGTCGCTCGATCGCGGCGTGTTGCTGGTGCCTGACGGTGATCAACTGGTGGCCCTGGGTGCTTTTGGTCAGACCGCGCTGGGTGAGGAGCTGGCGCGAAAGACGGAGAACCTCGCCTTCCCGGTGAGCGAGAGCGGTGTCTTCTTCGAGTGCCTGAGGGACAGTCACACCCGCCGCATGAGCTACGACAGCGCGGGACTGCAGCGAACTTTTCGCGACGCGGTCGACCGGCCTCTGTCTGGCGAGATTGCTGTCTTGCCGGTGCCCGGCAGCGAGCGGATGATCGCCATCATCTACCTCGACAACGGCGCGCGCGATAGGCCGGTGGGCGACATCGAGATCTTTGAGCTGGCGGCTTTCCAGCTCGGGCTGGCGCTGGAGAACGAATTCCTGCGGCGGTCGGGCCCCGAAAGAGGGACAGGCGGCCCCGTCATCAAGATGCGCACGATGGGCTAGGCCGTGGAGGAGCTGTTCGCATCCCTCATCAAAGACTTCGTCGAGGAGACGGGGCCGCTGGCACGCGAGGTGGCCAACCTGGTCTTGCGGCTGGAAGAGGCCAACGCCAGCGGCGAGGATGACGAGGAGCTACTGCGCGCGATGAAGAGCGCGCTGCACACTATCAAGGGCAATGCGGCCATGATGGGCCTGGGAGCCATCGAGTCCCTCGCTCATGCGCTGGAGGAGTCCCGCCTGCACGTCAGTCGGAACGCTGAGGGGCAGGAATCCGGCCAGACACAGATCCTCGTGGAGGGGACTGATCTGCTCATCCGCTCGATCCAGGACTCGTTGCAAGGTGAGCCGGACCGGGCACTGATTGCAGTGTTCCTCGAGCGCGTCGCGCGCGCGGGGCAGGTCGCAGGGGAGGCGGCCCCTCCTCGCGCGCTGTCGGTGCGAGAAGCCGCGCCGACATTTGCCGAGGGGGCCCAGTCCGGCGACGCGGGCCAAGAGGCGGAGAAATCCGCCGCGCTGCTTGCCGGCAGCGACGAGGATGGGGGCGGTTCCACGGTTCGCATCGCCGATCACGAAGTAGATGGGCTGCTCGATCTGACGGCCGAAGCCATCATCAGTCACGCGGAGCTGGTGCGCTTTGCCGGCCGGCTGGCGCGCGGGCACCCGCAGCCCAGTGATGCGGCCTTGCTGGAGCAGGTGCTGACCAGGCTGGGTCGGGCCACTTTCGAGATGCGCCACGACCTCTTGCGCGTGCGCCTGGCGCCCATTTCGACCATGTTTCGTCGCTTTGCCCGCTATGTGCGCGACCTGGCGCGCGAGCGCGGGCAGGCCATCCAGCTCATCATCGAAGGCGGCCAGGTCTGTGTGGATCGCGCCATCATCAGCCGCCTCTTCGAGCCCGTGGTGCATATGGTGCGAAATGCGGTCGCGCACGGGATCGAGAGCGCGGAGCAACGGGCAAGCGCGGGTAAGCCGGCACGCGCCCAGATTCTGCTGGGTGCGCGTTTGCTGGAGGGACGCGCGCGCATCGTGGTGGCTGATGACGGCCGGGGCCTCGACATGGCCGCGATCGCCGCCAAGGCCCGCGCCTTCGGCCTTTGTCCCGAGCGCATGCCCGAAGGCGAGTTGCAGCGCCTGATTTTTCAGCCCGACTTTTCCACTGCCAAAGAGGTCTCGACTTTGGCCGGCCGAGGCGTGGGATTGGAGGTGGTGGCCAACGTGGTCCAGAGCCTGGGCGGCCGCATTGACGTGCGCAGCGTGGCCGGGCAGGGGACGGTCTTCGTCATCGACCTGCCGGTCACCACAGCCTTGGTCAAGGCCCTGATCTTCCGCGTGGACAGCGAACTCTACGCTGTGCCGGCTGGCTTCGTGGTCGATAGCATCGAGGCGCGGCAGCATTCGATGCACGAGATCAACCACGTGCTCCTCTGTCCCTGGCGTGGCGATTCCCTGCGCGCGCTGGACGCCGGGCGCCTCCTGGGTTGCGCCGGCTTGGCGCAGGATGGGACGCGCCCCTACGGCATCATCGTCGAGGCAGCCGCCCAGCGCTGCGCCCTGCTAGTCGACCGGCTGGTGGGTGTGCAAGACATCGTCGTGAAACCACTGGACGAAACCCTGCGCGGCTCCCGCGTGTTGGCGGGTCTGACCATCCTGGGTCAAGGGCGCGTGGTGCCCATCCTCGACTGCGGTGAGGTATTGAGACGCGCCTTCACACGGGTCGCTGCGGCCCAGCCCAGCGACCCCCCGAGCCGGGATCCGGTCCGGAGCGGCAGCCATGTCCTCGGATGAACGCCCCAGTGCGCCCGCCGTCTGTGCCCCGGCTGCCACCGCATCCGGGCCGGCGCGTGACAGTCTGCTGGCTTTTGCCGATTCCATTCTGGCCCGGCCCGCCGCGCCCATTCCCGAGATCGAGGTGCAGCCCTACCTGACCTTCGTCTTGCGCGGCGAGGAGTTCGGCCTTTCCATTCTGCGCAGTCGCGAGATCGTGCGCGTGGGTGAGATCACCCGCATTCCCGAGGCGCCCCCCCATGTGCGCGGGGTGCTCAATCTGCGGGGTCGGGTGGTGCCCGTCGTCGAGATTCGCACGCGTCTGGGTCTGCCGATCGCGCCCCTGACACCGCAGTCACGCGTGATCATGGTGGAGGCACAGGGTCGTCTGTTCGGGTTGCTGGTCGATCGGGTGTCCCGCATCGCCAAGATCGCAGCTTCTGCCATCAAGCCCGTGCCGGCCGGGGCGCTGTCCGTCAACCCGGACCATGTCACCGGCATCGCCCAGATGGGCGCGGGGCTGATTACCCTCCTCGACGTGGACAAGGTTCTGGGGTCATGACCAGGATTTTCGTTGTCGACGACTCGCCCTTTATCCGCAAGGCCATCTTGCGCATCTTTTCCGACCAGCCCGAGATGCAGGTGGTGGGGACTGCGCAAAGCGGGGAAGAGGCCCTGGAGCGCCTTCCCGCGACGCGGCCGCATGTGGTGACTTTGGATGTAGAGATGCCGGGCATGGCGCCCGTCCCGGACGTGTTGTTTGCAATCTTGCTGACCGGCATGGGCGAAGATGGAGTCGAGGGGATGTTGGCCGTCCGCCGTTCAGGCGGCCTCACCTTTGCCGAGAGCGAAGCCTCGTGCGTGGTGTACGGCATGCCCCGCGCCGCCCACAAACGGGGCGGGGTTTCGCGCATGCTCTCCCTTTCCCAGATCTGTGAGCTGTTCGCTGCAAGGAGCGATGACCCATGAGCGATCAGAAAGATGTGCCCGCGTCTGCCGAGGTCGGAGCCCAGGCCGGCAAGCCGGCGACCACGATTCGCCATTTCCAGGCGGTCCCGCTGTTGCGACACATGCGCTTGTGGCAGAAATTGCTGTGCATCGTAATGGTGCCGCTAATTCCCGTCCTTTTCCTGCTTAGAGACTTTGTCAGTCGCGCCAGCCATGACATCGTGCTTGGCCGCAGCGAGCTGTGCCTGGATGAACACTCACGTCCATTGCGCGTGATCCTGGAAAACCAGGTGGCCCTGCGCATGGGCCGGGTGGAGTCCGAGACTGGCGAGGCCGACCGGGCGGCGAAAGCGGGCGCGCAGGTCGACGGCGCTCTGGCGGAGCTCAATCATCTGGAAGCATCCGGCTGCGGCCGCGTGAATCCGGGGATCGCGGGGCGCATGCGTCCGGTGCTTGCCGGCCTGCGCAGCGCCCGGACCCAGTCGCCTGCGGAAGGTTTGCCCGAGGGCGATCGGCGCATGCGGGAGCAGCTGCGAATGGCCTACCGGCAAGTGGCCACGGAGACCAATCCCGGATCCGCCGCTGATCTCGATTCGGAATTGGTCAACGAGGCAACCCGCAGCACGCTGCCCGAGGCGGCATGGAGGCTGGCGGATCTGGTCACTCTGGGTGCGGAGATTGCTTGGGCCAAGGACACGGCCATCGAGGCGCGGGTACAGCTCATCAGCGCGGTGGAGAGCCTGGAGGCCGGTTTGCTGGACCTGCAACGTGGTTTGCGCGCGCTGCCCGTCGGGGAGGACCGGTCGAGCGGGGCAGGGGATTCGCTGGACGCGGCGGTGAGCCCCGTCGCCTACCGATATGTGCAAGCCCTGCGTGAGGCCACCGTGGCCGCACGCGAACTGAGCGCGCAGGGAAAGAGAACAGGGCCGGGCGAGACGCCCGGGGCGCGTGCCGCCTTGGCCACGAAGAAGACGGCCCGGGCGGCCCTAGGGGCGCTGTTCGCCACGTACGACGCGGCCTTGTCGTGGCAAGGGAGTCGCCTGAGCGATCGGGTGGCGCACCTGGAGGGCCAGCGAGCACGCACCATCGCCTTCGTGACCGTGGCGTTGCTGCTTGCGGGGCTTCTGGTGTCCGTCATCGCACGCAGTATCACCACGCCGCTTGCTGTGGCGGTGGATTGCGCCAACCGTTTGGCCGCCCAGGACTTCACCATCGAGATTGCGCCAAGCCAGTCCCGCGATGAGGCGGGCCAATTGCACGCGTCCATGCGCCAGATGGCCAGCAGCTTGCGCGCCACCATCCGGGCGATCCTGGCCTCGTCGCGCATCGTGGCGGCGGCATCCGAGAAGATCTCCAGATCGGGCAGTCAGTTGGCGCGCGGGGCAGAAACCCAGTCAGCGGCTACCGAGGAGACATCCTCGAGCATGGCGCAGATCGCGGCTCAGATTCAGCAACTGGCCAAGACGGCCATGTTGCTTGCGGCCAGTGTGGAGCAGACCACCGCAGCCTTTCAAAAAATGCACGAAACCCTCGAGCGCACCGCGGGTGACGGACAGAGCCTGCTGGCGTCGTCGCAACAGGCGAGCACGCATCTGGCGGAGCTGACCAACAGTATCACCCAGGTCACCACCCAGGCTCGTTCGGCCAACGAGATGTCGCAGTTGGCCCTGGGCGCGGTGAAGCTGGGCGGTGAGAAGCTGCAGCAGTCGATCGGCGGGATCGGGGAGCGCGCCGGGGAGGTCAGCAAGATCGTGCGGCTCATCGAAGAAATCGCGGATCAGACCAACCTGCTGGCACTCAACGCAGCCATCGAGGCCGCCCGCGCAGGCGAGGCCGGACGGGGCTTTGCCGTGGTGGCGGACGAGGTACGCCGGCTTGCCGAACGCAGCGCACAGGCCACACAGGACATCGGCACGATCATCGAGCGCGTGCAGAAGGACGTGGGCTCGGCCGTGGTTTTGACCGACGAGATTCTGGTCGGGATGATGGCGTCCATCGACCAGACGTCGTCGATCATCGAACAGAGCGCGCTGGCCACCGAGCGGCAGACGGAGTCCGCGCGTCAGACACTGAAGATGGCCGAGAACATGGCGGGCTTGGCCCAGCAAATCGCGGTGGCCGCGCGCGAGAACGCGGGCAGCGCCGCCGAGATCGTCAAGGCGTCGCACAACATGAACGAACTGACCAATATCATGCTGGACGCCACCATCGAACAAAAGCGCGGCGGCGAAACCGTGGTCAAGGCGACCGACTCGATTGCAGACGTGGCGCGACAGAACCTGCAGGTGGTGGAAGGCATCAACCTGGCCGTGCGCGAGTTGGCCTCCGAGGCCGAGACCCTGCGCAAGCGGGTGGAGGCGTTCACCGTCTGATGAGCGCCTGCGCCTGGGGACAGAAGCGGCCTGTCCTCCGGTTTGGGTGTGGGCCTCGGACGCAGCAACTGTGCGGCCGTGCAGGCCCCTGCGGACTTCAGTGCGAGCGGCCCTTTCGCCCGGTCGAAATCGGGCCGGCCTGATTTTACTTCACCAGCCGCATCACCTGGTGGGTGCCGATATCGCCCCAGTACAGCGCTGAGGTGTCTTGATCCAGAAATAGATAGCCATTGCAATTGAGGCCAAGAGCAAGATTCTTCTTGCTCGTGGTGCAGTTGGCCGCCGAACACTGGTACATGGTTCCGTCGCCTTCGATCCAGTAGACCCCGGTCGCATCTTCGACGGCCCCTTCCAGCGTCGCGGGGGTGGCCGATAGGGTGACGAGCACATCGGGAGCAGCCCCGCCCTTTCCGCCAGGCAGGGGGACGCGTAGCAGTTCCCCGGTTCCACTGTCGAGGAGCACGGACTGCGCGTTTACGTCGACGATGACTACACCTGCGAGGGGTGTCATGCTACCCGCCAAGTGCGATGACTGGGTCGTATTGGAGACGCCCACTGAATACAAACTGACGTCCGTGGGGTTGTAGCCTGCATCGAAGAGAGTTCGAATCCAGTAGACCACATCGCCGAAAGCGAAATACGATGGGTACTCCCAGCTCGAAGCCGTGTACGGGGGGATCTCAGAGTAGTGCGCCTCACTGACCTTGGTGGTCGAGTACCAGGTGAAGCTGGTGCGGTTTACGAGGTCGTCGTATTGCGCGAAGTATCGCGGTGCAGGGTTCTTGAAGGGGATGATGTCGCCCGTGCCAGGCGTAGCCCCGAGTGTCGAGCAGGAGCCGATGTTGCACATGCCGCAGCCGCCCCTGTCTGACGAAAAGAGAGTGCTGCCGATGACTCCCGGGAAGTTGTTGGAGTAGGTCCCAACGTACAAGGGCGGACTGTTGCTGCCATTCACGGTCCGCTTGTCGATCCGGTAGGCATTGACGAAACCGGTGGAATCCTGGGCCTGGTAGTAGACGTAGGTAGAGTCGATGGCGAATGCCCTGACATTGTCGCCCGTGTTGCTGACAACGGCACTCGGCTGGCACTGCCCGCCGCTGCACGTTCCTCCGAGGCAATCGTGTCCGCACGAGCCGCAGTTTTTCGGATCGCTCCCGGTGTCGACGCAGGCGCCACCGCACGTCGTTTGGGAGCATTTGCAGTCCCCAGCCAAACAGGAAGTCCCGGTTGCGCACGCGGTCTGGTTTTGCCACGTGCCACCTGAAGAGCAGAGCTGCGGAATTCCACCTGACGAGCACTGCTTGGTGTTCGGCGTGCAGTCCTTGCAACCTCCTGCGCTCAACACACAGACATTCGGGCAGGTTTGCGCGGCAGGCATGGTGCAGGTCCCGCTGCTGCAGGTTCCCATTGCTTGGAAGCTCTTTCCTGTGCAGGAGGCCGTTCCGCAAGTAGTCGTCGATGCAGGGTAGGAACAGGCCGCGCTGGTGCCGCTGCACTTGCCAGCGCAGGTAGCATCCGAGGCGACGCAGGCTGGGTGACCTGCGTGAGGCGTCGCGTTCAGAGCCAGCGTTGTGCAGGTGCCGAGCGAACCGGCGACGTCGCAAGCCTGACAGGATCCGGTGCAAGTTTTGTCGCAGCACAAGCCGTCCGCACAGGGAATCCCTCCCACGCAATCTGCAGCCGTCTGGCAGGCCTGCCCCTGCTTTTTCTTGCACGCACCTGTGGAGTCGCATGTCCCATCACACACGCCAGGATCATCCTTGCCCTTGACCGCTGTGCAGACATTGCCCGTACACGTCTGGCAAGTTCCGGCGCAGTCGCTGCGATTGACGCATCCGACACACTGGTTCGTCGCCGTGTCGCATGTCGCGGCGGCGCCGGTACAGTATGCATTCGTCGTGCAAGCGACACAGAGTCCGCTGGCAGCGCAGGCAGGTCCTGCCCGGCCTGTGCAGTCGCTGTCCTTCGCGCATTTCGCACATCGATTGCCCAAACAAAGCGGATTCTGCGACGAGCAATCCTTGTCCAAGCTGCAGGTTCCAGGGGCGTCGACGGGTGGCTGGGTGTCTACTGGTGGTGCGTCCGGGACCGCGACCTCCGGTCCATCTGGCACCGGTGACACACGATCCGGCGCGGATCCGTCCAGGTTTGGGACGGTGCTCGACGTGCCGCCGGATCCTCCTGCGCCACCGCTTGAGGGGCCGCCGGATCCTCCCGCACCGCCGCTTGAGGTGGCGCCGGATCCTCCTGCGCCACCGCTTGAGGGGCCGCCGGATCCTCCCGCACCGCCGCTTGAGGTGGCGCTGGATCCTCCCGCACCGCCGCTTGAGGTGGCGCTGGATCCTCCCGCACCGCCGCTTGAGGTGGCGCTGGATCCTCCCGCACCGCCGCTCGCGGGCGCGTCCGCCGCTCCCCCGGCACCGCCCGCGGCCTGATCTTTGCCGATTGGGCCGTCGCCGGGCTGCGTGCTATTGGCGTCGCTGTTCTGGTTGTCCGGCGGCGCATCAGTCGTCCCTTTCAGGTCAACGGGATAGACGTCAGGGCTCCCGGCGTCATTGCCCGCGGCACAGGCCTTGCCCGGCGCGCAGCAGCCACCTCTTACATTTGGGATCCGGCACTCGTAGCCGGCAGGACACCCCTGGTTGTTCGCGCAGATCAGGTTGGCGACATCTGGCGAGGACTTTGCGACGCATCCCGCCGTGAACAGCAGAAGGATTAGCCCGAGTCGGCAGGTCATTGAGCGCGGTGTTCGTATGGACAGATTGGTGGTCATCAGTAGGTTCCTCGTAGTGACAGGACGGCGATGCCTGGAAGAAGGGCCGGGGTCAGCGCCACCGCGGGCCGCGCTTGCACCGCCGAACCTGAAGGCCAACTCACGATGATGAGCGTCGTTCCTGTCACCAGGGCAGCCGCTCCGACTCCATAGCCGATCCATGCAAGGGTCCAGTAGGAATCGCGGCGGCTGGCCTTGTTCTGGTCCCAGGTGTTGCGCGTGTTCAT
>Ga0224520_1000322_pt1 | contig 14999 bp, 9 predicted proteins | sample CFST25metaG_2_FD_180684 | JGI IMG/M metagenome (GOLD analysis project Ga0224520, IMG submission 180684) | Peat soil microbial communities from Stordalen Mire, Sweden - C.F.S.T-25 | ecosystem: Environmental > Terrestrial > Soil > Wetlands > Peat | place: Sweden: Norrbotten County, Stordalen Mire... | reverse complement strand
TGAGTTGCGCGAGCATCGCAAACACGAACCGGTACGACGAAAGGCTTGTCCGCTCTCCTAAATCTCCGGTCATCACTCCGCTTAACGCAGAGTATGGGAGGTTGTTAGCCGAATACACCATCATTAAGACGATATAGGTGACATAGGCATAGACAAGTTTTCCGCCTGCGGTGAAATCGGGCGTGACGAATGCAAGGAATCCCATAATACCGAACGGGACTGCCGTCCAAAGAATCCAGGGACGAAATTTACCCCACCTAGTTTTTGTCTTGTCTGCAACAATGCCCATCATCGGGTCGAAGATAGCATCCCACACACGCACGACAACCAACAATGTTCCGGCTGCAGCGGCGGTGATGCCGAACGTATCGGTATAAAACGCAAGCTGGAACATCACCATGGTCTGAAAGATAAGATTAGCAGCGGTATCGCCCAGGGCATAACCGATCTTCTCTTTGACCGGGAGTTTTTCTGTATTTGTTTGCACTATCCGCTCTTAAGGTTGTTTGAGTTTTTCAAATCTTAGTTGTTTAAGAGTACCGCCCTTCTTATATGATCAATTGATACACGAGCTTGTTGACATCCGTACGAAGATTTTTCTTATGCCGGCACTGATTCGAAGGAGAATCGTTGATCATAGAACTGAATTCCCCCCGTTTATTCAAACATGGTAGTATTAATATCGCAAAGAGTAAATTCAAACAGGACGGCCTCCTTCTCACCGAATGCTGTCATAGTGTACAGCCGTTCCACCAACATTATGATCTATTTCGCACGGCACAAACGATCGCAACCGTTAATGACATCACGGCTGTTCTTCAAAAATACTCTGCCTTTTTTCTTTATGACAATTCTATGTGATCCGAGCACTTAATTGGATCCAAAAAATAACTCCGTGATAAAAGATTTCAATTGCTGTGACCCTATCTTCGTCGTGTCGGTCTGCTTTTGAAGTTCCTTAATGAATTGTATTACAATCTGCGTTAACACTGCGCCCGGTCTCGGATAAGCAGCAACGATATAATGAGGACCTTTGGTTATTTCCCCCTCTTCTTTTTCTAATTCAGCCCTCAGGTTATCAGGACTTATTAATGTATTTGCATACTGGAAGATAACCTTATCCATGGCCTTATAGACTTCTTTACTCTCTTTGCTTAATCCGTAATAGTCAAGAAGCTGTGCAAAGACATAATTTGATGTCGTGTAGACATCCTGACCCTGTTCAGATTCTACAGCTTCACCATTTTCTGTCCGGCACATCGCCCATCCCATGTACGTCCTGTTATTTTTATAGATTGTTTTAAGGATTTTCTTCGCTGTATCAGCCGGTATAAACGATTCTTCTCCAATCGCAATCAAATACCACAATGCATCTAATTGATTAGTCCAGACATCCTTATTCATTTTTTTCGTGACAGGATCATAGCAGGTAACGTAATACTGGAGGTTCGTTCCTTTTTTATTCTTATGTTCTCTCCACAGTTTTTCAAAAGCCTTGTCAGCTTTTTCAAAACTCGCCTTATACTTTTCTTTCGCCAGTGTATCTCCCATCATATCAGCCATAACACTCATAGCCTGGCAGCCAGCCATGTAGGTTGTCGCATCATAACTGTCAACACCGAATAAAGTTAAATTATCGAACGTATTCTTGACCTCATGAGGATTTCCTTCGGGAATACCGTCTCCATCGATATCAAGCGTTTGCAGGAATTCAAACCCGAATTTAAGCGTTTCCCAATTCTTCTTTAAGAAATCCATATCTTCCAGAAATTTTACATTCCGCAAAACTCTCAATGCCAGCTTGGGAAACAAATCCACCCAATAATTATTATTGTACCAGGCATAATCACTGACATTACGCAGCGGATAACCTTTCGGCATAGCACTTAAATCATGCGCAACACTCCCCTTGATCTTGAAAGTATCCCGTATTTGAATTAACGATTTGCCTTCATATTCTTCGGGATGTTCTTGAAAATGCTTTCTGGCTTCGACAAAAGATGAGTGGTAATGGTAATAGCGGGGACTAAGGTCTTCTGCGAGAATTGAGTCGACAAACCGTTGACAAATTTCCCGTTCAATATTTGGGAAAAGCACCAGCAATACCATCGAATACCAATCAACATCAGAAGGATCGATATAGGCATAATCAAAGCATTCGAGGAACCTTGCCCTGTCGTTACCATCATCATCTTCAACCCAGATTGCAGCATTCGACAGCGGAAAACTAAATTCATTGAAAATCAAACGTGCTAATCTCAGAGCATCATTCTTATTATTCTTATAGGCTGGATTTTTTTGTATCAATTCAAATATCTTGCTTTGAATTGTCATTGTCCTGTCCAACCATGCAGAATAATTATCCAAGGCGAGCTTCACCATATCCACTGCCCTGGTCTCTTTCCCTTTAAAACTTTTAACGTACTTACGATCAAAAGTTTTTCCGTCAATATACCGTTGTTGCGGAAAATCTAATGCGACGGCAAACGGTATTTTAATAGTCGCTTTCGGTTCCAACGTAAATGTCAGACTGATAGCCGCACCATAATCTTGATTGAGAATGGGTTTTCTCTTCTCGTAAAAACTCCCGTTATCGTTCAAGAGTAAATCCTGTTTAAGCCTATTCAGGCAGAAGTAAGGCTGTGTCTCCACTTCGACACCTGCCATTTGCGGTACAGCAATAACCATTCGATCAGCACATTCACTGCTTCCCATCACCACTCCCCGCATACCTTCAGAATTAAAATCTGTATGTATATGACCCTTGATAGGCGCTGAACATATGTAGACAGTGTCCTGATCGGTTGGTTTCAATTCCTTTTCCTGAAGGTTTACCAACGAAGGTCGAGGAATTACCAGAATGACCTTTTGAGCCTGGTTTGATTTATTCTGTACTTCATATTCTTCTACACCGACTGGCATGAGGGCATGATTCGTTCCGGACAAGAGAGGAGAAATTAACCTTCTTATCACATGAACTTTCCCAAGCTTATATACTATCTCAGCCAAAGGTGTCGCAAGAGAAATAGAAATCTGCTTTTCAGGAATTGGGGGATGGTAATAGTTTTTCATGGCAGGGATATCATCTGGACCTTCTGCCATTTGAGGGTGCTTCTGTGTTAGCATCACTGACTTTTCATCACCGACACAGATAAAAGGTGCCGAACCAAATTGAATGGCATTCTGATTTAATAATATCAACCTGCCGGCATTATTCAGTCTATTATATAGACCATCAGGAGATATGCCTATCGAACACGTGGGCGCACCCTGAAGTGCAATGGTGCTGGGGAAGAGAAGGGTCTTAGACATTCCCTGAAAATGAACTGTCATCCTATTCTTTACATAAATCTCAGAAATTTGTGATCCTGAAATTGTATAAAAGTCGCTTATTTTCATTCTATGAGGTGCTGTCATTTTCTTACTCACTGTTTATCAATTCCTGATCTACTATTTCTTAGAGACGTACGTACATCGGAACACACAATCAATTCGCTTTTTAACAATATGATATTTCAAGTGTTTGCTTACGCGACGCCGGTTTCTTCACTGGTGCTTCTTTTTGGACACCAAGGCTTATAGGCAACTTGGTTTTAGGTGAAGGCTTGATTTTCCCGAACAGCACTCCAACTGCAGCCTTTATAGAATCGGGCGTTCCGCTGAAATTGCAGACCGCGACATCGGCCTCATTTGTCGTGCCTTCTACATACGGGTAGTTTGTCACAACGACAACTTTTTTACCCGCTTCTTTGAGCTTCTTGACAAGCAACCGGTTATTACCGGTCTTTACGATTCGGGCATAATAATTCGTCATAACGACAAGGTCCACCTGCTTGGCAAGTTCTAGGCACTCTGCAATCTCATCTTCGGTTGCAGCAAAGTCGGTATCGGCCAGAATCATATTTGACGTATATTCCACCATATCCTCGCAGAACATATGCTGGTGCATATAAGGATCTTTTCCACAGAATTCATAAGGGATACGCTGCTCGATTACCAGCATTCTTTCCATGGGACTTAAAGGCAGCATATTTTTATCGTCACGCATCACGATGAGTGCTTTCTTAGCAACATCCCAGGACAGATCAATAACCGGCTTGCTCGTCGCATATGCCTGGGCTTTTTTCGGATCTCTCTTTCCGGCCGTTTCAAACAGACCCTGGTCGTACTTCATCCTCAGAAGACGTGTCACCGCTTCATTGAGTCTCTCTTCGGATATTTCACCGCTCTCGACAGCCTGTTTTAATCCAAAGAAACATTGTGATCTCGATTCATCGTCTGCTTTCAGGAGTATTGTATCACATCCCGCCTTAATCGCCATTGCGCAGGCTTTCGGAAGCGGCCATTGTTTGAGGATTGCAGCCATACCAATTGCGTCTGTAACTACAACTCCGTCAAATCCAAGTTCTTCTCGCAAGAGTCCTTTAATAATTTTCTCCGACAACGTCGTAGGATATTTATCATCATATGCCGGGTAAATTGAATGCCCCGTCATAATCGCTTTTACTCCTGCTGCTATCGCGGCTTTGAAAGGATATAATTCAACTTCCTGCATTCTTTGTTTGTCAGCCTTTATTACTTCCAGCACATCATGAGCATCGGTATCTGAAGCGCCTCTTCCGGGGAAGTGCTTTGCGGTCGCCGCTATGCCGCCATCCTGGAAACCCTTTATAATAGCAACGACATGTTTTGCGCACGTCTCGGGATCGTCGCTAAAAGATCTCACTCCTATTTCAGGATTTTTAGGATTGATATTGACATCGCAGACTGGCGAATACATTTGCGTAACACCGATATTGCTTAATTGCTTCGCAATTGTCAAACCGATTTGATACGTCGTCTTTGTATCGCCAATTGCCGCCATACCCATCGGAGACGGAAACTGTCTAATACCGCCCGACATATAATCATTCTTGAAATCGCCTTCGAAGTCGATTGTCATGTGAAGAGGGATTCCGGAGCGTCTACCCACGGCAAGCTTCTGCAGTTTATTCAAATCCTTCGTATAATCTTCCGGCGTAATGCTGATGCCAAAAGATTTTCCTGCAAAATAGTTATTTGCTATAGCGAAATAATCCGCTGGTTTCTTAAAATTTTTATCTATCTGGGAATTGCCCCAGTAGAGGTTTTTACAGGTCTCAACTGCATATGGTTCGAGGCAAAGGCCGCCGCATTGCAATCTTGTGATTTGTTCAATCCCACTCGGAGTCAACATTGCACCGCGTCTTGTAAATGTTAAGAGCTGGCCGACCTTTTCTTCCAGACTCATCTTTGCTAATAATTTACTGATAAATACGTCTCTTTTCGTATTGTTCTTCTTTACCATTTTTATCTCCATTTTCTCTTGTTTACGATTCCCATTTACCACGGTTATCAGGCCCAACCCAGAATTCACGTTCTTTCTTCCAGCCAGCCTCATCAATTATTAGTTCTTTAGTTTTCCAACCGGATTTTATACGCTTTGTTAAATCATCGAATCCTTTGTTCCAGGTAAGGCCATCGGGAACAGTGACATTCATGCTTCCAGCAGCGTTTGCATATCTTAAACAAGATTCGATAGTATGGTTCCAGACAAATGCAGAAAGGAATCCTGCAATTGCCGAATCACCAGAACCAAGTGCCCCTACAAATTTTTCTTCCTGATAGACGGGGAACCAGAGTTCGCGATTAGACCAGTTTTCAAGATCAGAACACCCTGCCGCCCCCATCTTCATAAGCCGATCCTTACTAGCAGTACGAATATATAATCCTCTGTGACCGCATTTTACCATTGCTATTGCTGTTCCCATTTTTATCAGGTCTTTCCCTAAAGTGGAGATCTCTTTTACGGTCATAAGATCGAGAATACTCTCTTTGGGTCCGAGCTTCGCCTTCTTCTCAAGAAATTTTTCTTTGTAGAGAAAATAAAATATCTCTTCTGCACTCGGTACCATAATATCTGAAAGTGGAACCCAAGCTTTTAGAATTGCAGACCAATCGACTTGGCCCGCACGACTATTCACATCAGGAAGCGAAAGGTCGAGTGCGGTTGTAGTTCCTAATTCTTTAGTTTTTTTGAGAATTTTTGTCAACTCTTTACCACTGTTTTCGTAGAGCTTACTCATCCAGGGTGGATAACCAAAAAGCATCAGTTTTGAACGTTGAACAAGATCAAAATCCATATCATCATAGCCAAACGTATCATTGGCTCCGCAATGATGAAGATAAAAACGATCTATGCCAGGTATGCAGATCGCAATGGTATACGAGGTAGATTCACCGTCAACCATTTTGATCCCCTTAAAATGCCCTTCATGTTCTTCATACCAATTGTGTATCTCTTTGCCAAAATCATCATTGCCGATCTTACCGATTAATTCAGCCTTTACACCGAGTCGCCGGATGGATACACCGGCGTTTGTGACAGGACCTCCACCCACAACGACACATTCACCCATATTAATCATTTTGCCGGGTACGAGGACGTCTGTAAGCTTGTCTACTTTTCCATCAATTGTAAAAGCAGGTATTAAGTCGAGGCAGGTATGTCCCGCAGCTACAATTTCAATATCTTTTCTTTTCACCACATTAAGTTCCTTATTAGATAGTTCTGCATGAAATAATTCTGCATGTGTTTACACGTCGCTATGTTGACAATGCGGAATTTTTATATTGATATTCAACCAAAACGTTATTTAATCTCCCCATCTGTGATTTTCAACTTTTGCCTTAAACTATTTTAACGATTGCGTCAAATGCTGGCTTTGGTTTGCATTGGCGGTCAAACAACATGGGATAATCCTTCCGCCCACGTATGGGCACGTAACTACGCCAAGATTGCCCGTCGTGTACGGCCCAAAGCGTTACTCGGCTGAATTTGTCCCGGTGCTTGTGAAAGAGTGAGAAAAATTCAGCGTATCGCTTCGCCAGTTCTTTTTGGGCAACATCCGGCAGTCCATCGGGATAGGGGTTGTGCTTCTTCTGCGATTCGGCATCAAAGGAAGAGATGTCAACAGTCTTGGAATCAATGGCATAGAATGGAAGCACGCTTATATCCATTTCCGTAACCATCAGCTTGATGCCCAATTTGGAAAGAGCCAGGATGTAGGATTCAATATCCTCGATGCGCGGATAGTCCAGGAACCAGTGTCCCTGAATGCCGACGCCATCTATGCGGGCGCCTTTTGACTGCAGATTCTGAATGAGCCGAATGATACCTTCGCATTTGGGTCGCTCTTCAAAATCGTAATCATTATAATAAAGTTGAGCATCGGGGTCGGCTTGGCGAGCATATTCAAAAGCCTTGAGCACATAATCTTCACCGATAATTTCCAGCCATTTGCACTTTCGGAATCTCCCGTCCTCCATGATCGCTTCGTTGACGACATCCCAGCCATGGATTCGACCCTTGTAGCGGCCCATCACGGTAAAAATATGATCTTTCATTCGTTCGAGCAATGCCTCACGGGTTAGAGGTTTGCCTGACTCGTCCTGGAACACCCAATCCGGTGTCTGCTGATACCAGACAAGAGTGTGACCGACGATATACATTTTGTGTTGTTCACCAAAGGCTACATAACGGTCCGCCGCTTCGAAATTGTATCTAGTGAGTTCCGGATGAACCTCTTCCCATTTAAGAATATTCTCCGGGGTGATACTATTGAAGTGTTTTTCCACTACAGCAATGGCATCCGGCTCTTTGCCGGAAATCTGATCAAGACTCAGGGCAACACCAATATAAAAGTCGTCCCTAAAAATATCCTTCAAGGCAGGTTGGCTGTTATGTTCAGCATTAATCATAGGAACGATCCTGATGACTTTTATTTAAAAGAAAGAATAAGCAAATCCGCCTATTGAGGTTTTTCATTCTGACGTATCTACGATTTTCTGCAATTGAACTAATCAAACCGTGGTGTTGCTTCACTAAACGTGAGCGGAATCCTTTTGGGATTCCGCTCACTCGTTATCTAGAACATATATGAATTAATGATATTTTCGAGCATCTCCTGCCGCGCACTCGCCAGGACCGGGTTCTTTTCATTGCGAACCCATTTATCCACTTCTTCCATTCCGACTTTCCCCGACATGATTTGCGCGCCTATGCCCGAATTGTGGCTGCTGTATCTTTCCGAGATAAAATTACTCAGGACTTTATCTTCGATGATCTTGTGAGCTATCAAAAGGCCCTTTGCAAAAGCGTCCATCCCGCCGATATGTGCATAGAAAAGATCCGTCGGATCATTAGAACTGCGGCGTACTTTTGCATCGAAATTCAATCCACCAGTACCGAGACCATTCTGGTTCAAAATAACTAACATCGCCATTGTAGTGCTGTAGATATCGGTCGGAAATTGATCTGTATCCCAACCAAGCAGGAGGTCACCTCTATTTGCATCGACACTTCCCAACTTTCCTGCGGCCGAAGCAACAGCAAGTTCATGTTCGAACGTATTGCCAGCGAGAGTAGCATGGTTCGCTTCGATATTCAATTTGAAGTCGTCGAATAAATCGAATTCTCTCAAGAAGTTTAATGTTGTTGCTGCATCTCTATCATATTGATGCTTTGTTGGCTCGCATGGTTTGGGTTCAACAAGAAACTGGCATTTAAAACCGAGCTTCTTTTTGTAATCCACAGCCATATGAAAGAACCGAGCCATCTTCTCCATTTCTTTTTTCAAATCTGTATTTAATAATGTTTCGTACCCTTCGCGTCCGCCCCAGAACACATAATTTTCACCTCCGAGCTCTTTTGTCGCATCAAGTGCATTTTTCACCTGTGCTATGGCAGTGGCCATCACGTGTGCATTTGGACTTGACCCGGCGCCTTGTGAATAAATTGCGTTGCCGAATAAATTTGCAGTACCCCATAACAGTTTCACGCCGGTTTCTTTTTGGAGTTTCTTTGCATATTCAACCATAGCTTCCAAATTCTTGCACGTCTGAGTAAAAGTTTCTCCTTGCGGTGCGATATCTCGATCGTGGAAACAATAATAGTCTATTCCGCATTTTTTCAAGAACTCGAAAATTGCCTCCATCGTATCTTTCGCACGTTGCATCGGATCTGAAGATTTCCGCCATTCTCTTTCAAAACTTGTGCCTCCGAACATATCGGTGCCGTCACCCATCATAGAATGCCAGAAGGCGACTGAAAAACGAAGATGCTCGGCCATCGTTTTATTGCCAACTTTTTGCTTCTTGTCGTAGTACTTAAAAGCCAGAGGATTCTTTGAATCCTTACCTTCGTATGGTATTTGCTTCACAACTTTTGAGAAATAGTTACTCATTATATTTATTCCTTTTATTATTGATTATTATTTTATGTGGTTAGATTTGAAAAGTCTGAAATTCACTTTTGCCTTGGATTATCAAAGAACAACTTACTGAGTTTACCATCCTCATTGGGGAGCATCGTCTTCTTCTGGCCCCAGAGGCAGAGCATCTGAGCTACTTTTTCTTCAAGCGTCATGCGGCCCAAGAAATCGGCAACCCGATCGTCAACAGAAACTTTTGGATTCTTATAACCGAGCCGGTCTATCTGATCTTCTGGTGCGGTGTGCGCGAGTTGTTCTATCATCGTCAATTACCGTGGCCGTAACGCGGGATGAGTACAAAATAAAATCGGGTGATAACGCGGCATGCGGGCAGGTTTTTAAGAATTACGAAGACCCGCTTGATCTTTTGCTCTAGCGATCAGAATCTATATCTTTTTTCAATGCCCGGGGAAAAATAACTTCAACCTTTTCAAAAAGAGTTGGAGACATCACTCAATTTTCTCTTGAACAACAATCCTGAACTTTCTTTTTTAATGGGTTAAATAGCATTTGAACCGTTTCAATAGTAAAGAACAAGAACCAAAAAGGCAAGGGGAAAAAAAGATATTTCTATTGCCCCTCTCCGTAAGTCTTAATTTTTTGGTTCTTGGTTGAATTCCTGTAGAGGACGGATCCTTGGATCACGGATCTCGTCAAGATCTACCTGCATTCAACCCAATTTGGTTTGTTATTCTCGTTGAGGCAAAGAGCAGAACTACCAGTAATTATGCACTCTTCCACGAATTTGGCGGTCATAAATCGATCGAACATCCGCCATCGTCTTCGCCGAAAGCGGCAGCAAGTCTGCGGCAGCAGCATTCTGTTCCTCCTGGTCTTTTCGCTTTGCACCAGGAATTGCACATGTTACGGCATCAAACATTAGGATCCAGCGAAGGGCAAATTGAGCGAGGGTCATGCCGGGGGGAGTAATGGCCTTAAGTTCGTCAACTGCTATGAGGCTTGAATCAAAGTCGACACCGGAGAATGTCTCGCCCCGGTCGAATTCCTCTCCGTGCCGGTTAAAATTCCGGTGGTCGTCCGAATGAAATGTGGAGTCGGGTTTAAATTTTCCCGTGAGAAGTCCTGAAGCCAGGGGGACGCGCGCCAATACTCCAACCTCTCTCTTCCTGGCCTGCTCAAAAAAAAGTTCGGCGGGCCGGTGACGGAACATATTAAAAATTATCTGAACGCTCTGCACACCGGGATATTCAATTGCCTTGAGACCCTCTTCGACCTTCTCGACGCTGACACCGTAGAAACGGATTTTTCCAGCACTCACGAGGTCGTCAAGTATCCCAAAAACTTCGGGCCTGTAATAGACTTCCGTTGGAGGACAGTGAAGCTGGAGGAGGTCGACGGTATCGGTCTTAAGGTTTTTTAAACTTCGTTCGACGAACGCATTTAAGTTCCGGCGATTGTACCCTTCGGCATTATGCGGACTCAGTCGCCGGCCTGCCTTTGTCGCGATGAAGAAACTTTCCTTTCGCTCCCGCCGCAAAGCAGCAAGCAGCCGCTCACTCCGGCCATCTCCATAGACGTCGGCTGTGTCAAAGAAGTTGACACCAAGATCGACGGCTCGGTGGAGAGCTCCCATGGACTCCTTGTCATCGACATCACCCCATGTTCCGCCTATCGCCCAGGCGCCGAAACTTATTGCGGACACTTCCCATCCCGTGCGCCCTAATTTTCTGTAGACCATCGGCTTTCTCCATTATCACTTTGCGTTGCCGCATATGAAAGACATCAAAAAAAAATACATCTTTGCATATTCTGCGGCAAGTGTGTTTTATCATCCTGTAAAATAGAGATAGCCGCCGAGAATCACTGCCAGCACAAAGACCGATACTGCAACCTCGCGCCAGCTCCAGCTTGCCTGTGACGCGGTTCGATATTCCTGAGTCGTCGTGCCGAAAGTAAGATTCTGTAACATTTCGTAATCCGGCGCTTCGGTCGCATAACTTACGCCGACCATGACCAGTGCAGAAACGATTGTGATCAGGATGCTGAAGTACTGGAAATTGATATTGTTGATAATCCAGAGGAACGACCCTTCCGCATATCCGCCCATCCCGAGCGTCACCGGAGTATCAACGAACATCCGGAATAGGCCGAGCGCCAGGCCGATAACCATGGCCCAGAAGCAACCCTGGGCGTTGAGACGTTTCCAGAATACGCCAAAGAAGAATACCACGAAGATCGGTGGAGCAAGATAACCCTGCACGGTCTGGAGATAATTGTAGAGTCCCGGTGCCCCCTTTACCACCGGAATCCACGCCATAGCGACCAAGACCATAACGATTGTCGCGATCCGGCCCGTGCGAACGATCTGGTGCTGGCTTGCGAGAGGGCGAAATTTCTGATAGATATCGACCGTGAACAGGGTTGAGCAGGCGTTGAACACGCCGGCGAGCGATCCCATCAACGCTGAAAGGAGACCGGCGACCACGATGCCCCGCAGACCTACCGGGAGGAGGTACTTCACCATCATAGGAAACGCCGCTTGCGAGATCGCGGTCGCTTTCCCTGTCGCAGGATCGTACACCGATTCCAATCCTGGAACTTTTCCGCTCTTGGCAAGTGCGAAGCAGATAAGACCCGGGATAATAAAGAGGTAGACCGGAAAGAGCTTAAGCACTGCTGCAAAGATACTGCCGCGTCGGGCGACTTGCTCGTTGGGAGCGCCGAGTACGCGCTGAACGATGTACTGGTCGGTGCACCAGTACCAAAGGCCGATGACCGGAGCGCAGATTACCATGCCGAGCCACGGGTATGCCCCGTTAAAATACCACGCCTGCTTCACAAGATCGCCCGCAGCGTTCTTTTCGATCACCGGCGACCAGGTGCTCGCGACACCTACCGGCGTCAGCGGTTTCCAGAGGTTAAACATGTCCGAGCCGCAGAGAGTCCTCAGCTCACTCCAGCCGCCGAGCACGTGCAGCCCGTAGAATGTCAGCAAGGCGGACCCTCCGATCAACACGGTTACCTGCACTGCATCGTTGTACGCAACAGCCCGCATACCCCCGAGCGCAGTGTAGAGACCCGTGAGGACAATCACGATGACTGAACCGATCCAAAAAGCATCGACCACGTGGCCGGCGACAACGATCTGCATCTCCGGCAACAGCGTGGCGAAGACAACTCCGCCGGCAAAAATTCCGACGGCGATCTTAGCAACGATGAACGTGACGATGGAGACGACCGACAAAACGTATCGCGAGCGTACAGAAAAACGCCGCTCAAGAAATTCGGGCATGGTGAAGACAAGAGAACGTGCGTAGAAAGGAACGAAGACCCATGCGAGCACAAGCAGGCACCATGCATGGAATTCGTAGTGCGCGAGTGCAACGCCGTCCTTTGCCCCCGAACCCGCGAGTCCGACGATGTGCTCGGAGCCGATATTCGAAGCGAAAATCGAGGCGCCGATAATCCACCAGCTTAAGTTGCGCCCCGCGAGAAAGTAGTCTGCGGCTTCATCTTTCCCTCTCCGCACAACCCACCATGCAACGCTTAATAGGATCGCAAAATACGCCCCGATAGCAAGCCAATCTAAAGTTTGTAATGAAGAACCCATGTCAAAAACCTCGCAATCATTTTGTCGAAAATTGATAGATCGTGGTTTGATGGTATACAGTACCCGGCCTCAGGACAGCGGAAGGAAAATTAGGTTTGTTGGGTGAGTCGGGGTAACATTGCGCTTCCAGACAGAAACCGGTCCTGAACTGATATGCGACACCGTTCTTTCCTTTTGCAGTTCCGTCGAGGAAATTGCCGGTATAAAATTGAAGTCCCGGTTGATCGGTGAACATTGTCAGCATGCGTCCGGTCGTGGGCTCGTACACTTCAGCCACCTTTCGCACCTGCTTATTGTAATCCCTCAACACCCAATTGTGGTCATACCCTTTAGCGAACAGCAGCTGCTCATTATGGTCACCAATATGAGTACCGATTCTGGTCGAAGTTCGAAAATCCATCGGTGTATTTGCTACGCTGACAACTGTCCCGTCTGGGATCAATCCACTCACGACCGGAGTAGTAGAGTCGGCAGAGATCATGAGCTGATGATCGACGATCGTTTTCGTCATCGACCCCGTGAGGTTGAAATATGAATGGTGCGTTGGATTGAAAACCGTCGGTTTATCTGTTGTGCCTTCGTAACGGATTTCCAATGCGTTCTCATTTGTCAAAGTGTACTTTACCGTGATCGTCACGGTGCCCGGGTACCCTTCTTCCCCGTCAGGGCTGACGTATGTCAGTTTGAGGGATGGCCCCTTTTCTTCCTCTATCGGTTCGGCACTCCAAAGAACGTTGTTGAATCCCTTGATGCCGCCATGCAGATGGTTCTCGCCGTCGTTCAACGGGAGTTGATACTTCTTGCCATCCAGTGAGAATCTTCCTTTTGCGATACGATTCCCATAGCGACCGACGATCGCCCCGAAATAGGATTTGCCATCGACATAGCCTTGAACAGAATCATAGCCCAGCACGACATCTGCGAGCACTCCATTCCGATCCTTGACATAAAGATTTGTTACAATAGCCCCGTAGTTGATAATCTCGACTCGCATTCCTGCGTTATTTTTTAATGAATACTTAAACACTTCGCGGCCATCACTGAGCTTGCCGAATAGAGTTTTTTCGATCATTGGAAATCTCCTTTGGGCTGAGAGAAGCCCCGTTGCTATAGTGAGAAAAAAACATAACAAAATGACTAAATGCCCTTTTGGGGATTGACATCTATAGGTATTTTTTATCATATTGAATCGGTTCAATTATTGTTGAGCTGATAAATGACAGGTGATTAATTATTACAGTCAAGATTCAAGAAGCGAATTACCCGACGATTCCTTACCGCATGATGCGATCAGGCCGAGGGGAGATTCACCCTCTGAATCGATTGGCCTCGAATATTTATGAAACTTTCTCTCAAAGTGCAATAGCAAGAGGAAAAAAATGCCGTCTGATTGAAAAGTGATGCCATGACTCTCCCTATCGGGCACGAGCGCATCACATGGAGAAAGTCATGGCATCGCTCAGCAGCGTTGACGAACATTGACTAAACATTAAAATTCGGACGGTAACTTTCTCGAAATGCTTTTTCCCTACCACGCACCATGGAACTTAGAATTTGAGATATCTGAAAAATTGCTTATTTATCACAAGAAGTCACGCTGAGCGCAGTCGAAGCGCGAAAGTTCAAACAGAGTCATGGCTCGACGGAGTTTATCCCGCTGCAAGCGGTGCTCACCATGACTCATTCTGGAATTTTTCAGATGTCTCAATTTATTTGAAAGGATTGCAGCTATGAGACCACAACAATGGGAAACATTTAAGAAGGCTGCACGCCTCGAAAAATTAGACAAGGTGCCGATGGCTTTGATCATCGACAGTCCCTGGATCCCCGGCTACCTGGGGGTGAAGCACATGGACTATTTTCTCGACCCGGAAGTGTGGTTTCAATCGAACCTGAAAATCCACGAAGAGTTTCGCGACGTCATCTTTGTTCCCTCCTGGTGGATGGAGTACGGCATGGCGGCTGAGCCGTCGGCGTTGGGGGCAAAGATAAAATTCTGGGAGGACAATACGCCGAGTGAATACCATACGCTCTACCACATCGAAGACATTGATAATTTTCCGGATTACGAGGTCGAGAGCGACGCATTCATGGGAATGACGCTTCATCGCATCAGGAGTCAAAGACAACGGATACTC
>Ga0224520_1000318_pt1 | contig 15287 bp, 16 predicted proteins | sample CFST25metaG_2_FD_180684 | JGI IMG/M metagenome (GOLD analysis project Ga0224520, IMG submission 180684) | Peat soil microbial communities from Stordalen Mire, Sweden - C.F.S.T-25 | ecosystem: Environmental > Terrestrial > Soil > Wetlands > Peat | place: Sweden: Norrbotten County, Stordalen Mire... | reverse complement strand
CGGTATTCCATCAAGATTTAACCCAACGATTACAACCAGTAAAATTAGCGAAAGAATAATTCCCGCTTTGAAAAACTTTATTCTTTGCATAAAATCCAAACTCTGCGAAACAAGTAAAAACGGCAGAGGAAACATAAAAGCAAAGTAATAGTCGTAAATTGATTTTTGATAAAAGCCGAAAAGCAAAATCCCAATCGTTAACCAAATCGTTAACAGGAGATATTTATTAAAATCCTGACTTTTGTTTTTGTAGGCTTTGTAAAGTTTAAAGAAGAGAGTGGCACAGGCAAAAACCGCGAATACGAGAACAAAGATTTGCCAGAGAGATAATGCCCAATGACTATAATTGGACTGAAAATCCGGCGTCGGAAAATAAAAAACCAATCTTCCAAACAATCTGAAAAACACATCGTAAATAGTGACAAAAAAATTAGTGCTTGCTCCGGTTTTGCCGGAAAACAAAACAAAACTGACAATACTTTTAATGTCCAAAAAGCCATGTCTTATTTCGAAGGCCAGAAACGGCGACCAGCCCAAAATAAACCCGAGGAAAATTGAGAGATAATTCTTAGATAATTTAGTGAAAATCTGCCAACTCTTTTCTTTATAAACAAGTGAAAGAAAAGTATAAACCAGTATTACCACTCCTAAAAAAATGGAGAGATAATGCAGTTGCATGGCAATTCCAAATAAAACGCCAGCAATAAAGAATAGCTTTAAACTATTTTTGCCTAACGCCTTATACAGGCAATAAAGGGTAAGCAGGGAGAAAAAAGGCATCGGGTTTGGATTCCAAGAAGATCTTGAGTAAACAATTACTAATGGGGAAAGCGCATAGATAAGGGCGGCCATAAGCCCTACTTTGGCATTAAAAAAATCTTTGCCGACTATGTAAATGAGCCAGACAGTGGCGATACCAAAAAACGCCACCATTACCGCCGGGCCGACCGGATTGTAATTGAACAACCATAAAAATGGCGCCATAAAATAATAATAAATCGGCCCCAAGAAAAATCCTCCCACCGATGATGTAGGCCCCAGAAGCGTTAAGTGTCCATGCAAAATATTATAAACGACTAAAACATCCCTACCTTCATCACCAAGAAAAGTCATGTAGTCTTGAATCCTGTATAATCTCATGAACGCGGCGACCAAGAGGATTAAAAGTAAAGCAAACTTTTGCACTAAATTTTGAATTTTGAATTTTGAATTTTGCATTACCATTACTTCGAGGGTTTTTTACGCCAGATTATCAATCTGTAAACCGTAAAATTATAGATCAGTAAAAATCCTGTTCCGATTATAAAATAGAGGAAGTAAAACTTTTTCCCGAATAATGTGTCTCCTAAAAATATTATCCCCGTCTGGATGATGATGACACCGATTGCCGAAGTGGCATAAAAATTCATTAATTTCCATAAGTATTGACCAAGGCCATTGATTTTCTCCGTTTTAAAGGTCCAGAGATTGTTAAAGTTAAAGTTTGAAAAAATGGCCACGACTGCCCCTGTAAGGTTTGATATTGTGGGATCGATATTGAAAACTCCAACCATAACTCTTAAAATTACTGCCTGAAGAACAAACCCTAATCCTCCAACGACCAAAAATTTACCAAACGGACCAAAAATTAACTCTTTAATTCTGGCCGTGATAACGTAATACAAAGTTTTAATAATCGTTTCTATTCCGGGAATTTTGGATTTTCCCATCGTTCTGTCGGTCGCATGAAAGGGTACCTCGGCAACTTTAAATCCATCCTGCACCGCGTTTAACAAAGACCCGACTTGAAATGTATAGCCGGAAAAAGCCGTCAATTTTTCTTTCTCTTTGAGAAAAACTGCTTTTTTAATTGCTCTATAACCGCCTGTCCAATCATGAATACTAAAGCGCATTAAAATCATTCTGATTAACAAATTTCCCCAAACGGACATTATTTTACGATGGATTCCCCAATTCGCAGGAATTGAACCTCCCTTGCTATATCTTGTGCCGATAACAAAATCGTTTCCTTCGTCAATCTTTTGCAAAAAATCGGGAATCTTTTTGGGGTCATGAAAGAAGTCGGCATCCATTTCAAACATGACGTCCGCGTTTAACTCGTTAATCGCGTAAGTCATTCCACGGAGGTATGCAGCACCTAAACCGTTTTTTTGCCCAACCAATAAATGGAGATTGTCATATTGCTTCATTAACCCTTTAACTATTTCCGCAGTTCCATCGGGAGAACTATCATCAACAACCAGAATCCCCATGTCGTAGTTTTTTACTTCTTTAAAAACTTCTTCAACCACCGGAATGATCCGCTCGATATTACCTTTTTCGTTATATGTCGGGATTATGACTATTGCTTTCATATAAGCCCTTTAAAATATTGTACAGTTTTTTCTATCCCTTCCTCAATACCTACTTTTGGCTCCCAATCCAAAAGCCTTTTTGCCTTGGAAATATCAGGCTTTCTTATTTTCGGATCATCCTCCGGCAATGGTTCAAAAACAAGTTGAGAAGTTGAGCCCGAAATCTTTTTGATAATTTCCGCTAAGTCTAAAATTGTCTTTTCATCAGGATTACCTAAATTTATCACTTCTCCTTTTATATTGTCTGAAAACATCGCCTTTTCAATTCCGATTGCCATATCATCGACATAACAAAAACTTCTGGTTTGTTTTCCATCTCCATAAACCGTCAAAGATTGGTTCGCAAGCGCTTGAATGATAAATTCCGAGACAGCTCTACCGTCATCTTTGCGCATTAAGGGACCATAAGTATTGAAAATCCGGATAATTCTTGCATCAAGACCTGAGGTTCTGACGTAGCTCATGGTGATTGCTTCACCAAATCGCTTGCTTTCGTCATAGACCGAGCGCACTCCATTCGGATTAACGTTTCCAAAATAATCTTCTGCCTGCGGAGACACTTTTGGATCCCCATAGACTTCGGACGTTGAGGCAAAAAGGAATTTTGCGCCGGTTTTTTTGGCTAACTCCAAAAGATTATATGTCCCTAAAGAATTCGCCAGTAAAGTTTCCAATGGAAGATTCCTATAGCTTTTTGGGGATTTTTCGTTAGGCGACGCCGGACTAGCCAGATGAAAAATAAAATCTGCTTTGATATCATCCAAAGGTTTTGTGATGTCTTTTTCCAGGAAACTGAAGTTCTCGTTCTCTTGTAAATCTAAAATATTGCCTTTGTCACCGGTAATTAGATTATCAACACAAATAACTTTATAATTTTCCGAAAGCAGGCTTTTGCATAAATGCGAACCTATGAAACCTGCTCCGCCGGCGACTAATACGGTCTGCATATTATTTTCTTTCTCTTTCGAGGTCGGCTTCAACCATTATTTTAACTAGCTCTTTAAAGCTCGTTTTCGGTTTCCAACCAAGCACTTTTCGGGCTTTGCTGGCGTCTCCAATTAAATAATCTACCTCTGCGGGACGCATATATTTAGATTCATTAGCAACGACATATTTCTGCCAATCTTCAATTCCAACCACCTTAAACGCCTCCTCCACAAACTCCTTGACGCTATGGTTTTCTCCAGTGGCAATAACATAATCATCGGGCTGTTCTTGCTGGAGCATCATCCACATCGCCTCGACGTAATCACCGGCGTATCCCCAATCTCTTTTTGGTTCAAGGCTTCCTAGCTCTAATTTGTCCTGTTTTCCTAGTTTTATCCTCGCCACTCCGTCGGTAATTTTTCTGGTCACAAACTCTATTCCGCGTCTTGGAGATTCATGGTTAAAAAGAATTCCCGAACAAGCAAATATTCCATAACTCTCCCGGTAATTTACCGTGATGTAATGGCCGTAAGCCTTTGCTACTCCATAAGGACTGCGTGGATGAAACCTGGTAGTTTCTCTTTGCGGGGTTTCGGTAACTTTACCAAACATTTCTGAAGATGAGGCTTGATAAAATTTAATTTTCGGATTAACAGTTCTAATTGCCTCCAAAACTCTCGTTACGCCAAGCGCGGTGAACTCACCGGTTAAAACCGGTTGATCCCAGGAAGCTTTTACAAAAGACTGGGCGGCTAAATTATAAACCTCATCGGGCTCTGACTCTTGTATCGCATCTGTTAATGAACCCTGATCAAGCAAATCAGCGGAAAAAAGTTCAATTTTATCTGTAATATCCTTAATATTCTCAACGTTTGGAGTGGACAGCCGGCGTACTGTTCCTGTAACCCGATAGCCCTTCGAAAGCAGGAACTCGGCTAAATATGGTCCGTCTTGTCCGGTAATACCGGTAATTAAAGCTGATTTCATAACTAACTTATTTTAGATAATATTTCGCCAATAGTCCAGTGTATCTTCTAAGGTCTTTTCCAATGGGATTTCCGCCTGCCAGTTAGTAAGCTCTTTTATTTTCGTCGGGTCACAGATAAGGTCCGCGTCATCTATTGGCCGGAATAAAGATTTATCAATTTCCACCCTAATCTTAACTTTCGTTAAAGCAAGTAGCCTATCTAGAATTTCTGATATCTTATGCGAGACCCCCGAGCCGATATTATAAACTTCCCCAATCTCCCCTTTCTCCATTAGTAATGCGTAGGCTTTAACCATATCCCGAACGTCGGTAAAATCTCGTTTTGCTTCTAAATTACCGACGGGCAAAACCGGTTGCCTCTTGTCTTTTTCTATTTCAGCTATTTTCTGGGCAAAGGCGGAAACAACAAAATTCGGTGACTGGCGAGGCCCGATATGGTTAAATGGTCTAACCCGAATAGCCTTTAAACCGTAAGATAAAAAATATTGTCGACCTAAAAAATCCTGGGTTAGTTTTGAAACAGCGTAAGGATTAGTTGGATTTAAGGCAGTTTCCTCATCAATAGGAAGATCTTCCTGCTTAACGCTTCCGTAACCTTCAGCAGAAGAAACAACTAGCGTTTTTGATTCTAATAAATTACTTTTTCGCATGGCTTCGAAGATATTTATTTGGCAAGCAATATTGTTCAGAACAATTTTCCGAGGAGAAGAAAAGCTGTCGGCAGCCGATGTAAACGCAGCTAAATGATAGATGATATCCGGTTTCACTGCTTCAATAAGTTTAAAAACTTCATCTTCGCGGCTTAGGTCTACTTCCAACAGTTTTATTTTGTCTTTACTTTTTTCTAAGTTTTTCGAGTCGCTTTTTGAAAAACTTGTGCCAAAGATCTCGTTGGCTGAGTCCAAAACAAGATAATCGATAAGATGACTACCGACAAAACCTGAAGCTCCTGTAACTAATATTTTCCTTGCCATAATTATCTGCCTACGCCCTGATAAACAAAACCTAACCTCTTAACTTCTGTAGGGTTATAAATATTTCTGCCGTCCAGAATAACCGGGTTTTTCATTACTGACTTAATTTTATTTAAATCGAGCTGCTTGAATTCATTCCATTCGGTTAAGATAATTAAAAGCTCTGCATCCTTTGCCGCCTCATAAGCATCTTTACAAAATTCAATGCCTGTAATTTTTTTCTTGGCAGTCTCGATGGCGATTGGATCAAAAGCTTTTATTTTGGCGCCAAGAGTTTTAAGCACATTTATAATTGTTATCGAAGGGGCATCCCGCATATCGTCAGTATTTGGTTTAAATGAAAGACCCAAAATGCCAATTGTCTGACCGTCGATTTTCCCACCAAGTAATTTCTTGGCTTTTGTAACTATTGCCTCCATTGCCTGCTTATTAACTTCTTCTGTTGCTTCCAGCATCGTAAACCGGTAACCGTTTTGCTTGGAAATATGAATTAAAGCCCTAACATCTTTGGGGAAACAGCTACCCCCATAACCCGCCCCGGGAGAAAGAAATTGGTTACCAATTCTTTTGTCATAGCCGATTCCTTCCAATACTTTTAAACCATCCGCGCCTGCCAGTTCACTTAAAAAAGCGATGGCGTTAGCAAAGGAAATTTTTACAGACAAAAACGCATTGGCGGCATATTTTATCATTTCCGCAGTTTCGATATTGGTTAAAACATAATTACCGTCAATTGGCTCATGTAACTCAATCAGCACATCCTCCGCTTTCTTGGAATCTGTACCAATCACTATTCTATCCGGACGTAACGTATCTGAGATTGCCTGTCCTTCTCTTAGAAACTCCGGGACAGAGGCTAAATCAAAAGTGGCCTTCTCCGGTTTTACTCTTTCAATTAATTCTCTGGTTTTTTTGTTGGTGCCAACCGGTACAGTGCTTTTTGTAACCACAACGGTATAACCATCAAGATGTTTGCCAATTTTTTCGGCCACTTCATAAACAACCGACAAATCGGCATCGCCGGTAGCTTTTGAGGGCGTCCCAACGGCAATAAATACAACGCTTGAAGATTTAATTGCTTGGTCATAATCAAGCGTAAACAATAATCTCTTGGCCTTAACATTCCTTTGCACGATTTCGGAAAGACCCGGCTCGTAAATAGGGATTATGCCCTTATTGAGGTTATCAATTTTTTCCTGCGTGTGCCCAATGACCCAAACGATATTGCCCAAATCGGCAAAAACTGCCGCTGTGACTAAACCTACGTATCCATGTCCTACAAAAGTAATTGTCATATGTGAATTTTATCCTGCTGATTCTTAACTTCCCCGATGCCTTTATCAAAGGTAGACATTTCTATGCCCAGTTTTCCTATTTTATCATTTTTAAGATGAAGACAAAAGGGCCGTGGAGCTTTACCGGCAAAGTATTCCTTTCTTGAAGTCTGGGAAATTAAAGATTCATCAAAGTTAAACGTTTGGGCGATTTTTAGCGCCGCTTCGTAAGGAGTTATTGCTTGAGAACCAACAATGTGGAATATGCCTGTCTGATTCAAATGAATTAGAACATCCAAAGCATTAACAATGTCATCAATAAAAGTCGGAACCATAATATGATCGGTAACCATAGCTAATTTTTCGCTTTTTTCTAATCTGGCTATTAATGTTCTCACAAAATCATTCCTTTCAAAATATGCTCTGTAAGGATAGGCAAGTCTGGTGATTATATAATCTAAACCTGAAGATTGAATGAGTTTTTCTCCTTCATATTTTGTTCTGGCATACCAGTTAACCGGAGCCGGCTCATCTTCTTCCGAATAAAATCTTTTCTTCCCATCGAAAACAAAATCGGTGGAGAAATAAACAATTTTTTTATGCGTTTTTTGACAAGCCTCGATTATATTCTCTGTCCCGAAGACATTGACTGCCCAGGCGGTTTTTTCTCTTACCCAAGTTTCTGCTTGCTCCTCTGAATTTATTAAGTCCAATATTTCTTGATCTCTTATCTTATCCGTTTCGCAGCCATCAACATTCGTTTTTGCGGCCATATGCAGAACTATTTGGGCATCCGAAGCAGAAATTGCGTCCAAAACCGCTTTTTTTTCCAGGATATCTACTCCGATTGGTTGAAATTCATATGCACCTTCCAAAAGTTCTGGCAGTCTTGAGCCGACTAGGCCTGTTAACCCGGTTACTAAAATTTTTGTTTTCATATACGACCAAAAATTGGCAAAGCAAATTTGTCTTTAACATATTTCAGATATAATTGAATATTCCCGTAATGATCAAAGCCAAATTGATTTTCATCTGGAATGCTATCTAAACCAAACCAGCTTATTTCGCTTACTTCATCATTTAAATTTTTTCCTCCTCCTTTAAGTTTTGCGACATAAATAAAAGCGATGTTCTGTCTATCCTCTTGTGGCCTGTCCGGATTATCCGCGACGCGTAGTAGTAAAAATGGCTCTACTGCATATCCGGTTTCCTCCAAAACTTCCCTAACTCCCGCCTCTCTTACTGTCTCATCTCTGTCGACAAAACCGCCGGGGAGAACGTATTTTCCGCCATTAGTTAAATTCTTCGCTCTCTTTACAAGAAGTATTTCATTTTTTTCATTGAGAACGATTACATCTGCAGTAACGTGCCGAAAAGATGTTTCGCGTCCACTCTCTAAGGTGCATTTAATCATTTACTGTATTGTTTTTTGTAGTATTCTTTATACTCCCCGTTTTTAACATTTTTCCACCACTCTCTATTTTGTTGATACCATTGCACAGTTTTTTCAAGCCACTCGTCAAAACCATGTAACGGTTCCCATCCCAATTCTGTTCTAATTTTTGTCCAATCCAACGCATACCGCCTGTCGTGTCCGGGCCTGTCCTTTACAGATTCCATTGAACTTTCATCTTTACCCAAAAGTTTTAAGATTTTTTTGATAACTTCTAAATTACTGATGTCTTCGGTTAATCCACCCACGCAATAAGTTTCCCCGATTTTGCCTTTTTCTAAAATTATGTCTATCGCCCGGCAATGATCTTCAACGTATAACCAGTCTCGAACATAAAGACCATCTCCATAAACCGGGACCTTCTTCTCTTCCAAAAGATTCGTAATAGCCAGCGCAATTAATTTTTCCGGGAACTGATAAGGACCGAAATTATTGGAGCAATTGGAAATTGTAATGGGTAAATTATATGTATGATAATAAGCTTTTACTAGATGATCTGAACCGGCTTTACTGGCTGAATACGGACTTCTGGGATTATAAGCTGTTCGTTCATTAAATATGTTCTTATCTTCCAGATTAAGGCTTCCATAGACTTCATCCGTTGAGACATGGTGAAATTTTTTTATTTTATTACTAAGCGCTGCTTCCAAAAGCACCTGCGTTCCGAGCACATTGGTTCTGACAAATTCACTCGGATCTGTAATGCTTCTGTCAACATGGCTTTCCGCGGCAAAGTGAACGACGATGTCAATTCCTTGCATTGCATCATTAACCACTTTAGTGTCACAGATATCTCCCTGAATAAATTTATAGTTTGGGTTATCTTGAATGCTTTTTAAATTTTCTAAATTTCCGGCGTAAGTTAGTTTATCTAAATTGACTATTGAATCCTGTGGATGGTTTTTAAACCAGTAGAGGATAAAATTTGAGCCGATAAATCCAGCCCCCCCGGTTACTAAAATTTTCATTATATTAGCCCTCCTTGTTTTACTTTTTCCGCAACTAAATTGTTTGCTCTTAAGAGTTCATCGAAAGACGTCCCCGCATCAATCCACCAATCTATCAGGGAGCAAGACATCGTTCCTTCTTTGACATAAAAATTATTTAAATCCGTTACTTCCAATTCGCCTCTTGCCGATGGCGTAAGATTTTTAATAAATTTAAAAACTTGATCATCATACATGTATATTCCCGTTTGGGCGATATCTGATTTTGGATGTTCGGGTTTTTCTTCAATCGAAATTACTCTTCCATCCTTGTCTATTTCTATAACGCCGTACTGCCCTGACTCCGTTGGCATCTTTATTCCAAAAACCATCGCTCCTTTACTTTTTTTATCGAATTCTTCCACCGCGTTTTTTAGATTAAATCCAAAAATATTATCGCCTAGAACAACTAGTATCTTTTCGTCTTTTGCAAAATCTTCCGCTAGCATAATCGCATCAGAGATGCCTCCCTTTGGGTTCTCTTGCACAGCATAAAATATTTTAAGTCCGAATTCCTCTCCCGTCCCGAGCAAATTCTCAAAATGTCCAGCGTGATCAGGGGAACTCGTTAAAAGAACTTCTTTTATTCCCGCTCTGGCCATCGCCTCGATTGGATAATAAATCATCGGTTTATTGTAGATTGGCAATAAATGCTTGTTGGTAACTGAAGTTAGAGGACGAAGTCTTGTCGCCAATCCTCCGGCCAAAATCATTCCTTTCATATTAATCCTCCCATCATCATGAAGAATAAGATTGATAAGCCCAATACGCCAATGAGAATATATTCTATCACAATTCTTGCACTTAACTCATGATTAATGAGATGGTGCAAAACTCCCCATAAAATATAAAATAATACTGTCAATAAAATAACTAAACTTTGCAGTTTAATATTTGGGCTGGTTAATAAAATTAGAGCCAGTCCCAACCCTAAGATTGCCATAAGAGAAAGATAATATCCGAAATGTTTCTGAAGTTTTTGATACATTTAAATAATTGCTCCTCTCAAAAGAATTATAACAATGGCAAACATTGCTCCCAAGAAAAATAGGTGATCTAGATTATGACCGACAAAACGAACGACTTTTTTCCTTTCGATTATTACCATATCTAAAATTAAAACAAAAATAAATAATGCTAAAATTGCGCCGGCAGATAAGGAAACTAACGAATGGCTATCTATCAAAGGTTTTATTATCGAAACTCCCAGAAGATTAGGATTGTTAACTTGCACGACGGGAATCTGTGCCGGCGCGGCAACCGGAACATTAGCTGGTTTAGCATTAGTCGCTGTCGGAGAACCAGCGGCAACGGCAGGCGGACTATTGTTCTCTGACGCAACCGGTGCTCCCAAATTTGTACTTCCAAGCATTTCTACTACTAAAACCGTATCTTCACCGCTTAATTTCCCTGTCGCTACCGCAAACCCGACATTTTGATAGTTTGGCGACAGAACATTTTGTCGGTGCTCCGGACTATTCATCCAGGCAGTTACAACATCCGAAGCGCTATTAAAACCCCGCGCCAGATTTTCACCGGCATAGACATAATTATATCCCGCTCCTTTTATAAAAACCCACGGCGTGGCACCATCCGGCGCATTATGCGCCCAATAATCTTTACTAAACATGTCTGCTGCTTTGTTGGCGGCCGCTTGATCAAGCTCTAGATTGTCAGTCAGCGCCCCAAGATTATTATCCTGCCGCTGTTGATTAGTCAGAATTAAAAGTTGTTGAGTGGAGATATTTGCCGATAGTCCTAAAACTGCAGGGAAATTCGTTCGCACATATGAGGTTAGAATTCCGGCTGAAACAAAGAGTAAAATGAAACCAAGTAGAATTTTATGATGCAGAAATCCAGATCTGTAATTATTCGTTTCCCTAGGTAAAAAAAGGTGGCGCAGCAAATTAATCATACCTACTACTTATTATATACTGGTTCTTCCAATTCGCCAACCTTTTTACCATTGACGGGAATTTTGAGCAAAAATGACAGCGCGTTAGCGATTGCTACCCCAACTCTTAAACCCGTGAATGAACCCGGACCTTTGTTTACTTCTACTTTTTCTATCTCTTCTATTTTTGACTTACTGTTCCGGAGTAATTTATCAATGGCCGGCAAAGTTGCTTCAGATCTTAGAAGCGTTGCCTCCTTAATCAGTTTGTTTTTCTTACCATTGATTTCAAGCTCAACCGAAATCTTTTTATTATCGGAGGTATCGATTCGTAAAGTTTTCGCCATACCTATATCTTAACTTGCATTGCGCCTTGACGCAAAATCTTCCAAGGGGTTTTGGTACAATCGACAACTGTCGAGGCTTGTTTAACTGAGCATTCACCTTTAACAACATAATCGACTAATGAAACTAGTTTTGGCTCTAGATCTTTGAGCTCGAAAGGAGTATTTTCTCCATGTAAGTTTGCCGAAGGCCCCAAGACAGGAATTCCCGAATTTTTGATAATCTCCAAAATTATAGAGTGATTAGGTATTCTCACTCCAACTGTTTCTCTGCCACCTCTGACTAGTATGGGAATTTTATCTGTTTTTGCATTCAGAACAATTGTCAAAGCGCCGGGCCAAAAGTCGTTCATCAGTTTTTGCACTTTTTCGTCAAATGGCAGCACATATTCCTTTACTTTTTGTATTGAGTCAAACAAAACCGGAACCGCTTGCGAAGACGGCCTATTCCTGATTCTGAACAATCTTTGAATTGCTTTTTCATCATCAGCCCGGCAGCCAATCCCAAACGCCGTGTCGGTTGGAAAAATAATGATGCCACCCCTATTTAGAACTTTGACTGCTTCGTTTATTTGACTATTCATATCTTTTGACGTTTATTTTTCGCTTATTATCTCCCAGATATTCGAAATGGAGATCAATTCTTTTTCTCGGCAGCAGTTCTCCCATTTTTTCTGCCCACTCCAAAGCGACAATATTGCTTTCGTCTTTGATGATTTCATCGATTCCCAAACCCAAGAGGTCGCTTTCGCTTTCCGTTCTGTATAAATCGATGTGATAAAAATTGCCACTTTTGATCTTGTAATGGCGAACAATTATAAACGTCGGTGAAATAATTCTTCTTGTTATTCCTAAACCTTTTGCCAAACCCTGAATAAAAGTAGTTTTACCGCTTCCCAACTCGCCATAAAAGGCCAAAAAATCTCCGCCCTTTAGAGTTTGCGAGAAGTCCGCGCCTAATTTTTGCGTCTCCTCACTTGAATTGGTAATATATTCTTCATTCATTATTTTTGTTTTTAAACCTAACTATATAAGGATAGAAAACTACTATACCACACGCAATAAGAAAAACAATGCCGATAAATATCAAGAGTTTTGCGAGTAAATTATTGCCATTACTTGAAGCTATTTTTACGCCCTGTGGCGTGGGTGTTGGGATCTGAACTTCTGCGCTATCGCTACTTTGTCCAAGCACTTCTTTGTCAGTTGGTGAAATTTCTTCTGCGCTTGTTGACGAAAGTTTTGGCGTTGGAGTCGGCTGCAATGTTGGCTTTGGCGTTACAGCTTGGGTGGGTGTTGGCGTTGGAGTATCCGTTGGAGCTGGCGTCGGAGTGGGAGTTGAACCGGTAATAGCGACTGTTTCTTCTGTTGACCAAACTGATGCGGAGCTACAACTTGGCGTGTATCTTCCGACTTTAAACAGATATTCACCCGGACCATTATAATAAGAACTTGCCGCGTCCGGTTTAATTTTTAATGTTCCGCTCCAAGTTCCCTGACTGCTTAAATCCGTTTGGGCTATTTTAAAATAGGTCGTGCAATTCCCGCCGGCAGCGTTGCTCCAATTCCCGTTATTATCCTATGTATAGCCAAAATAGCTGCTCCCGCTTGGGTAAAAAACGCCGCGTAAATACGAATCCGTTGTGCAGCTGGAACAAGAAAATGAAACGTTAATATCAAATTTCCGTGATTGATCAATCGTTAAAGGAATACTACTTATGGAGATTGATTGCGTTGCGGCAAAAACCCTGCCTTGGCAAAACAGGCTTAAAAAACAAAAAAGATAAATTGTTAGGGCAATTCTTTTTATCTTAGTTTAATTATAGACCCTGGCTTCAACAATTTTAAGTCCCGAATAATGATCGTTTAACGGCACGTTCATCGCTCCTTCATACAAAGGGTCGTTAATATTAAAACTGTCGCCATTAACTGATCTCAAGACCACCCAATGGTCTGCGATTGGTCCGCCATCATAGGACAATCCGGCAATAATAGAATTTCCCGAGTTAAGCTTATTTCTCAAATCATCCAGCGATGGCATTGAGATATCACTAGCCGAATGCCCGTTCGCGGAGGGACCAGGTAAATTAAAGTAGGCACTCCCGCCCGCAAAATTTCCTACATTACTAGCGACATCCGCGGGCGTTATTGAACCACCGTAGTGAGTTACTACCATAGCGTAAGATGTCATTAAACAGCCTACTTCCCATACTTGCATGTTTGATAAACCTATAAAATTATTGCCCCAATTTGCGTCACGTTGATTGTAATATTTCCCCCATCCATCAGATAAGTCCTGATGTGGAATACTTTGACCACCAGGACCAATTCTGGAACGCGCGAAATTTTGCAGAGCTGACAATTGCGCCTGATATGCTGCAATCTGTGCCTCCGTAGTTGCTAAAAGTTGCTGCTGTACTTGCTTCTCTTGATTTAATTGCGTTGTCTGAGTTTGTAATTGTTGCTGTAAATTTGCCAGTTGCTTTTTTTTGTCTTCAAGAATTGTCTTCTGATTTGAATAATCAACTTTTGCCTGTTGGGTATCGTAAATTAATTGCTTATCATGCGCTTGCGCAAGTTTTAAATAGTTGAGTCTGCTAAAAAAATCCGAAGCATTATTAGAAGTCAATAAAATTTGAAACGGTTGAATTGTTCCTACTTCATAAGTTGCGATAATTCTGTTAATGAGAACTGCTATTGATGTATCCAAAGTGCCTTGAAGTGAGGCTATTTTTTTTGAGGTTGTATCAATATCTAAAGTTACGCTGGTAATTTGTTCTTGTGTCGCTTCTATTTTGTATTCCGTAAGTTTTATCTGATTACCTATCAACTCTATCTGCGTGGAATATGTTTGCTTCTGAGCTTTTGCGGCATTTATTTTATTTTGAAGGTCATTTATTGCCTGTGTATTATCTTGAGCTGGGGTTGGGGTAGGTGTATCTGTTTGTGAGTGAACAATTCTAGCGCTAACAAACAGAAAGAAAGTTACGAGAAGTAAGAGGACTAATTTTTTTATTCCAAAGTTCATAAATCATACATTCTAAATTGATAAAAGCTATTTTGAATATCTTAAAACGGCTAAGAAACTTGATATTGCTCCCAAGAAAACCGCAAAAACAATTTCTAGTCCCAAAAGCACTAATAAGTCTAGGTATGATGCCGGCAAAACCGGAATGCCTTTTAGAAATGACTCCAAAAACGGCGTGGCATACAAAAGGCCTATGGTTGCGATAGTCCATCCGACCACCGCACCGATAATTCCGTACAAAATCCCTTCGGTTAAAAACGGCCAGCGGATATACCAATTGGTGGCGCCAATTAGCTTCATTATTTCGATATCTTCCTTTTTCTGGGAGATTTTAATACTAATGATGGTCGCCATGATAAAAATCGAGACTAAAGATAGTAGAACTACTAACGTAAGACCAATTTTCCGGATCGCGCTGGTCCAGGAGGTTAAAGTTGAAACAACGTCTTTTTGGTAGATGACGTCTGAAACGAGCGCGGATTTATTGAGCGCATTTGAAATTGCCGCCATGTCTTCGATTTTAACGGTTGAGATTTCAAACGAAGACGGCAAAACATCGGCGGTGACCAAATCCAACAGCAGTGGATCATTTTTATTTTGCTCCCGGTAGATTTTGAGTGCTTCGTCTTTGGAAACAAACTTTATTGACGCGATTTTACCTGTTGCCTGTAGCTGATTTTCCAACTGATTGATGTCACTTTGGCTGGCTTCATTTTTGAAGAAAGCCGTAACTTGGGGTTTTGATTCAAAATAATTGATGACTTTTGAGGAACCAACTAGAAGAAATGTGAAAAACGAAATCGCTAAAAAAGTTAAGGTCATGATGAGAATTGCCGCCAAAGCCTGATACGGCGACCTTCTAATGTTTTTCCAAGCGGTTTTTGCAAAATTCATTCTGTTTTTTCCTCCTCTTTCTCTATTTTATGCTTTTCTGAACCCTTTTTCACTCCTTGCCCTTCCAAAGTCTTGACGGAGGAGGGTTCCTCGACTATTTTTCCTTTTTCAATGCGGATGACTCTTTTCCCCAAACTTTTAATAACGTCCAAATTGTGTGTTGCCATTACC
>Ga0224520_1000317_pt1 | contig 15324 bp, 11 predicted proteins | sample CFST25metaG_2_FD_180684 | JGI IMG/M metagenome (GOLD analysis project Ga0224520, IMG submission 180684) | Peat soil microbial communities from Stordalen Mire, Sweden - C.F.S.T-25 | ecosystem: Environmental > Terrestrial > Soil > Wetlands > Peat | place: Sweden: Norrbotten County, Stordalen Mire... | reverse complement strand
GTATGAAAGTGCCTCGTTTAGCGAACGCGATCACTTTTCCACCATACCATTCCTTACTTAACCACTATCTCATCCACAAATACCCAGGAGTCGCCTTCGACTGAAGGATACCATGCTGGCAGCGATTTGATTCCGGCAATACTGAACCGGACATAACGGATGTTCTGCAGGTTATCGGTAAACCGGAAATTCCGGATGGTCTCTTCTTTCTTTTGATCGCCTTCCACCCGCTGTGTCCCTGATTCAATCCATGAAATGCTATCAGACGAGACTTCGCATTTTACGGAAACAGGGTGAAGAATCCAGTCCATCAGATCGTACAGCGTACTAATGTTTACAAAATGGGGAGACGTAATCGAGTCTAAATCAAGTGTAAGCTGAAAATCCGTGTGTTCCCAGCCCAGCCAGTGTGCTCGGTAATCGTTGGCACCCTGCACTCCGTTGGTAAGAACGGCCGGATCGCCTTTGCTGTATTTCGGACTGGGCATCGGTGATGCAACCACTTTTTTTCGGAACGCAATATCGTCGTCCACTTTCACGTCGATGAAAAGCAGTGTCGTTTTATAATACTCTTCCGGAGTGAGTCCGGCCTCCTTTAATGTCTGTACACCATTGGCTTTGCATGTTGCATAAAAATCTTCCAGCATATTTTTCATGTCGGGACGAAGCGTGAATTTATTGCTATCTCCACGGTACCAGCCGCGACTGCCGAACATATCGTCCTTGGCGATCTCCATGGCGGCATACTCAATTGGCAGCCTTGCAACCTTCACCCGTTGGATTGCTTCCGGCTGATCCTTGACCGAAGCTTCAGCTTCATCAAAGAACTTGTTATAGGTAGCCATATTGTCGGCCGAAAGGAAAGAGCCGGCGTGCGCCATCGGCGGTTCAAAAATATCGAGCCGCTCTCCCGAACGAATGCACTCCGCTTCGAGGCGCTCGATATACCGGCGAATCGACGGAGCAGCTTTACCATAATACCCATCTAAAAAGTCATCGATCACAGAATCGGCATTGATAGCGGGATTCCACAGCAGGCGCGAAATCAAATAGCTTTTTAACTCGGAGAATTCATGACCAACATCCGTGTCCGATTGCTGGAATTGTTCATGTGCCCCGTTCCTCGTGAAAAATTGGATGTTGGGCTGCAGCACGTGCAGGTTCGGAAAAGGACTCACATGATGGGAAAAATTCACCGTGTAATCCCACAGGTAAATATGCTTGCTGATCTTTCCCCAGTCGGAAAAATCCTTAACAAACTGCCGGCTCGCGGTGTCCGATTCGATGCTCTTGCTCCGATTCAGTTCGATGGTGCATAGCATGATTTGAACATTATCACGCGGCTTGGTCGCCTTCGGCGCCGACCGTGAATATTCATAAGCAAGCGTCGAGATGATTTTGTCCGGAAATTGTTCGGCGACTTTATTAACAAACCGGATGATCGGTCCCGCAGGCGAACCTTCCTCCTCTATCGCAGCCCTGCACGCAGGGCATTGACAATAAGAAATAATATCGTTCTGACTTACCGACCAGACATTCTTGTCCGGCTGCTCAGCCATCTCCTTTTTCAACTCCTCAATGACGATGCTCAGGACTTCTGGATTTGAGAGGCAAGGCTGGTCGATTATTCTCTTGCCGTTCACCAGGGCAAAATATTCCGGATTGGTTTTGAAATACCGCTGCGAGGGAATTAGCCTGCCGAGCGTATGCACCATAAAACCATCGGCAAAAACGTCATCGACGTTATCAAGTCTCTGCCAGGTCTTGTAAGCTTCATCACGGCTGAAACGGCCGTAGACAACCCGGAAAGTATTTGCCGGTTGATCGGCAATGTGAATACGCGCGAGGGCAATCGTGCTCTTTTGAGGAACATATTCAACGGTCGGGCTGTACTTTCTGCATCCTAAATATTTTTCCAGAAGCTCAACGACTCCATAAATAGTGCCTTTATGCTTTCCGCCCAGGATTAGCAGTTTCCCTTTCTCAGTATTGATTTGATACCCGTCAGGAGCCAGTGTACCTCCCAGTTCTCGCCATTTCTTCTCCTTAGTGCGGTCAGAAAATCCAACTATGATTTCATTCTTTACCGGTCTCTCCTGATCGGTATAAATTGGAAGTGTAGCTCCTGAAATTTTTTGAATGTATTCCTGGAGAAGTTTCGCTGCCCGGTTTTCATTGACTGAAGAACGAGCGGCGGTTACGATGCTGTATTTCGGTTCCCCGTCCTTTACTAAAATCAATGGTTTATTTTGTTGTCCGAATGCTACGGCGCAGAGAAGCATTGCGGAGATGATCGTCCTGACACGTAATGTTTTCATTGCAATGGTTTCATTTGGTGAGCAATTCTATTTTCGTGAATGACATCGAACACTACAAAATGTTTTTCAATAAAGTGCATCGTTTGGCGAACGCGCTTATCTCTTTCGCCTCCTATCATTCCCATCGCTCACGTCCTGGAATTCGTGTTGTCGTTTTTCATGCCTTTGGGTTTCTAAGGCGGTTTGCGGTTGTGCCCGCGGGAAAGAATTCGACATTTTGTTACGGTACTCAACGCCGCCTCTCGGTCAGTCAGAATCTTCCTGACCATTCATCCTTTCAATACGGTCTCGATCCCCGTTGTTTTGACGTGCGGATAGATGGATTTGTAGACAGGATAAAGCGGTGCGTATTTTCCACGGTTTGCTTTGTTTGGCCTGATGGTTCTGTCAATCCTGCTCATCGCGTTTGCAGCCTCGCGGAAGGTTGGGTACCAGCCGGCGCCTACTGCGGCGGCAATTGCAGCTCCGAGGGCGGAGGCTTCTCTGTTGTGTGGGATGCAGACATTCTTGCCCGTAATATCGGCCAGAATGCGGCACCATAATTCGCTCGTCGCACCACCGCCGATTGCGATCAAATCGCTCACGCGTGAACCAACGACTTTCTCGACGGATTCAATTGCGAACCGTTGCTCAAAAGCGATTCCTTCCAGAATTGATCGATACAGATGTCCGCGCTGATGGGAGGACGAAAGACCGACAAAAATCCCCCTCGCATTCATATCCCAATAAGGATTCATCACGCCGCAAAAATATGGCACGTGCAATAACCCGTTGCAGCCGGGAGAAATTTGCTCTGCCTCGTGCTCAAGTTGCCGGTATATCTCAGGATGTTTCGTCCGATCAACTCTTAAGACGTTCTGAACCAGCCAGTCTACCGCAAACGTCCCGGCCCTGAGACTGCATTCATAGTAATATCCGCTCTCGGAACACGAGCACATCGTGCGAAATGCTTTGCTCGTTCTGTAGCGGGAACCGTAAACACCGGCCACGACCGCCGTTCCCAGGTTAAGATAAGCGCGTCTTGGAGATAGAGCATTCGCTCCAACACCGGCAGCCTGGCCATCCCCGCCTCCCGCGACGATCGGAATGCCGCTTGGGAGACCCGTCAGCCGTGAGGCTTCTCTCGTTATGCCCCCTATTGTGGTGCCGGGTCTGCACAACTCCGGCAGCTGTTTTGTCGTCAACTTCAGCGGCATCAGAATTTCCGGCGACCATTCTTTCTTCTGCATGTCGAATAGTCCGAGAGGATCCGCACTTGCCCAGCTTGTCAAAAACAAACCGGTCAGCTTCGACACTAGATACGACTGGACATCGCAGATCATCTTCATCTTCTCGAAGAGATGAGGTTCATGTCGTTTCATCCATGCTAAACGATAGACAACAGGCGCATAATCCACAGGCTTGCCGGTGATCCTGTGAATTGCCTCTTTTCCTATTTTTCGTGAAAAGGATTCTACTTCATCTTTGCATCGTTCATCGAGCCAAACAATCGCAGGCCTGAGGTGTTGCAGATTCTTGTCAAGCGGAACAAAAGTTTCCCTTTGATTCGAAATAGCAAGCGCGGAGATCCGGTCGGGGTCAATTTGCTGTGTAATTCGTTTTAATGCCCTTTGTGTTGAACTCCACCAATCGCCGGCGTTCTGTTCATAGTAATTCGGTTTTGGGGAATAGAGGGGAATTGTCGCCACCGTCTGGGCTAAAAGCTTGCCATGCCTGTCGAACGCGATCGCTTTCGTTCCCGTCGTGCTGCAATCAAGGCCAATGACAACAGCGGATTTTGCTTGTCGTCGGGATGTCATAGTTGTTGGGACTGGTTATTCGATAAAGATCATTGCCTTCATGACGCCATCGCTCCGATTTGCCACAAGATCGAACGCCAGTGCGGTCTCCTCGAGCCTGAAGCGATGAGTTATCATACTGTCTGCAATGATGGGGTGTTGGGCAATCATGTCGATCGCTTTCTGTGTGCAGTGAGACTGCCGGCGGATGTTGAGGATCGTAAGTTCCTTCCTGCGCAATTCGTGAATCGGAAATGAAATTTCATCGGTCTCTGTGATCCCCACGATAACCAGAGTTCCTCCCGGTTTCAGAAGTTCGACGGCTTGGCTGATTGCCGCGGGATCGCCGCTGCACTCATACACAATGTCCAACAGCAGCGGTTCGCGCTTCGAAATTTCGACGGCGATATTTGAACGATCCGGGTTTCCCGACCATGCGGGATTCAACTGTTTTGAAAATGCGAGGCGCTCCTCAATCTTATCCGTAACATAAACTTTTCCAATGCTTTTTGTGCGGAGTGCAGAGAAGACACACATTCCGATTGGACCCACACCAAGAACAGCAACGTTCGAGCTTGCCATAAGCGGAGATCGTTCGACGGAATATACGCCGATTGCAAGAGGTTCCGCTATAGTTGCCTGCTCAAAGGCCATCGACTGAACGAGTGGATAGCATGATTTTTCAGTGATAACAATGTACTCGCACAAGCAGCCATCCAGCTGCCCCGGCGCACCCATAAATCGCAACGCACGGCAGGTGTTTTCCCTCCCACACTTGCATTGATCGCAATGTCCACAAGAGACGGCCGGGTCGATGGCAACTCTTTGTCCTGGAATCACCCTCGTTACTTTTTTCCCCGTTTCCTCGACGATCCCGGATGTCTCATGACCGATGATGAACGGAAAGCGGACAACCTGTGAACCGATCCGGCCCGTAGTATAATAGTGAATGTCCGAACCGCAGACACCGACGGTTTTTATGCGAACGAGGACATCAGAGTCGTCCACTATTTTAGGAGTAGCCACCTCTCTGGTTTCGAGTTGCTTTATTCCAATCAGAAGCGATGCTCTCATCGATGAACTCCAATCGGGTTCCCGGTTTTCTCGTGGTCTGTTCCACGGCTGAAAGACATCGGGTAATATGCAAAATGTTTTAGTAAAATGTCACAACTAAGCCATCAAGGCATTTCATAGCAAAAATCAGATTTTATCTGAAAGGCTCCAAACGTGTGCTCTCTTTATTAAACTGGATTCGAGTAATGGAGGTGAGTGAGAAATACTGGTGAAAGAATCCCGGCTTATTGGTCGATCTCGTCCGTGCGTTAGGACAACATTATCCACTGTTGCACGATTGGTGTTGATTTTGTTTCGGTGTTCAGTTACCATAGAAATATTGGCAAGAGTAGATATGGTAAGTTCTTGTTGGATAGAGTAAGCAGTTTCAAGCATAACTAACAGTTTTTCTCCCGGATCTTTTGGAGTTGAACAAACTGGTTATAAAATAGTTTATCGGCGAGGATTTATGGACGTTTATTTATATGAAGTGTTTGAAGAAGAAGCGGCATTGTTTCAGCAATATGTCGACAAGAGATTCTCGTATGAAGCAACGAGCAAGACTATTCAGGAAGCTGGTCACAAAGAACCGCCCGCCAGACTCATCAGCATCCGGACGCAATCCCATATACCGCCGGAGTGGGCCGCTCATCTTAGCGGGATTCTTAGCCGCAGTACAGGATATGATCACCTAGTTGCCTTCAAGCAGCAGACGGGGGTGAGAATACCCTGTGGTTATCTCGATGAGTACGCCACCCGCGCCGTTGCGGAGCATGCTGTATTGCTCATTCTTGCGCTCTTCAGAAGACTTATAGCGCAGATTACGAAGTTTCAGTCGTTCAATCGTGATGAAATAACCGGGATGGAGTGTAAGGGAAGAAACCTTCTCGTGGTAGGAGTTGGGAGGATCGGCGCTGAAATACTAGAAATCGGACGGGGGCTGGGAATGAATGTGCGCGGCGTCGATATTGTCCGTGATAAACACGGTGTGGAATATGTCTCCGTCGAGGAGGGCATCTCATGGGCAGACGTAATCGTATGTTCGATGAATTTAACGGAGGAAAACCACCGGTATTTTTCCTACGAAATTCTCTCTCAATCTCGCGCCGGTGTCATCTTCGTCAACATTGCCCGTGGCGAACTTTCACCCCTTAAGGATCTCCTCAGACTTCTCAAGGAAGGACATCTGGGAGGCGTGGGATTGGATGTGTTTGAAAACGAAGGGAATCTCGCACTGGCCCTTCGGTCAGGTCGGGCATCGGAAACGGATATTGTCGGAGTCGTCCGGGAGATGTTGAATTATCCAAACGTGATTATGACGCCGCACAATGCGTTTAATACATCGGAGGCGATTAAGCGTAAGACGCAAATGACCATAGATCAGATATTACATTTCCAGAAGCATGGGGATTTTGAGTGGAAGTTGTAACAGATCTTTGCCCGAAACCACAAGTTCAGAGCGCAATAACCAAACTAGACGTTCGGGTTGGTGAGATTCAGGGGAAGAATTTCCTGAAGGGCGCTCTGAATCAAGTATTTAAAGAATTCGACGCTCTTTATAAAGAAGCACCCATGGAGCAAAAAAGAGAAATGCTCAAGACTTCACAAGGAAGAAATTAAAGTGTTAGTAAAACGCGGCGAAAAAGGAGGGACATTCGAATTTAAAATTCGTGGTGACGGAACACTCGTGAAAAAGTAGAATGAGGTAATAAACAAACGGGGAGTCTATTCGACTCCTGGTATAGGATGGCTCCGCGAGTCCCGCTCAACGAGTTGTTCACGACCCTATGGGTCGATAGACCCGTAGGGAGTCTTCGACCGTTGCGGGACAACCCACCCCACAAACAACAAAACCCCGGACTAACGTCCGGGGCTTTGTTTTGGCTCCGCGTCCCGGCCGATTCTGCAAACTTTTTCAGGGTGCGATTTCCGGTTATTTGCCGGAGAATTCGGAAAGGGAAATTGAAATTTGCCTTCGATTCACAGCGAATGCAAGAATATTTCGATCTCCAGAACGTGGACCTGAAAGAATTATCACTCGCTCTCTGTGATGATATTATCCCCAAAAAAAATAGAAGATCAGTGTATACGCCGGTAGATAAAGAGGCACGGAGGGCTGAATACCTGGCATTGCTTGATAATGGAACATGTCGAAATCGAGCGGATTTGGCACGTTATCTTGGAAAAAGCAGGGCGTGGATCACCACGGTTTTGAAAAATTCTTAGAATTCAGCTACCACAGAAGGCAATACCGCTTATTTCTTTTTCCTTTTCCGAGGAATGCGGAACTTCCCCGGTTTCTTTTTTTTCTTTCTTTCATCCTCTTCCTCTTCGATTAGCTTCACAGCTGTAGGAGTAATCAATCGTGCCAGATCCTGAAATACTTCCGTTTGCGTCATACCCTCACGGATTGCGTTAAAGAACGCATTCACGGCGGGACTTGCAGGTGTTTCCACTTTCGGCAAGTGCAACGGTATTTCATACTCCAGTCTTTTTATCAGTTCCTCTCCCAATTCCACATTTACGCCGTAACTTTGATAAGATGAAACTATTTGCGAAATAGCCGATTGATATTGAATCACATTTTCACGAGAACAATCCTTATTTATTTGCTCATAGAACTTCACTGCCGTGTTCATAATCCGCTGCGCTAAGGCAACATTTGAAAGCGATACTCGTCTCGCAGTGTTCAAATGCAGTAGCGTGTTGAGTAAATTATTTTTCCGCTCGCTTTCATCAGCAAGCGCCACCCAACCCTTTAGCTGAAGCTTAATCGGTACTTTTGCATCCTTTCCCATTCTCAGCGTTTGCTCCAAACCGCCGAAATTCTTTCGTTGAAGCGTTTGTTCAATGCCCCGGCTCAATGCATCTCTAACTTGTTTTGACGTTTTGTGTGCAGTTACCATCTTGGTTCTCACTCCATCGTTCAAATGGGTACTTCAACCATCTCCGAAGTTCAGTGTAAGGTGTAAGGCTCAGAAACACCCTGTAAACATTGCCGATTTTTGTCGGTCTTACACCTTACACTTCGTTTCAATATCGACGCTGTTGATAAAAATAAATGTTTCTTTACGCTATTATGATATAAGCTCAACACTACGCAACAAATATCTTCTCGATATAGGAAAACTGGCTTTAAGGCATTTCAATTAAAACAAACGCAGCATCACGCCACCAAACACACATTCACCGAATACCACTCACCCACTTTGAGCTCTCCATCTTTCACTACTGCCTTTGCACTCTTAAGCACGACACGGCGGTTTGTAGGATCATGTAGTCGGTCGAGTATGAGCCTGGCGTTTGCTTCTGCGTCCGAGTACGACCGGAAACAAAACGCTTCGTCGATTTCCTTTGACCATGTCATTGATTCTGGATCGAAGAAGAGAAAGTGGCTCAGGTATTCATTTGTATCGGTGCGGGAGAGGATGGTATAGGTGGTGGAAAGGCTCATTCTTGTGAAAATTAATCCTGAAGTAAACTGTGGTAAATGTATGCGAATCGATCCGCAATTGCAATCATTGCATCGTTTGTATTCGTTCATATTTTGATAAATAAAAAAATCCCCGAAACATCATCTGCTTCGGGGATCGGCTCAATGACAACCGAGGGACTGATTACTTGATCAAAGACATTTTCTTCACGACATTATAATCACCCGACTTAATTGAGTAAAAATAAATGCCGCTTGCAAGATGAGAAGCATCGAACTGCACTGAATAATGACCGGATGGCTTGAACTCATCCACCAACGTTGTGACTTCTCGGCCTATAATGTCGAAAATTTTGATTGTGACATGACCATTCGTCGGAATTTGATAAGAAAGAGTAGTTGTGGGGTTAAAAGGATTGGGATAGTTCTGAGTTATAAACACATCTGCCCCACCATTTGAGTAATATACGGTTAGACTCCCTGAACCGTTTGTAACAAGAGTATTGTCGTATACATTGCATCTCATGATAAAATTAGAATATACCATCGTTCGGCTTTGGGATTGAGATGTTCCGAGCGTAATCCATGTGCTTCCACCGTCAGACGAAACGTACCATTGGTACGAGTTGTTTCCTGAGCCTCCCGAAGTATTTGCCGTCCAAGTACCTAGTTGTTTAAAGCCAAGATCAGTTGGGCCATTAATTGTCATCTGGAGGCAATCAACTCCAATCCCTCGAAGGTAGAAAAGATGTTCTATTGAGCTGAGGTGTAACCCGGCATAGTCGGCTTGGTCCTCAACAATAATCGCATCGCGGTACGACAAGAATGTTGCGCCTGGTGAAATTCTGTGCAGACCGCCATATACTAAGCGGTCAGCAGCCGCGGCTCCAACGCTGCTATTGTTGTGCAAATCCCATAGTGACGCAGACCAGAGTTCGCTTCCGAAATGTGGTTCCTGATAACCATAGTTGTAGCCGTTATAAATATAGTAATTGGGATTATTGTAATCGGTATAGTTAGGTATCCGGGGGTTGTTCATGTCACGAGGGAAGTTATTAGGGTAAGCATAATCCCCTATTATCGATCGTCCGGTGTATGAGCCGGCGAAATAATCGGAGTTACCTTCGTTTATGGCACCCGTTTCATTGGAAGGAGCCCCGGATATACCGGAGATAGATAACGTCATCGCGTGGGTGTACTCGTGATAAATGACTTTATCCTCTTTTGCAAAATCGTAGTATCCTTGTGATGGTGTGCCATCACCGAAATAGAGTTGATGCGTTGATGGGTTGAACCAGGCATTGTTAGGGCCTGGATAAATGTTATCCACATGCGCTGTGGCGGTCATCTGCGTGATAGCCGTGAACCCGAGGTTAGCGAGGTATACGCCGCGGTAAAGGTCTATATGCCAGTAAAGATTCACTTCGTCGAAACGTGTATCCGTGGGATCATAATAGAAAACAAAATATGAAGAATATGCCCTGCTAGAAACATTATTCAAAATGTTCGCATAGTTACCTTCAAGATACCCCGAATTATCCAAGCGCGAAAGTGTAACAATGCTCACGGATGACAGATTAGGATTTGTCGGATAAACCTTCCCCTGTCCTGAAAGAAAACAGATGTCACTGGACTTAGACAAGATTTTGCCGGTGATTGCATCCACAAAGTAAGTCCAGGCACCGTTAGGCAGTTGAGTGGCAATGGACACTTTCCAAGCGAGGTAAAACTGGCCACTATCTGGAAAGACCACGAGATCACTACCAGGCTCACCGGCAATCACCGCGGCGTTTCCAATATCATTTTTAGCGTTTGTAATAGCAACATCTCCGGTTAACTGAGCCGTCGGCGGCGCATCAATTGATGGATAGTAAGTTCCATTCGCCATGTCGACACAACCATCGGCTTCAATATGGACTTGATATTCCGCTCCTTCAACGGGCATTCCGTTGTAAGTCTCCTGGAACGTTACATCGCTAATATTGTAGTGTGCCAATACTCGAAGAAGTTTGAGGTTTGAGACATCAGCCTTCATCTTTGTCAGAGCACTGTTTTCCTTAAGGAAGATTTGTGCTATTTGTTGGGGATTTCCCGAGTAAGGCTTAGTTTTTCCCAAATAAATTGAAGCTGGTACACCAGTCTTTTTATCCCACCGAATAGCCCAATTTCCGGGATTTGCTTGCTTGAAGCTGTTCCATGCTACCAATTGAACGGAATCGGGAAAAACTTGGCACAATGATGTGTTTAGTAGTATTAAAAGGCATGTTGCAATTGAAAGAAGTAATCTTGTTTTCATTTCTATCCTCTATTTTGGCAATTGAGAAATTTGTTAATATGATGTATCTTCTTGTAAGACAAGCATAAAAAAAACGTAAATAAGCGGATTACACCCCCGCGACACGTTTTACTCGTTCTTACGCGAGAGTTGTTTGTCGATCAGCGGGGTGGTGTTCCAGCACCACCCTGTATTATTTTTGTACTCTCATCAAGCATCACCTCCTCTTTTATTTACAGGTCAATAAAAGTTGTTTGCAGTGATACCAGCAGACATTGTTTTGTAAGGATTGTCTCCTCTTCTGCATCCACCAGATAAGTGCCCTAGCTCCATTAAAAACTATTGCCTCACCGTCTGATGATACACCGGACCACTAATACATGTTTCGGCCTTAATCCGTTTTATTTTAGGTTATTCGTGATTCTATCATCTTCTTCGCGCTTCAGTTTAATCGCTGTCGATTGCATTAATAGTACCCGTTTCTAGTTTTAGAAGATTCGTTCCGTCTGTGTTTACTACAAAGATTCCGGCTCCTGTTCCCGAGCCAGAAATGAATTCGATCCGTTTGTTATCAGATGACCACCGAGGTAACCTAACAGACGTTCCAATGGGTGGATCAGTTATCTTAATAATGTTCGCACCGTTTATATTGGATACGAAGAGGGCGCTGCCAGATGTGTCTCCTTGTACAAACACTAACTTCTTACCATCGGGTGATATGGAAGCTGAAACGTGGAACCCTATGGTGGGAGAAGAGACAATAATTTTTTGGACATCACTCCCGTCCGGATTCATTGAAAATATTCCCGCGATTGTACCATTTATTGAATCATATCTGGAGCTGTTGAAGAATATTTTTGTTCCGTCCGGCGACCATGTTGGATAACCGTTACTACCGATGGGATATCCATTATCACCTTCTCCGTACGTGAGTTGATTTACTACTTCGATCGTTAAATCCATAACATATATGTCAGGGATCATTAAACCATACTCGCAATGCGTGCACCAATCGAAGGCGATCTTCTTCCCATCCGGTGCCCAGCATGGATATTCTCCAGTGAGAGCTAACGAGTACTCAGGGATATACTTAACAGGACGCCAATTGGATCCGTCGGCATTCATGATCCACATCGCACTCCCCAGAGACGTCGATAAAGTTTCTGCGACAAAAACGATCTGCGATCTATCGGGCGACCAGCGGGGCATATCCTCATAGCTTCCGAATGTCAACTGCTTGAGTCCGGAGCCGTCTGGATTGATTACATAGATATGGGTCTGTCCGGAATTATACGGTGTGGTGCCACTCGTCATACTAAAAACGATTTTGTCGCTAAACCCGCCATGTAATCCGATCGGATTATTTTGGCAAGTTTGAAGAGTCAAAAATAAAACTAACGGCAAAAACAATTTGATGATGCTTTTCATAAAAAATCTTTCACCTATCTAATAATAGCTGATGATATGGGATGATCGGATTTTTTCACGGTTTCGTCGACGTCATATATGAATATTCTGTTCAACCTTACATCCAAAAGGCAGGATGACTCTCCCAATGGGTATTAGAACCATAACGTTAAGCTACCCAGAAATCCCCAGGATCCGAATATCCCAAAATGCAAAGCAACCTATGGTGAAAAGAAATATGAACGAAGGATGAAGGAAAGAGTAAAAACGGAGAATTTCGGAAAGCAATTTACAAAGAAATGGAGTCCGTATCCTTTTTTGCAAAGCTGCAAATATATTTTTGATGAGGCTATTTTGTATCAGCGCCATTCCTCCAATTCACTAGAGCACCATCCTTTTTCGAATTAACAAAAACATACTCTGAGAAGGCTTCGGTGTCAATTTAGGGATAGTAGGTAATTAAGAAGTGTATCCCCGCCAACCCCAAGACAAACTTCGTAAAAAAAGAAATGAGTGTCAAAGGCTTATTCAAAAATATTTGCGTTAATTATTCAGACTAAATCTAAAATGACATTATCCGCAATGCCCGGAATGAAATCATGGTACACTCTCACATATATATATCCTGACAGAAGGCAATTATGGAGAATTTCTCCTGTCTAAATTAATTTGCAATTGGCGGATAGCTTGGATCACAGCAGATCTTTGAGGCGGGTAGTAAAATTGCCGGAAGGATGACCCAACAGTTTCCTGATTCACGATAAAACAAAAAACCCATAGTCCAACTGCTGATACCAGCACGTCCTACGGGTCAATTAGTCTTCAAAGTTTCTAAAAATCGAATGCCCCGCAAGCATGTCCTCCGGCAAACTATCGCTAATGTATGAGATAATGAGTCTAGATGCAACGAATGCTGCGTGCTTAGGCGTTCAGTGATCAAGAATCGAATAAAATGAAGATGAATCATCGAATCCGATTCAAAAGAATTCGTAATTCGTACATCCGCGACGAAAAATTGGTGCAAAATTATTGTCTTGAACGAGATTTTCGTGAAAGTCTCTGCGCGTACTGGGAAATTCTACGTCACGACAATCGTAATTGTCGTGATATCAACGGCTTAACCCGTATACACTTTTTGTCAGTGTTTTCCCGTCGTTTGCGACTCGTTTGGTCATACTTTGCCGATTGAAAATGACCTTTTAGCCATTGCTTCGCCATAAAAAATCATTGCTCGTCACTCTTCGAGTACAAAATTCACAGAATAAAGATACGAAAAACCAGACCACCCTCCGAGCTACATTGATTCCTTTCCTATCCTCGCGTAGAAGCAACTCCTCGGATATCCTGTAACACTGCTTTACATTGCGGTATAAGAACACAAGAAACAATTCACACCACCACTTGGAGTTCTTATGCGTTACTGTATTCGGACGGTCACATGGAGATTCCGTGAGTCGATAGAACTTGACCCGGAATTCGTCAACAAACGATCTATCACTATTCGTTCGCCCTCCGACGTTTTCGAGAATTATCAATCTCTGTTCAAGGACCAAGTCCGGGAACGATTCATTGTGTTTTGGCTCAATTCAGCAAACAAGGTAATTGGTTTTGAAATAATTTCAGAAGGGATCTTAAACTCTAGCCTCACGCACCCACGCGAAGTTTTTCGTGGTGCAATCGTATCAACAAGCGCGTCAATCATTATTGCACACAATCACCCTTCCGAAAGCCCAGAGCCATCACGGGAGGATATCTCCATCTCTAAGCAACTAGTCGAGTCAGGCAAGATCATCGGCATTCCAGTACACGACCACATCATATTTGCCGGCGATACGTACACATCACTTGCTGAACGTGGATTGATTTGATGGTAAAAAAGAGCGCAGGTGATCGCGCTCTTCTGCTGTCATAAATATTCGACAGCTTTCTCTTGCAGTGATGTGCGGAGGGATGGAAGGCGGGAATATTGGATGTGGTTGCGCTGTGATATTTCCTTCATTGAGTAACCGGCAGACAGGTCATCGAGGAACAATCGTTCCTCTTCTGTCAATGATTGCATGAACTCATTTGCGATTGTGAAGTCGAGCGGCGTGATTTTCATTGGCAGAAGAAACTCAGCCAACGATGTTGTGCAGCCATCGAATGAATCTGACCTATCGACATAAACGCGATCATGGTTCCACGCATCAATTGTTCGCTTACCCATTTCCTTCGCCGGGAATGCACTGCGTTTGTTTAATTCCTTGCTACGAAAGTGCATCATGCTTTTCATCAGATTCGGTGACGAACGCGATCCTAACCTCTGACCTTCCTTCCAAGCCATGGTAACGAGCTCCGACCTCTGTAATCTGTCTCTCGTGAACTGTTCGCTGTAATGCCACAGGTCATCGTACTCTTGTTCACTCATATTACCTCCAAATAGTTGGTGATTTTGCTCACCTACTCTTATCCCAGAATATTTGGTATAAGAGACGGTCAACGAATTTCTACTAACCAAAAGGAGGGTTCATGAAGAGAAAGACAGTCGATATAGTGATCGTCATCTTAACGGGAATCGTATCGGTGCTCGCGTCGATATTTCCGAAAGGAAGGAGAAAATGAATTTTCTTGATGAGCTATTGAAGGAAGCCGAAGAGGCTGACGAGAAGAAGCGGATACAAATGTCGAAGGTGCGGTGCGATCAGGTGCTGCAGTCCATCGCCGTGCTGGAATCAAAGATCGATGAAGTAAACAGCATTGCTGAACATGAACAGAAGATAATCGCGGAGTGGCAACAGCAGGAAAACGGCAAGCTTGAACGGCAGATATCTTGGCTAGCCAGACAGTGCGAAGAATATATCCGTGCCAGTGGTGACAAGACGATCCAACTTCCGCATGGCAAGTTATCTCTGCGTGCTGGCAAAGCTAAAGTTGCAATTGTTGACGAGGCCGCGTTCATGCAGATAGCAGAAAAGAAAGGCCTGGTCCGCACCAAGCCAGAAGAGAAACTTCCCGATTTACTGAAGATCTACGAGTTCATCCGCATTAATAGATTCCCGCCTACAGGTGTTTCATATACTC
>Ga0224520_1000312_pt1 | contig 15408 bp, 11 predicted proteins | sample CFST25metaG_2_FD_180684 | JGI IMG/M metagenome (GOLD analysis project Ga0224520, IMG submission 180684) | Peat soil microbial communities from Stordalen Mire, Sweden - C.F.S.T-25 | ecosystem: Environmental > Terrestrial > Soil > Wetlands > Peat | place: Sweden: Norrbotten County, Stordalen Mire... | reverse complement strand
ACCGTGGGCGACCCGACCGACTGGAAAACGATGATCGGCCCGGTGGTGAGTAAAGCGCACCGGGATACCGTCGAAGGTTATATAAAATCGGCGATAGACGAAGGGGCAAAAGTTATTTTCGGCGGGAAAAGACCCACTACTCTACCGTTTAATAAGGGCTACTGGATAATGCCGACGATTATCACCGGCGTGACGCAGAAGATGAAAGTTGCCAGGGAAGAAATCTTCGGCCCGGTGGCGGTTTTCATGGAGCCATTCCGCACCGATGAAGAAGCGATTCAGAAGGCTAATGATACGACTTTCGGATTGGCGGCCTACGTCTGGACAACCGACGCGGCAAGAGGCATGAGATTCGTCAATGAATTGCAGGCGGGCACAGTGACCGTGGGCAACGTGCACGGCAGAGACCTGGATTTACCATGGGGCGGTTATAAAGAAAGCGGCATAGGCAAAGAACATTCACAGGTCGGACTGTACGAATACACCAATCTGAAGCGAGTCCAGATAGACATCAAAATGCTGAAAAAATAAGCTTGAGGAATAAAAAGAGACCCGACATACTTTATTTAATGCCGGGTCTCTTTTTATTCCTCAATTGCGAATCAGATTCCATGAACCGGTAAGATTACGGTCCGGTAACAGTAATCTGATTTACCGACGGTATCCAATATGAAGCGTCAGTGAAGAGCGCCTGCCCGTAAAGGATGCCCAGTTCGAGGGGGCCGGGGGCGCCGTTGGACAGCATGTTGCCGCTGACCATATAGGCAAGGCCGATTACGGGCGTGGAGGCAAGGCTGACGACAGGGGTGGTAACATTGCCGCTGGAATCATAAGTGGGGAAACTGCCATTGGTAATCTGGTCATAAGTAAAGGTAACGGATTTCCCTGCAGCGCCGGTAACGGTTACACTTTGTCCCTGGGTAAGTCCACCCGGTTCGACGCCAGGAAAGGAACCCGTCCCTTTAATGACATCGGACAATTTTGCTCCCTGGTAGATAGCGACGGTGCCGCTGGCACTTTTCTGACCGCCCATATCCTGCATCGGAGTAAGCGCCTCAACATTATTAATGGTGAGTGTTTGCACGACGCTGCCGTAGGTTACCGTGAGGATAACGCCGTTGGCCCCGGTAGTTGCGGTGGTACCAGATGCGGTATTTGTTGTATTTGAAGTGCTGTTCGAGGAACCGCATGAAGCAAGCAACACGGCACATACCACTAAAAAGCTCAGGGTTAACCAGATACTTTTTCTCTTCACTTTCGACCTCACTATATCATCCGGTAAAACAGACTCTATCTATGAACCGGAGATTACATCGATTTTATATACCATTTTAACCCAATTGGACGCGTCAGTAAGAAGGGGCTGCCCATAGATTATTCCCAATTCAAACGGGCCGACTGAAGTACCGAGGCCATTGCCATTTGCCCAGTAGAGTATGGCAATTACAGGGACGGTGGCACTGGTAGGGGCAGGAGTGGTGGCAGCGCCGGCGATGTTATAGGTTGGGAAATTGCCGTTGGTAACCTGGTCGTAGGTGTACGTAACAGAATAACCATCGGCGCCGGTGATTTTTACACTTTGTCCGGCAATAAGGCCCTCAGGTTCAACCCCGGGAGAGTTTTTTGCACCTTTGAGGACATCATTCAGAGCAATTGCGGTATAAAGATAGTCGGGAGGATTATTAACAGAGCCGCTCTGAGTCCGCGGCCCACCATAACCAAAAGAAACTAAAAGAGTTTGCATATCGTTCATCCCGTATGTTCTGGTGACACTGCCGTAAGTGACGGTGATTGAGCTGGCATCCGCATTGGTAGTAGTTACGGTCGATGAATTGCTCGATGAGCCGCATGAAGCGAGTAGCATAGCACTTATAATTAATAAGCTGAGCACTAACCAGGTAACCTTTCTCTTCATTGCTGCCTCCATATTTATTTGTCTTAAAATTTATTTTCACAGATAATTGACGATACTTTATCATAGCATTTATTTAGTGTCAATAACGATTGGTAATATTTAATCCGCACAATTATCAATGCCGGTGGTTTATGATATATAATATCGGGGAATTCTATTTTAACCAAACAGGGAAACAGGAGACGGGCTTGAAAACTGTAAATACGGTACTCGGGCCATTGGAAACAGCTAAAATCGGGTTTACTTTGATGCACGACCACATAATGGGGTCAGCAAGCGGCATCCCCCAAGTTTATCCGGAGTTATTGGGGAAGGATTATAAAAAACGTATTATTAAAGGCCTGACTGCGGCCAAAAAAGCCGGAATAAATACAATAGTTGATGCCGATACATTCGACCTGGGACGAGCCGTAAAAATACTGTCAGAAGTTTCGCAAGCGAGCGGGGTAAATATTGTCTGCTGCAGCGGGTGGTTTGGCGAATTACCGGTTTATCTAGGCAGTTTTTCCGCCGACCAGTTCGCACAAATATTTGCCCGAGAGGTCAAGGAAGGGATTGAAGGGACCAATATCAAAGCAGGCATCCTCAAATCCGCCGCGGATTTTGGCGGAGTAACGCCTATCGGAGCATTATTGCTGCGCGGTGTGGCAAGGGCACAGTTAATGACGGGAGTACCGATAATGCTGCATTCTTACGCCCCGGACCAAATAGGGAGGCAACAGGTCGCCATCCTGAAAGAAGAAGGGGTAGACTTGCGCCGGGTTAAGCTTGACCACTCAACGGATACAAAGGACATGGAATATCTAACCTGGATTATAGAACAGGGGTGTTATCTCGGTATGGACAGATTACCGGGAATCCACGTGCCGCCGCTGGCCCGTGTCAGTCCGGAAGGCCGGATTAAAACGATAAAAGATTTAATCGATGCCGGTTACGCGAAACGCATACTGCTAGGGCATGACGCTTTCCTGGTCTCATCATTTTTCGACACGCTCCCTGATGCCGCGAAGCAGAAATTAGCGTCAGACAATCCCCATGGTTTCCTGTACATAAACAAAGTGGTATTACCGAGACTGAGGGAATTGGGAGTCTCCGAGGAAATCATAAAAAGCATCTGCATCGATAATCCACGCAGATTTTTCGAAGGCAGTCAACCCTGATTTGTAACACGCAAACAAGTCAATACCGCGGCGCGTCCGATGCACAGGACTTTCTAGTAGAGCATACGGGCGGTCATGTTGCCCTGATGTATTGCCACTCTGATGTTACTCGGAACCAGACAATCTCCGGCCAGATAGACCTCATGGGCAAGACCCTGCAGCGCGTTCTGCGCCGTTTTGTCAGGTTTAGCGCCGGTAGCGATGATTACATTGTCCGTTTTAATAATACGTTTTTTCTGCTCTTTATCCATGACAACGATGCTGTCACCGGTGATTTCTTCAACTTTGGTGCCGGTTAGTATTTCTACCTTGTGCTGAACGAGCTGGTCGATAACATAATCAATCACGTCCCGCACCATCAGTTCCCCGATAACCGGTAGTATTTCAACCAGAGTCACTTTTTTACCCTGAGCGCCGAGAAATTCCGCAGTTTCGATGCCGACCTCACCGCCGCCAATGACGACGACATTATTGCCGACTTTAGCCGAACCTTCCAATACCTTACGAGCATCGACAACAATACTATTGTCAATTCCCGGGATGGGGGGAAAGAAAGTGCTGGAACCGCTGGCGATAATGATGACATCCGGTTTCATCTGTTTGACAAGGGCGGGAGTAGCTTCTTTATTCAGTTCGACTTTTACGCCAAGTTTCTTGAATTGTGAAGTGTAATATCTGGGGATGCTCATAATTTCGCCTTTTAGCGGGGGAATTGCAGCCAGGTTTAATAAACCGCCGAGTTTATTGTCTTTTTCCCAGAGTGTTACTTGATGACCGATAAGAGCACTGATACGGGCGGCTTCCATGCCAGCCGGCCCACCGCCGACTATGAGAACATTCTTTTTTCTTAAGGAAGGTTCGAGGTGAGATACTCCTTCACGCCAGGCATCCGGATTAACAGCGCATCTGGTTTCGTGGAACCAACCCTGGCAGAGGATATCATGGCAGGTGTTGCAGGCAATACATGTTCTGATTTCATCGAGCCGCCCTTCCTCTGCTTTTTTCGGCAGTTCCGGGTCTGCTACCAATGGCCGCATCATCCAGACTAAATCCACTTTCCCTTTGATAATGAGTTCATCGGCCAGAACCGGGTCGTTAATGCGGTTAATCACACCGACGGGGATTTTTACGGCGGCCTTGACCTGGGCAGCATAACCGGCAAAGGCGGCTTTAGGGACATAATAAGGGCCGACCGCAGACCACATGGGAGCTTCGTGAGTGCCGCCCGATAAATGAATTTCATCGACACCGGCTTTCTCCAGCCAGGGGGCAATAGCAGTAATGATATCAGGTGTCAACTGTACCGGGGCTTCTTTTTTATCGAGCCTGTCTAATGCATTGACTTTGATTAATAAGGGGAAATCTTTACCGCACTTTTCCTTGATTCCCCGGATAATTTCACAAGCGAAACGGGCGCAGTTCTCAATGCTGCCGCCATACTGGTCTGTACGGCGATTGGTATAAGGGGACATGAAAGAACCGATAAGATAGCCATGGGCGCCGTGAATCTCAACACAATCATATCCGGCGTTTTTTACGCGTACGGCCGCGGCAACAAACTGATTTTCCAGATGTTTAATTTCTTCAATTGTCAATTCATGAGGAACGACACCAAATTTAAATTTTACCGGCGACGGCGCAACCGGTTTCAAATCTTTTGCGGCGCCGGCTGCATCGGGACGCATGGCCCGACCTTCATGCATAATCTGAATCCCGATTTTTACATCAGGGGCTGCTTCACGCATCCGTTTTCCCATCCTAGCCAACAGGGGGATGTATTTATCATCATCGATTCTGGCCATCGATTCAGTCCCCCACCCCGAGATATCAGGACAAATGCCACCCACCATAACCAAGCCGCAACCGCCCCGCGCCCGCTCAACATAAAAATCCTCGGTGGCCCGGGTGATATAACCGTGGGATGCCTGAGGGGCCTGTTCGCCGAAGGCGATCCTATTTTTAAGTTCCATCGTCCCGATTTTGATGGGTTGGAAAAGTTTTTTAAATTCGTACATATATATGCTCCGTAATTAATATTTGCCGATTATCCATGAATCAGATATCAGGAGAGTTCCCATGTAAACAGTTTCAATACCCTGAGCCGGAATTACCGGCACAAGGTAACGCAAATGATTATATTCCTTACCCAACAGATTTATCAATACACAATCGGCCGGAATAACCTTACTTTTGTATTCATTGTAGCATAACTTTTGTGTGTAGAGCCGAATATATCCGATTGATTTAATATTACCGTATCAATCAAGTTTATGCCGACTGAGTTACCAGACATAATCAGCGGAATAGAATAATAATCCGGAAATGGTTTATAATGACTTCGTAGATAAAAACATTTAGGAGCAGCGATGTCTGAAAAAATTGTGATGGTTGCAGACCCATTTGGGTTTCCACTAAAACAAGCAATAAAAGAACATTTGCTAAGCGAAGGATACGAAATACTTGATCTCGGCACGGACTCTCCCGACCACTTTATCGACTATTACGAGGTCGGTTCCAAAGCGGCAAAAGCCATTCAAAACGGAGTGGCGGAACGAGCGATAATATTTTGCGGCAGCGGAATGGGGGTCTCTCTGACGGCGAATAAGTTCAAAGGTATACGCTGCGGTTTGTGCGAGTGCGAATTCACGGCAGAAATGTGCAAACTAGTAAATAATTGTAATATTTTAGCGATGGGCGCAAAGGTGATATCCGAAACCCGGGCGAAAAAGGCAGCCGACCTGTGGTTAACCAGGAAGTTTGCCGAAGACGCTACCGAAAGCGGAAAAAAGAAAAGGGCCGCGGCCCTTGAAGCACTTGCAAAGATAGAAGATGAGAATTTCAAGTAGTACATTCGATATGAAATCAGGTATAAAATCCGTTTTGTTTTCAAAATAGACAATTTTGGTTGCAAAACAGGCACATCATTGTTGACACGTATGAGTATAAATGTTATCATATGTCAGTTTAAGAAAAGCAGGTAGCCAATAAATGCGCGCGTATATTATCAGAAGATTATTATTAATTATCCCGACGCTTTTTATTGTCAGTTTAATCATTTTTACAAGCATCCGCTTAATACCCGGCAGTGTCGTGGATTACATCGTGTCATCCTACGAATTTCAAACTAAAGCAGACCTGCAGACCGTAAGGCAGGAATTAGGCCTAGATAAACCCATGCTGGAGCAGTACGGAATCTGGATGGGGCAGATTATTGTCCACGGCAATCTGGGTAAATCGATGATCGACCAGACACCGGTAGTTGAGGATTTAAAAGCCAGATGGCCTGTAACCGTCGAATTGGGCATATTGGCACTGATATTCGCGCAGTTAATCTCAATACCAATCGGTATCTATTCAGCCATCAGGCAGGATTCAATCGGTGACTTTTTCGCAAGGAGTTTCGCGATACTGGCGATTTCAATTCCCCCCTTTTTCCTGGCAACACTGGTTATTGTCTTCCCTTCAATATGGTGGCATTATATGCCGTCAATAAAACTGATCGAGTTTACGAAAGACCCATTGGGCAATTTAAAAATGTTCATCATTCCGGCCATCGTGTTAGGGATTTCAATGGCCGGTTTAACAATGAGAATGACCCGCACAATGATGCTGGAAGTATTGAGGCAGGATTACGTCCGGACGGCATGGGCTAAAGGGTTAACCGAACGGGTAGTGGTCTTGAGGCACGCGCTGAAAAATGCGCTTCTTCCTATCATCACTATCATCGGTTCGCAAATACCATTATTGGTCGGAGGATCGGTGATCATAGAAAATATTTTCCAATTACCGGGTATGGGGCAACTATTCATTAATGTCATAGCAAAAAGAGACTACACTGTTGTCAGTTCCGTAGTGCTGTTGTACGCCGTGGCGATCGTGTTTATCAACCTGTTAACCGACCTGACATACGGCATGCTTGACCCCAGGGTTCACTATAATTAAAAAATAAGAATAATAAGACAGATAATAGAATGGCAGACAAAACAATAATTAAAACAACAACGAAAAAACGCTCCGGTATCGCAGATTTCTTTGTCAGGCTGGTCCGGGAAAAACCGATGGGCCTGATCGGCGGCATTATTACTATTTTATTATTGCTGACCGGGATATTCGCGAAGTTCATAGCGCCTTACGACCCAAATGTAATCCACGGGTTGAATGCACTCGAGGGGCCTTCTTTAAAATTCTGGTTCGGGACGGATTGGCTGGGACGGGATGTCCTCAGCCGCGTGGTTTACGGCGCCCGCATTTCGCTGGTAGTGGGTTTGGCCGCAACACTAATATCGACAGTGATGGGAATTGTGATCGGCATCCTAAGCGGATACATCGGCGGCACATTCGACCTGATTGTACAGCGTTTCGTAGATGCGGTGATGTGTTTCCCTTCATTAATACTTTTAATGGTGATTATTTCAATAATTCATCCTTCGATGATTAATATTATCATTGTACTGGGAATCCAAGGGGGCATCAGCGGTTCAAGGGTAATCAGAAGCGCGACTATCGGAATCAAAGAAAATTTATACATTCAATCAGCGGTAGCCATCGGTGCTCCTCTGAAAGATATCCTGCGGCAGCATGTACTGCCGAATATCATGGCGCCAATAATCATCCAATTTTCAACAAGTATGCCGGGGGTCATTCTGACCGAGGCCAGTCTGAGTTTCCTGGGATACGGGATCCCGCTGCCAAACGCAAGTTTGGGCGCATTGCTCAGCGGCAGCGCGCGGACTTATATGTTCATCTCCCCCTGGATGGTTTTATGGCCGGGTGTGGTTTTGAGCGTGGTAGTTTGGGGCGTGAATATGTTCGGCGATGCAGTCAGAGACATTTTAGACCCGAGGCTCAGAGGCGGTATCGGGCGATATGGATTGTCACCAAAGAGTATTAAGAAAATAAAAAACCAGACAAATATTCAATCAGATGTTATAAAAGCAGATTGACAAAATAATACATAAGGTATATATTGATAAAAATTTCCAATATATATATAAATAAAAAAAGGAGAGAAGAAATGCGAAGAAAGATTGCGTGGTTAGCGTTAAGCTGCTTGATTGTCGCTGCCATCTTGTTGTCTTCTTGCGGAAAAACAACGACAACAACGACAAGCACGACGACAGCACCGACGACAACCACAACATCGACAACAGCCACATCGACGACAACGTCGACAACCACAGCTACCTCTACTACGGCCGTGGTAACCACGGCAACCACCGCCACCACGACGGGAACAATTATCCCGGGTTCTCTTAGCGCTCCGACGTACGGCGGTACGTTAACCCTGTTCATCAGCTCGGGCAACCAGGACCCGACCGGGTGGGACCACATGTACACGTCAGACCTTGGTTCGGGAGCCCGCTGGGGTAACCCCTACATGGAATGGCTGCTCACCGGCGACATCGCGAAATACGGCCTTGGGCCGGGCGCTGATGGGTCATTTGCGTTCAACCTTTACGAAGGCGTCCCCGAATTTAAGTATGGCGGCGTCGTCGCCAGCAGTTGGACAGTGCAATTGACCCCAGTATTGACCTATACCTGGACAATCCGCCAGGGTATCATGTTTACCGGAAATACCAATATCGGCATGGCCCCGCGGGCACTGACCGCCGCTGACGTGGTATACTCCGAACAACGCGCAATGAGCCGGTCCGGTTTTGCCGCGGCTTTTTCATGGCTGTCATCCACCCAGGCTACCGGAACATATACTGTAGTCTGGACCTGCGCCAGCTTCTACACCAACTGGGCATGGAGACTGGGCGGCACGGCTTTAGGGCAAATCTGGGCACAAGAAGTAGTTAACGCTACAGCTCAGGGCGGCGCGGATAACTGGAAAAATGCCTGCGGTTCCGGACCCTTTATGCTGACTTCCTATATCCAGGGTTCCGAAGCAGAATACACCAGAAATCCTAATTATTGGGCTTCAGTCACAATCAACGGCAAGTCATATCAAGAACCGTTTATTCAAAAACTAGATTATCCGATTATCCCCGATGTTTCTACCCAAATCGCTGCAGTAAGAACCGGCAAACTGGATTGGGATCCTAAAGTACCGATCACTTACCAGGCGAACTTAGCCAGTTCCGCTCCTCAGATGACAGCGGCAGAATATACATCCGGTAATGTTGATTTCCTGAAATTCAACAGACTTACTTCTACGGTCGTCAACCAGCAAGCGGTACGCCAAGCTTTAATGATTGGCACAGACCTGAATACTATTGCGACCCTTGAGTATGGCGGCGGAGTAGCATACAGTTGGCCGTTAGCTCCGGGCGCTGCCGGATACGTCCCGGTAAACCAATTACCGGCCGCGACGCAAACCTTATGGACCTATAACCCGACATTGGCGAAACAAATGCTGACCAGCGCCGGTTTCCCCAACGGTTTTACGATTCAACTGGATGTCGGTCCGGTTCAAACAGAACAGGATGTGGCTAATATCCTGGCAAGCGAATGGAAGCAAATCAACGTGACGGTGAAGATCAACGTAATTGACGCGACAACATCAGCGGCTGAGTATAACAACGTCACATACAAAGACGCGCTGTTCTCCAGCTTCACCGTTGTTAATCCGTTCACGGCTTTGAACCTGGCACGGGCCGGTCTGGCAGGTTCGACCTATCTGACCAGTGACCCATCCGGAATGGAAGCCATGTATGTACAGGCAGCGGCTAATGCGGATGTGGCATCTCGCGAATTGCAACTGGAAAAGCTCAATATAGCTTACCAGACAGATGTCGGCGCAATCGGCTTTGCCAATGCTTATGTCTTGAACTGCTACTGGCCGTGGTTGAAGAATTATTATGGTGAAATCGATGCTTCATACTACAACCAGATCCCGATGATCAAGAGAATGTGGATTGATCAATCAATGAAATCAGGTCTAGGCCACTAATACCTAGCACAAACTGAAACAAAATATCAGTTGACACGAAAGGGGCTGCGAACGAAAGTTCGCAGCCCCTTCTTTTTAGTAATTATTAGTTTCAAATAATGAAAACCGGCGGTTTGGCACAAAAAGCGGAATGAATATCCGTCCGCCTAGAGTGTTTCGAAAAGCCTGCCCAGTCCTTTGACCGGGCCTTTGACATTTAATGCTTTCATCCCTGCCCAGTAACAATTAGCATCATCAAAAACGACCGGTATTCCGAACTCGGCTTCTAATCTTTGAATTACCGGCGGGCTGACCCAAACGCCACAGGCGATGAATATGCCCTGAGCACCAGGGGTCTCTTTCATGGCTTCTCTAGCCAAATCTAAAGGCAATTTCATTGGTAATTTGGCTTTTCCGAGAGTGGTGGTTTTCGAATAAGCACTTTTTGTATTGACCACGTTCAAACCGTTGTTTTCGAAGTATTTCTTCATACGCTGTGCCCAGATATCGGTGCCGTCACTGGCGCCCGGTTCGACGATAATAATCTTTTTGACCGAAAGACAATTAAACGCATCCAATGTCGCTAACAACGCGGTGGTGGATGGAACCTTTGTTATTGTTTCCAATCTCTTTTTGATTTGCAGATTAAGGTCCCGGCCGTCAACAAGCGTAGAAGGCGGGCCTCCGAGGCAGATAAACTGGGCTCCCTGATCGGCCAGAGTTTTTGCCGCGTTGTCAAGACCAGGCAGGACTTTACCCAGATTATCATCTGTGGCATTAACAAGCCCCAATGTTATTTGCATGGTACCGAATCCTAAAAGGCCGAGTCTATAATCAAGCTCCGCTCCGTAGGATAAAACTACCGCCGGACTGATATAGCCCATGACACCTTTCCAACCCCACGGTTTATCCCTCATCTTTGTATCAAACAATGTGTTTCTCCTTACTATCTATCATAAACCTATAATTTATTTCGTTATCATTAGTTTATCAGCCGCGACAATATATTACAAAAAATCACATGAGCTTAAACTATTGCTTTAATGTTAATAATCTTCGATGCGATCCCATCACCGCTGACTTTCAGTTTAATACGTCCGGGTTTGCGAGCCCGGATATAGGCGAGGCACATGCCGTTGTAGGCATGAAGACTGTCGGCATGCATACCGATATCATGATTAGTAGGGCTGCCGCTATCAAGACATAATATTTCACCCGGCCCTACGATGGAGAAATTCAGACGGTCTTTTGAAAGCAGCGCAAAATTATCATTGGCGTCGAGCAATTTGATTTCAACGTGGCAGATATCGTTAGAATCAGCCTTGATTTCCTTACGGTCGGCGGTCAATTCAAGTTTAGCGGCTGCGCCGCAGGTACGAACAACATCCTCAAAAACCGTATTATTTTTCGTGCCGACGACACGGATTTCACCGGGTTGATAGGGAACCATCCACAGCAGGTGAAGTTCATTAGTGGTGACGCGGCGCGGCTTGGCCGTGAAGTCGCGGCTTTTAGTGGCACCAGGACGAAAATAATCGTAAGCCTGTTTGCCGAAGGATTGGCCATTGACAAAAAGTTCCACTTCATCGCAATTGGTAAAACAGATTACCGGAATAGCTTTCCCTTCCTGACCGGGCCAATTCCAGTGGGGGACTAACTTGATTACAGGCTTATCGCTCCATTGACTGGCAAAAAAGTAGTACGAATCCTTTTCAAAACCGCAGGTATCAATCAACCCGCAAGGAGACAGGATATTCGGCCAGGCCCATTCGCCCATATAATCGATTCCGGCCCAAAGAAAGTCTCCCATAACGTAGTCGTAGAGACGGGTGAATTTCCATAATTCTTCGGAATCCAACATGCCCATGTAGTAAGGTTTATGGTGACTGGAAGCCATTGGTTCAAGCACATATTCGCCGCGGTAATTGGACGAGAAAGCATTTTCAGAACCCATGACTTTCCAATCGGGATGGGCCCACTTGTCTTCAAAATAAAGCCGGCGGTAAACTGTGCCCCAATTGCCGATGTGGTTGTAACCGATTAAATCGGTGGATTCAAGAAATTCAATTGTGGTTTTGGCGCCCGGTGTCTCGTTGTGGATATCATTGTTGGCGGTCATGGTGGGACGGGTAGGGTCTTCGACGCGGCAGATTTCATGCAGTTTCCGAGCAATCAAGTGACCACCGGCTTGCCCCTGCTCATATATTTCATTACCGATGCCCCAGATGATAACCGCGGGGTGATTGCGGTCGCGGCGGATAACCGCGGCGGTGTTTTTATAACCCCATTCATCAAAATACTGACTGGCGCCAAAACGGGAATCACTGGTTTTAGAAAGTTTAAAATGGATGTTGGAATGATTCTTTTCCCAGGAAATCTGCCATTCATCATGAAATTCGTCAAAGACCATGAGTCCGAACTTATCGCACATATCCAGTAACTCAGAGGATGCGGCAGAGTGGGCATTACGAATGGCATTGCAACCCATCTCACGAAGTTTTAATAGACGTCTTTCCCAGACTTTCTCCGGGACTGCCGCCCCCAGGAGGCCGGCATCATGATGCATCGCCAGACCCTGAATTTTAACGTGTTTGCCGTTGAGGAAGAAACCGTTGTCTTTTGTGAATTCGATGGAACGTATCCCAAACGATATTTCAATTTTATCGACAAGTTTGCCGGGAAGAATTTCTTCTCCAGCATAAACACTGAAACGGGCGGTATAAAGATAAGGGTTTTCTATGCCCCAAAGGTTAACATCTTTGAGCCAAAAAGAAACAGTAAACCGCTGTTCTTTCCCGGGATCGATATACCGGGCATCAAATGTTTCCGCTATTTTCGCGCCCTCCGCATTCAATATCTCGACATTCAACAGAAAACCGGCGACAGCAGCGAGTTCGTTCTTTATCTGTGTCTGGATATACAATGAGGAATAATCCGTTTTAACAACCGGTGTTTGAATGTACGTGGTGTCTTTCACGATATAGGTCGGGGATGTCCTGGTGAGCCATGTATGCCGGTATATGCCGGAACCGGTGTACCAGCGCGAATTTGGCTGCTGCGAGTTATCAACGCGGACGGCAATGACGTTATGCTTGTTATAAACGAGATAAGGCGTCAATTCATATTGAAAACTGGTGTAACCATCCGGGAAGAATCCCAAGTGTTGCCCATTAAGCCAGACATCGGAAAAACGGAATACACCGTCAAAATCAATAAATATCCTTTTCCCTTTATCTTCTTTTAAAAGTTTGAAAGATTTGCGGTACCAGCCGATACCACCAGGTAAATAAGCGAGTGATTGTCCTGAAATGTTGTTTGCATCAAATGGGCCTTCAATGCTCCAATCATGCGGCAGGTCCAGAACACGCCATGCCGAATCGTTAAAAGTGTTTTTTTCGGCGCCGGCGATATCATCCTTATGAAATTTCCAACCGAAATCAAAAAGTTCACGCGTACGAGTCATTATTGTCCCCTTTCAGATATTAAAGACATCGACGAAGATATATAACAGCAATTAACTGATTAATCGCAGGTGATTACGCGGAGAACGCCAATATCCGACTCGACCCACAAACCACGGCGGAAGATCTCGTCACCGTTACGCCGCCGGTCGGCGACGAATTCCCCTTTGCGGTTGAAATGGCCTTCATCGACACTGACAATATAGCCAAAAATCTTGGTGGCCCAGTCAGAAACCAACAAAGGCGCCCCCATTTTGTCCAAAGTAGGTTTACGGCGCAGGAACAAACGATAATTGACGCCGACAAGGTAGAACTCATTTTTGGAGGCCTGTACCACCAAACCACGGCCCCGATTAAGGGAAGGCTGTTCATTCCACATCCATCCGGCATTGTGCCGCCAATCTTTGCCGCCCCAGCGGGCAGTCTTCTCACCGAAATCGATAATTCCCATGTAACCGTCCAGATTCAGGCGCTGCGTCAATAATTTATATTCCTGGATAACAGCGTGAATTTTTCCAGTGCCCTGATATTTGAGAAGAAGCGGAATGGCCGAAGCCACACAATGAAAATTATCAACCAACGACTGATATTCCGGACGAACTGCGCCATCAGGGGTGACAATGTACTCAATGCCAAAAAAGAAATTTCCGATCAAATTATAATCAGCGATGCCGCGAAACATATTCTGATCACCGGCTGTTTCCGGCGTGAAATAGGGGTTGTCATCACGGGAATAGGAGACGCTATTGGCTTTATAGCCTCCTGTGTCATCCGCATAATTATCCGGAGCAATGATATCGATGTGAGGCGTGAACCATTTGTAAATATCCAGCACTTTGCTGACAGCTCCCCCCGAAGGATAACTTTCTCCGGGAATCGGCCACCACGGCTGTTCCATCATCCAGACATTGATGTACATGGGAATGTCGTAAACCGCTTTCCCCGAAGCGGCGATGCTGTCAATATAAACGGCGACGCTCCAGGCGGTCATGATTTCACCGGCTTCCCAACCGAATAATTCAGGCCAGGCGCCGGAATTCCTACCACCGGATTTTTGCCAGATATCAAATATTCTGCCTTTGCCGGCAGCCTTCATTTGGGATATCAATTTAGCAGGCACCGAACCATCGTAAACAGACTGAGCTTTCGGACCATAATCGCGGTCGCTGCCGATAATACCCGGCTCGTTTTGAACCTGGATGGCAATCACAGTACGGTCGGTGCTATCTTTGGTTTTCAGGTGCTTGCAGAGAGCGGTGAAGGCTTTCTTATCAGCTTGCAAGGTGGCTTTGCAATGCGAAGACAGGTTCCAGATGTCACTACCTGTCGGCGATATTACACGTTTGAACCGCTGCGGGTCGGTCTTTACCCAAGCCGGGGCATAGTCCATGTTGCCATTCTTCCAGGTGGCAAACCATAAGAGGATTAATTTGACACCGTGCCGGCGTGCTGTGGTAATGAGGTCATCAACCGCAGTAAAATCAAAGGTGCCTTCCTGGGGTTCAACGTGGTCCCAATACACGGGAATTTCCAGAGTATTGCCGTGTAACAGCTTAATCACTTTAAAGGCGGTCGCTGACTCTTTGTCGTTATAACCGCTGGAATTGCAAGACTGGCCGCCAAGAGGAAAGAACGGTTGACCATCCACCATGAATACGCGTTTGACTTCGGTCATATTTTGTCCTTTTTTATGCTGAAATTAGACAGTAACTACTTCAATGCCCATAATATTGCATGCATCTGTAATTGCCTGCGTATAATCGCCATGGATCAGACTGGCATGATGGACAAATCCTTCGGTAACAAGCGTGCGGTAGAGTTTGTCCAGGTCAGGCACTTTTACCCAGCTCCAGGAACCTTTCATAGTCCCATCTAGTTTGACGGATTTTCCGTTAGTTACGAACATTTTAAAATGGCCGCCGTCTTCCTGCAGAGTGGACAAAGTGACGACGCCGGATTTAAGCTGAAAATGTACCGTGCCCATATCCGGACCCATGT
>Ga0224520_1000310_pt1 | contig 15427 bp, 8 predicted proteins | sample CFST25metaG_2_FD_180684 | JGI IMG/M metagenome (GOLD analysis project Ga0224520, IMG submission 180684) | Peat soil microbial communities from Stordalen Mire, Sweden - C.F.S.T-25 | ecosystem: Environmental > Terrestrial > Soil > Wetlands > Peat | place: Sweden: Norrbotten County, Stordalen Mire... | reverse complement strand
CTCCTGCCGGTAGTCGTTGGGCGCGGAGGTCTGCCACTCGCCGACGATGTACGGCCGGCCCTTCACCCTGCGCGCCGCAAGCCCGCCCACGATACCGGCCTGGGCGTTGCGGGTCATCGACGTGGGGTCGAAGGTCAGCCCGGCCGCGATGGCCCAGCCGCCCTGCGGGTGCGCCCAGTAGTTGTGCCGGTCGCCGAAGTCGGTGTGGATCGCGTTGATGTACAGGTCGATGGGTGCGGTGACCCAGTGGTTGCTCAGAGTCAACAGACCGTGTGGCCTGAAGCGCCGGATGGCCTGGGTCATGTCGCGCTGGTAGCGCAGCACCACCTCGTAGTCGTGGCGGTAGCTGTCGAGTATGCGCTGGCGCGTGTACTGCTGGCGCGAGCCGTCGGCCCAGTTGGGGATGCTGGCCACGGTGCCCGCCTTGGGATCCTCGCCGGACAGAAGGCCCTTCTTGCCCGCCTCGTCCGTGGCCGGGGCCCAGCGTTTGGCCAGCGCGGCCGCGTCCCCGAAGGTGGCCAGCAGCCACGCATTCCATAGCTGGTTCCATAGGCGTGTGTAGCGGCCCGGCTTGATCGAGAAGTCGTCGCCGTTACCCCGGTAGAACAGGCTGTCCTCGTTGACGATCTCCTGCATGACCACAGCCGGATCCTCGCCGTAGGTCTTGCCCGTGTACGGGTTCTTGTGGGTGAGCAGCTGCTCGACGTACTTCTTCTGCAGCTCGATGAGCCTCGGCACCCAACTGGCGTGGGTCTTGTAGCCCGAAGCGATCTGGTCCGCGTCCTCGATCCCATCCTTCACGCTCGGCTTCCGGTGCACCAGCAGGTCCAGGTACTGGTAGATGCCGCGCTTCTGTAGCTGGAAGATCAGGTAGTCCAGCCGATCGAACGACTCTGCGTCGAGCGCCAGGGTGCTGTCCTTCTTGCCCCAGATGTTGCGCTCGGCCCAGTCCGCATCCATGTGGTGGTGGCGGGACATGTTGTAGCCCATTTGCGCCAGCAGCTCGGCCGTCTTCTCGGCCTCGGCGTGCGTCGGGAAGTTGTTGCCCGCAACGATGTTGACGCCCCAGAAGCGCGCCACCGTGCCGTCCTCGAACACGAAGTCCTCGCCCTCGGACTTCTTCAGCGGGCCGTGCTTGCCCGCGGGCGCGTCGAGCAGGAAGCTCATGTCCAGCGCGGTGCCCTTGCGCTTGGCGATGTCGTAGCCGGAGTAAGGGAACCAGGTCTTGGTCGGGTATCCGCTGTACGCGGGCGCGGCCAGGTACGGCCCCTCGGCCGCCAGCGTGAGCCCGGCCAGCATGAGGAACGCGTCCTTGCCCGAGGTCTCGGCCACGATCTTCGCGATGGCCACCGCCGGGCGCGGGTTCTGCCAGGCGAACAGGGTCAATCCGATGGGCGTATGCACCGGGTTTTTCCCCAGCCAGCCCGGGATGGCCACCTTGCTGCGTCCTGGGCTCCACCAGTCGAACACCTCCACCCCGCCGCGCAGCTCGATTGTCTGCTGCTGGCCATCGGCGTACACGACCGTGTAGCTGCCCACGCGCCCGCTGGCCCAGGCGGCGGCGTGCAGGAAGTAGAGCGCCTTGCCCCGCTTGTCGACCTTGACCTCGGCGCGGGTGGGAAACGCCTCGCGGCTCTGTCCGCGCAACACGATCACCTGCTGGCCCGCCGTGGCCGCGATGTCGAAGGGAATGCCCTCGAGAACGCGGCGGCCGGTGGGCATTCCGGGCACGCTGTTCTCCCCCTGATCGGTCCAGCCGCCCTTGCCGTCACCCTCCACCTCGTCCTTGAACGACCAGCGCGCCTCGGGCCCCAGCGGCACGGTGGTGTACGCGATCTTCTTCGCGGCCAGCTCCCGGACGGGCAGCGTGGGCACCACGCTCAGCACCTTAAACGGTACGGGCGCCGTACTGGCCGGATCGCGGAGCAGCGCCAGATCGTCGATGCCGATGTCGAAGTCCACGTCGGACCCCTCGGGCTCGAAGCGCAGGCCCTTCACGTCGTTCCAGGCCACTGGCACTGTCTTGCCCCAGTTCGGCTGGCGCAGCTCCGAGAGCGGCACCAACACCTCGGTCCACCGGTCGGTAAGCGCGAACGAGAAGGCGTAGTCGGCGAAGTCCTTCACAGCCGCGCGCCCCACGATCAGCTTGGCCCGCCCGCTGCCCTTGGCGTTGAAACGGATGGCGCGGAACGCCGACAGGTCCACCGGGTTGCCCGACGGATCCAGCGGCAGCGACATCTGCGCCCAGGGATAGGGCGGCTTGTTTTTTCCAAAGTGCCCGCTGATGCGCGCGAAGCGCCTGGGCGAGGCCGGCGAGCCACCGTCGCTGGGCCGGAACGGCTCCGGGGCCAGCACCGTGCCCAGCCCGTTCTTGTCGTAGCCGGACATCCAAGCGGTCGAAGTCAGGTTGTCGTCCGCGTCCAGATCGTCGAGCTTGACCACCTCATCGGCGGCGGCGGCCCGCGCCCACGACGACACCAGCAGAACCAGCAACGAAGACACGCACTCGTTTCTCATGACGCGCCGAACGATGGTAATCGTCTGGAGGCTGGAGGCTGGAGGCTGGAGGCTCCAGCCTGGAATTCGCCTATGGAGCGACCGTGACGCTCTGGACGTACAGAGTGATGGTTCCCGCGTTGGTGGCGGTGATGTTGGCGTTGTTCTGGATCACGATGCCGATGTCGTGCAAGGCGGAGGCACAGACCCAGCGTGTCGGCGCCCAACTCGGCACGTGCGCGTCGATGACTTTGTACGTGACCGTATGCCACCCGGAGGCTGCGTCGAGGGAAGCGGGCGTGCCCAGGTCATCAGTCCAGATGTTGTCTGTGCCGCCGTTTGTGCTCGTGAACGTATCTTGCGCAAACATACCGACCGTAACTGGCAGCGCTGCGGTGGCGCCGGTTGCTGGCGTGAGGGTCACGGCGATCTTCATCGTGACGGTCTCGTTCAGGAGATTCTTGACATCGGTCGCGGTCGCACCAAAGTACTGCACGAACTGCGATCCGGCACCGTACTGGAGCAATCCGGCACCAAAACTCAAGGTCATCATCGCGCAGCCGGCGCTGCAATCGAGCCCTGCGGGGCCGGTCGTGGTTTGGGTCAAAGACGTGGGGTTGGTGGTGCCAAAGTTATACGCGTTCATCGAGTACGGGGTCGTCTTGGTCGCGGTTGCGAATGTCGTGGCCTCGGTGTAGGTCCCGCTCGCCGTGTCACACGCCGATGCGCCGGTGCTGCCACCCACGGCGGTCGTGCTACCACCTGTGCCAGTCGGCGCAGTCGAGCCGCCGGCGCCGCCCGGTGAAGAGTAGAACGTCAGGGTGTCGACGTCTAGCTTGTACGCGCCAGGAACGGGCACGGCGGCGGAACCTCCGTCGGGCGTCACCCAGTTCAGTCCGATGTCGAACTGGATCTGCCAGATGTTACGACCGTCGGGCTTGACCGGGGTGCCAGCCGCGTTGCCCGCGGTGAAGCTAGCCCAGGGGATCTGGATCTGGGTCCAGGTGTCCGTCACGGTGAACATGTAGGTCGGATGAACGCAGGTGGTGTCAGTGCCCTGGCAGGTGCCAGCCTTGCTACCAACCTTGGACGGCGTGGCAGGCGTCGTTTCCTGCATCAATATGGTAAACTTCGCCTGGCCGGTGGGCGCACTGCCGCGGACCCAGAACGATATTCCGCTGAAGTTGGTTGCGTTCAGGCACTCGCTAATCCAGAGCCCCATGCCGCCGCCGTAGACCGCGGACGCGGTGTCGGCGATCTCCAGCGCATACTTCGAACTATTACCATCCACCATGGCGAAGGTCTCTGGGAGACCGTTCGGTCGGTCGCCGTAGCCGAAGGTACCAGCGTAGATATTCGAGGTCGCGTCTCCGCCCAGGGGAAACGACCAAGTGGAGAGAGCCGAGGCGCCATCGTAGCCGTCGAAGTTGGCGATGCCGGGCTTGGTGACAGCGAGCAGAATCGGCTTGGCGCAAGCCGTAGCGACGGCCGTCGTGGTGCCCGCTGCCCCACCGCTGGCGGCTGGCACCCCGGCGGAGCCACCGGTTGGTCCACCTGCACCGCCCACGCCCGACGAATCTTTGTCGCTGGTGCATGCGGCTATCTGGCCTAGCCCGACCAGCGCGGACACTGCACCTGCCAATCCCAAGAATCTGAAAGCGATGCGCATATTTGCCTCCTTTTCTTAGCTGCCAGCGTCAGCGCGTGGCCGGTAGAATTTGATGTCGTCCAACCAGATGTCGTAGTGGGTACCCTGGTTGAGCCTGACCTCCATCATGCGGATGTGCGCTGGGTCGATCCCGCCCGCTAGGCGGTTCGGACAGGGCCACTGCACCAGCTGGCTCCACGGAAGCAGGAAGAACTGCCAGTCTTCGGTGGTGGTGACGTAGGTATGGAACGGGTTCCCGCATTCGTCCGGCTCGGGCACTCGGGTCACGGCATCGGGAGCCTGGACGCCACCGTAGTAGCAGGCGGGATCGCCGAGCGTCTGGGCCGGGGCCAGGCGGCAGTCGGTACCAGCGGCGATGTCCCCAGGGCCGAGAAAGCCGTCGCCGTCCAGATCTTGGTCGCCCGCCGTGGCTGCTGGCAGAACGCCCCCGTCTGGCACAGGCCGCTGCGTCACGAAGGTTCGATTGTCGTTCACCCTCAGCAAGAACGTCTTGTCAGTGTTGCCCGGGCTACGCGCCCAGAAGCTGATACCCTGGTAGCCGGTTGCATTGGCTTCGGTCGATGCCGAGTTGTGCGCCCAATCACCGAAGCCAGAGCCCCAGTAGTTATCGCCGTACGCCAAGAGTTCCATCGCCCCGGTACTGCCGCAGCGAGGAGGGTTGAGTTGGGTCACCGGCACATTGGAGCTGACAGCAGGATCAGGCACGCCGCCCGGAGTGCGATCCGTGTAGAGGTACCAACCCGTGTCGCTGCCTTCAAAGTCGGCGAAGGTCAAAGATAGATCGTATGCGTCCGTGACGGTACAGTCGACCGAGCCGGCCGCAGGCCGCGGAAAGTCGCTGCCACACGCCGGTGCGACCAGCAGCACGAGGCAAACCATAGCGTAGATCGGCCGAGTCATCGCCGTCACCACCAGAAGGTAGCAGACAGGGACAGCACATGCCGGTCGGGATTCAGGCTCGGATCATCCACCGGCGGGGACCCGCTCTCTGCGTACACTTCCCGCCCATAGACGAAGCGCGAGTACTGAAGCGCAAACTCGTCCCGGCTCAGCCAGCCCGTATGGAACAGTAGGCGAGCGGTGTAGATGTCGAACGACCGCCGGTTGTACCTGTTGTCTTGGCGCACGATATCGGCCCGGCCCGAGACTGCGAACCAGGACCTCATGGCGTAGGTGACCTCGGCTCCGCCCTTGAGCTTGAGCACGCCATCGTAGTCGGGGTCGTCGCTCTTGACCTTGACACCAATCCCGAAGAGGCTAAGGAACACGTCGGGGTTCCTGCCGTGGTACTGCTCGTCGTAGAGCAGCCGGGAAAGGCTCAGGTCGTACTGAAACCCGAGGATCGTGAGCGCGCCGTCACCGTCGTTGTTGGTCGCCACGCCGTTCTTTGTAGCCGGCCCAAGGTACTCGTTCATGAGCCCATCACCACCGCGGGCATTGAGGATCTCGATGATGCCCGAGACGTACTTGGAGTTGACCGCCTTGACGTAGGAAAAGCCAGCGTAGAGGTGCCCAAACCGCCCTGCCGTTAGGCGCCCATCCGCGCCGAACACGCTGATTCGGCCTTCCTCTAGAGTGCCGGTCAGGCCCTGGTCGTCCTGGCTCCAGGCCGTGACGTAGTGGAGGCCGAACTGAACAAGCCCCCTCCAGGCAAGTCCCCCGTGGAGATGGAGCACGTAACTCGAACCGACGTACGGATCGCTGAAGTCGTTGTATTCCGCCGACGGCAGGCCGGTCGGCATGCGGCCAATCTGGCCACCGAACCCTTCCTCGAACACCAGGGATGTGTCGCCCAGCTTGAAACTGGTGGTGGCCGTTTCACCGATGGAATTGATGCGGGCAATCAGCGGGGTCGCGTAGCGCCCCGAATCGAAAGCCCCCATCGACCCATAGCGATTCTGCACGGCGCCCGCCCGGAGCTGAAGTGGAATGCCCAGTTGTGGCTTGAGGTTGAAGGTGACGTACGCATTGCTGACGCCGAGTTGGCGCACGGGATCGTATAGGGCTTCGCCCTCCCAGACGGCGGTACAGGCAATGATGACCGTTCCCGCCACCGTGGAGTTGCCGTAACTCAGGTTGAGCTGAACCCAGGGCGTGGGCACGACTCCGGTAAATTGGAATCGGGTGTAGTCCTGAGGGACGAGCGCTGGGGTGTGAAGGACAGTGCCGCTCTCGCCCGGGACGGAATTCTCTCGGTCGTGCACGCCGAGGCCCATGGGCAGCAGCATGTAACCATGAAAATCGAGCACGTACTCCTTCGAGGTGGCAGGCGCGATTCCAAACGGAGTCGCCGGTGGCGCGCTACGCACCCCGGGCTCCGCGGGATCGAGCCCCAGCCGGGGGATGTCCTTGTCCTTGGCCTTGGGTTCCGCCAAGGCCGGCATTGGCGCGGCCAGCGCAAAGAGCATGAGCCATGCCACGAGGTCCCGTCGAGTGAAACACATTCTTAACATCCGTGCGGGTTGAACAAGTGAAATCCCTAACGCCATAATGGGCTCCTAAAAAGCGACGCTGGCGCCGATGGTGAAGACGTCATGGTCCAGCGGCCTCGCCGGGTTGTTGTCCGCAAAGGCGGTGTAGAAGTAGCGGCTGTAGGCGAGCACAATCCGATCCTGGGATTGCCAGTCGGAATGCAGGACTAGGCCCACGGTTCCGCTGTGGCTCGCCGCCCTGCCACGCTGCCATTGGCCGGAAACGTCCGCCATGGCGAGATTCAGATTTTGGCCGAACACCGCAAACGTGGTACTGAGCCAGGAGGACAGCACGTACTCGAAGGTCGCACCCAGGTAGTAGCCTTTGGTGTTGTCGTAGTTCGCGTCCGCGCTCGCCACCGTCCAGAACGGCAAGAACGCCAGAGCGACCCGTAGATCCCGACCATTGCCATCGAACGCATCGGGGTAGCGCAGGATGCGCGACAGGCTGAAGTCGTACTCTGCGCTCACGGCTACGATCTGCCCGGTGCCGTTGCTCTGCGACCCGAGGAACTTGCGGCTCATTTCCCGCCCGCCAGCCGTCCAATCGAGCCCCCACCAGATCCCGCCGTGTACGCTAACGGCTTTGTCGAAGTTCCAGTACACGGGAGTGACGCCGAGCTGACCGTAGGGATCATTGACCCACCTGAGCTCGAGCGCCGCGACCTGCATGTGGCCATCCTGTGGGGTCACGTTCATCGCGCTGTCGAGCCACCTGCGCAGGTCGCGGCCATTCGCCTGCGCGAGGTGTACCTTGGCGAAATACTTGTTGTCGAAGCTGATGCCGGCGTGCACGTGGTTCACGATGGTAGAGAGGCCGCTTTCCGGCCAATCCGTGTAGGTACCCCGCGCGAACGCTTCATCCACCTCCGGCACGGCGGCCACCCCGTATTCGAGATAGAGCTGCGTGCGCGGCCCGAGGTCGAGGTTGGCCGTGGCCGTGCCGCCATAGCCATGGATGGCGAGCACCGGGCCGAAGATGCCCCAGCCCCACTGGCCAGGCGCGCCGTAGTTCGCGGGGAAGGCTCCGAACTGGAATCTCAGGCGCGTGTCGCCGATCGGTGCGGGAGTGGCCGCAAGGTAGGCGGTCCTGATCCGGGGCCCGATTTGGCTATTGTAGTACCCATCATACTCCTGCCCAGCCATTGACGCCTCGAGGGAGGCGAAGGCCATGATGGTCTGGTTTCCGTACTGGAAGTTCAGCGTGCCGCCGGCACCTGCCCAGAACGGCATTTTGCCCACGGTCAACGCCGGGGTGTGAAGGATGGTGCCACTCTGACCGGGGATCCCATCTTGGGGAGTGCGTCCGACCCCTACCTGCTCAAAGCCCGAGATGCGTCCTCCCAAACGGAACACCCACGCATCCCGATCAACGGGTGCGCCAAATGACGGAGCCCGTCCTCCCGGCGCGGGCGGCTTGGGCGGCGCTTCTGGAGAGAGGCTAAAGCCTGGATTTGTCGACGAGCCAGGCAGGCTGTCGATCGCAGTTCGCGCCGTCTTAGGGGCCTGGGGCTTGGAAGGCTGGATGTCGGCCGCCGGTTTGGCGGGCTCGCTCTCGGCCGTCGCTTTGGCGGGCTGGATGTCGGCCGCCGGTTTGGCGGGCTCGCTCTCGACCACCGCTTTGGCGGGCTCGCTCTCGACCACCGCTTTGGCGGGCTCGCTCTCGGCCGAGCCCTGCTCGGCTTGCGCGACCGCTGGGACGAGCAAGCACGCTGCCACCGCAATCCACGACGCATGGCAGTGACGCATAAGACGGACCGTCCTGCTCAATGTCACGGGTGCCTCGCCTGCAGTCTCACTGAGCTGGCGTTCCCCGCGTTGATACCCTCCGGCGGCACCTGCACGCCGTGCGCGAGGACCATGAAGTTGATAATGGCCCAGTACTGCTCGACCGAGAGCGAGCCTGCATTCTTCGCTGGCATTGGCATCTTCTTACTCACATAGCCAAAAAGATCCTGCGCCGTGCGGAACGGGTCGCGCCAGGGTGCACCGGCCGGTCGGGTCTGTGCTCTAAGTCTGAGCAACTCCGGATCGCCGGATGCCGGGTCGGCGTTCATGTTCCGTTCCCGTGGATACTCGGGCAGCGCGCCATCCCCCATGATGCGCGGAGCAGTGGAGACGCTCTCTCCACGCTCTCCGTGGCAGCGAGCGCAGTGCTCCTTGAACAAGGCCCAGCCTTCGGCCGTGCCGCTGCGAGCGCGGGACATGTTCGCGTCGGTCGCTCCATGCGGCATCGTGGCGCAGGCGACGCCAAACGCCAGAGCGCCCACGAAGCCCCATCGCCTGCCGGTCTGCAAACGCCCCCGCCAGCAGCTTGCGAATCCGCGTCGATGCACCACGGAGCATTGGACTGAACCTATGGCAGCCACCGCTGCGGGCTTGAGCGAGTCTCTTGCGAACTTGACCAATCCGTCCATTGAGCGGGGTCGAGTGTTACACGCGCGTGAAACGAAACGCAAGCAAGAGAGAGAGTCCTTGATGGGCAACCTCAGAGCCGCTGAGAATCTTGGGAGAGCGACGCGGAACTTTTGCGCGCGGGATACTGGCGGTGACGTCGCTGCCGGTGGTGGCGACGAGCAAGCAGCGCACGGCAGCCAGATTCACGTTGCGCGTGCTCGGTGTACTGCCTTTGCGGCAGAGGTCGAGCAGAAAGCTCTCAACATCGGCCGCAGTGACAACGGTTAAGGCTTGCGGCAGTGACAAAAAGACTGTTGTTCATTCCTCTAGTTCTGTAACATGTTGGGCCTGACTGATCGAACCATCGGATCACCAGACCCTTTCGGAAGTCCACTTCGAGCGCTCCCTGTGGTATGTCATCGTCCGCAACCGAACAGGCGGAAAGGATAGTTATGTCGCACTCGCTAGCCAAAACTTGGACCTTGGTATCGCTGCTGATTGCCGCTGCTCTTGTTGTCTCATTGAACTGCATCAGACCGTTGCCCGACCAGCCCTTGGGGAAACAGGCTGCCTCGGTCGAACTGAATGACGAAGCGTCTGTCGTCTGGGATGGTGATGAGCATGGCGGCAACGGCAAAGAGTGGTCTAATTGCAATCTGAAAGAGGCGTGCAAGAGCACGGTCAGGGTCACGCCTGGCTCAGGCACGAACGATTCCGTTGGCCTCGAGTGGCACGCCGAAGGCAAAGACTGGAAAGGCTTCGGCTGGAACTGGTTCAACTGGTGGCCGCCGAGCGCCGGCACTGACGTCACGGAGTATAAGAACCTGACCTTCATGATTCGCATGAAGCTTGACGACCCGAACAAGGCCCCGGTGCTCAAGGACATCACCGTCGGCCTGGGCAGCTCCAACAAAGCCGCCAAGGAAGAGTCAGCCATGCCCTCCCTCCTTAGTTACGTCGACAGCCTGACCGACGAGAAATGGCACGAGGTCGTCGTCCCTCTTAGCGATCTCACCAAGGGCAAGGGGAAGGGCTTCGATCTCACCAAGACCTGGGAATTTCGCATGGGCGAGTACGGAATCGGCGACCGCAACTACACCATCTTCGTCGACAACATTGGCTTCGATAACCGCAAGATCATCTCGCTCATCAGCCTGCCCGAAGAACGGAATCCGGCTCCGCTGGGCGCCGACGTCATCGACGTCACCGCCAAGGTCGACATCAAGGCGTCCGGAACCCCTGTCAGCCCCTACATCTACGGCGTGAGCCACGGGGATGCCGAGACGCTGCACGAGATGGGGGTGACCATCCGCCGTCAGGGCGGTAACACGTCCACCGCGTACGACTGGCGCACCGGCTTCCAGTCGACGGGAGCCGACTGGTACTTCGAGAACAACAAGGTGATCGACACGCCTCATCCCCAGGAAAACTGGTGGGTGATCATGCAGCGAGAGAATCGCAAGTACGGGATGAAGAGCTTCTTTACCATGCCCGGGGAATGGGTCGCCAAGGACAAGACTTCGGTCGGATTCCCGAAGGACCTCTACCCGGACTGCGAGGCGTACGCGCCCGACCGGCCCGAGGCGTGCAACGGCAAGCTCAAGGAGAAGGACAAGGAGGGCAAACCGATCGAGATCCGCTGCGGCAAGATCCCCACGCAGAACGGAAAAAAGGTGGATCTTGAGTACAACGTTGACCTAGTCAAGTACTGTATCAAGGATGCCGGCTTCGGCCGGGCCGATCAGGGCGGCGTGGACATCATCGCGCTCGACAACGAGCCCATGCTCTACCGGTCCACCCATCGCGACATGGTCTGCAAAGGATTCACCAACGACGAGTACTGGGCCCGCACGAAGAAGTACGCTGAGCTGATCCACCAAGCGGATCCCAGCGTGAAGATCGCCGCTCCGTCGCTTTGGGGTTGGACCGCCTACACCTACTCTTCGGGCGACCAGGACTACTTGGAGGAGCACGGCCTCACCTGGGAGGAACCCGACAAGCTGCCCGATTTTAGCAAGTATGGCCCCTTTGCCCGCGACTTCATGCGCCGCTGTGCCGAGTACAAGAAAAAGACCGGCCGGGACCTGATCGATATCTTCTCGTTCCACGGCTACCCGATGACGCCCAAGCTGGAAGGGGACCAGGCCAAATTCATTCATCCAACACCTGAATTGCAGGAGTTCCGGGTGCGCGACGTGCGCAAGTTCTGGGACGAGTCCTATCGCGATCCAGAGACCTGGATGGGCAAGGAGAGCTGGGCCAACGGCAACGTGGCCTACGTACCGCTGATGCGGCGATATATGAAAGAGACGGGCTGGAACGTGCCCATCGCCATCGGCGAGTACGATTACGCCGGATCCGAGGGTGGGATCGAAATCTCCAGCGCCGTGGCTCAGGCCGAGAGCTTCGCGGCCTTTGCCCGAACCGATGTGGCCTACGCCTTCTACTGGGCCGACCCGCGCAAGCACGGACCCGTTTACTTCGCGTTCAAGATGTATCGGAACCCGGACGGAAAGCACACGGCCGTGGGTGACCGACTCACTGTCGCCGAGGTCAGCGACAATGACAGCGTGAGCGTGTACGCGTTCAAGGACACCAAGAGCAACGTCACCTCGTTCATGATCCACAACAAGCGGGCGCAGAAGGGCGTCAGGGTGGCACTCGAGCTCAACGCCCCCGTCCCGGCGCAGAAGGCCAGGCGCTACGAATACAGCAACGCCAACCCGAAGGCGATCGGCGAGCTTCCGTCCCTCGACGTGAGCGGCCAGAGCATCAACCTCAGCATAGCGCCCATGTCGATTCTGCGGGTGGACGTGAAGATGTGAGCAGCGTCGTAATGGGAACCCTCTGAGGGCTGCCAAACCCTCCCGCGGTCTGGCTCCGCCGGGCAAAGCCCGGCTAGGCCAACGCGGTCTCGAAGGGCACAGGAGGTGCCACGCACTTCGAAGGTGCGTGGCATCCAATGCACCGTCCGCTACTACTTCACGTCCGTCCTGAACGGCGACGCCGGAAGATCCGCCCGGTTGGTTAGGTTCACCGCGGGATTGTCCGCCCATCCATACCGCACGGCCCTGGGCTCGGCGACCTGCGGACTGGACACGATCACCTTCTGGCCGTCGATCCTTGCGTCCGCCCACACGAATTTCCCGTCTGCCCCCGCGACCGCGAACCCTTCAACCTTGCCGCCGCCCCTGGCGACCAGCCCTCCCTTCGCGTGATCGAACGAAACCACAACGTTGTTTCCTTTGATCTTCATTTTCCTATACAGCGGACCGCTGTATTCAATGCCCTTCCGTCCGTACAACTTGGCCTCCGCCCACAGTGCCAGCCTTTTGCCGACGTCCTGCTTATTCGTGGGATGGATGTTCCCCGCCTCGCCGACGTCGATGATCACGGCCATGCCGGTGTTCTTGAGCCCAAGCGCCATGCTCTGCGCCTCGCGCAATCCGGCCCACTCACTCTCCGAGGGGGCCTCTAACCTCTGCATGTAGTTGGGGAGCTGGACGAAATAGAACGGGAAATCCCCTTGCCCCCAGGCCCTGCGCCAGGACTCGATCATGGCGGGGAACAGCTTTCGGTACTGGACGCACCGGGACGTGTTCGCTTCGCCCTGGTACCAGATAGCCCCGCGGATCCCGTAGGGGATGAGCGGCGAAATCATGGCGTTGTACAGAAGCGTCGCTACCTGTGGCTCTTCGCCCTGCTCGGGCCTGACCGGATCCCGCTTGGGGTCGAACTGGAAGGCGGTCCGGAACAGCCAGGCGCCGGCCAGCGGAACGGCAGCCTTCTCGCCTACGTCCTTGAGTCGGAGCTGCATGGCCGTAGCGTCTCCGCCGAATCCTCCGCCGAGCCAGTTGTCAACGATGCGGACCGCGATCGTGTTCTTCCCCGGCCGGACCAATGCGCCTGGAACCGTGTATTCGCGCGGCGTCACGTACCAGCTCGGCGTGCTTCTGGTGATTCGGCCGACCTCTTTGCCGTTGAAATAGGTGATGTCGAAATCGTCGATGGGGCCCAGGGACAGAGTCAGGTCCTTGCCCCCCCAAGCTTCCGGGATGTCCACATCCCTGCGGTACCAGACCACACCGTCGATGCTGGACAGGATGGATCCGCCCTTGGGCACGTCCGTTTCAGTCCATGCGGACAGATCCGCTTTCGGATCGGCCCAGCCCCGCGCAAGCTCCCCGTTCTTCTCGAACACGCCGTCCCAGAATCTTTCCCACTCGGCCATCTTCTTCTCGATTTCTTGCTTGCCGGAACTCGGACCGTTCTTGAAGGCCTCCAGAGGATCGACTAGGGGCGCGAACTCAGGATCGGATCGGATCGTCGCCTCGTCCGTCCACGCCTCGGCCGGCGTGCCACCCCACGAGGTGTGGATGATGCCGACGTTCAGGCCCTCCTCGGTCGCAAGCTTGCGCGCAAAGAAGTACGCCACCGCGGAAAAGGCCGGGGCGTTCTTCGACGTGCACTCGACCCAAGATCCGTTGACCGAGTCGAGTGGCCTGACGGACGTGGCCCGTTCCACTGTGAAGAACCGGATGTTGGGATAATTCGCGGCCGCGACCTCGGCGTTCGCGTTCGTTGCGCCGGAAAGCACGAATTCCATGTTGGATTGCCCGGATGCGATCCAGACCTCGCCGACGAGCACGTTGTTCAGCTGGATCTTCTCGCTTCCCGAGGAGGCCGTAAGGACGTAGGGTCCGCCCTGCTTCAGGGACGGCAGTCTTGCGATCCATTTGCCGTTCACGGCCTGAGTTTCCGCCTTTCTCCCGTTCAGTTCTAAGGCTATCCGTGCCCCGTCCTCCGCCGTGCCCCAAACCGGGATCTTGCGGTCCCGCTGGAACACCATGTTGTCCGTGAACAGGCTCGCGAGCTTCAGGGAGCTGGCCTCCGCGGTCCAGGTCAGGGTCAGCACGGCCGGCAGAATGATGAGCGTCAACCGTCCCGGCGTCTTCTGCATGTCGGTCTCCTTGGTCTCTTGGTGCCTAGTCGAATCGAAGCGGGCGCAGTCTATGCTATCGCGTCCTTGGCGAGGTCGCCCAATCAGTTCACCCAGTCCTCCGATACCCCGACGCCACTGTGCTTCGGGTTGTGGTTCCGCGAGACAAGGAGTAAAAAGCCCAGCGACAATGCGAAACATCCGTAGCCCGGGAGTTCCGACGGTCCTCGCCATTTGCCTGTCCATCCTTGCTGCCTGTGTGGCCCCCCCTAGCTCCAAGACAGCCGCGTCGGGCCCTGCTGCAAGCCCGCCTCCGGCGAAGCACGGCAGGCTACAGGTCATCGGCAACCACATCTGTGGCAGCGATGGCAAACCGGTGCAACTCCGGGGCATGAGCACGGCGGGGCTGCAATGGTTCGGTGAACTCGTCAATGACAAGGCCTTCGTGGCCTTGGCCAAAGACTGGCAGGCGGACGTCGTGCGGCTGGCGCTCTACGTCGGCGAGAACGGCTACGCGAGCCATCCTGAGCTCATACAGCGCGTGTGGAAAGGCATCGAGCTTGCCATCGCCAACGGCCTCTACGTCATCGCCGATTGGCACGTGCTGACGCCCGGCAATCCGAACAATCCCGTCTACCAAGGCGCACAGGCCTTCTTCGACGAGGTTTCGAGCAAGTACAGCAAGTACCCGAACATCCTCTACGAGATCATGAACGAACCCAACGGCGAGGTGAGCTGGACCGCCGATCTCAAGCCTTACGCCGAGACAATGGTGGCAACCATTCGGGCCAATGATCCCGAGGGCATCATCCTCATCGGCTCGGGAACCTGGAGCCAGGACGTCGATGTCGCCGCCCAGCATCCCGTACAGGGCAAAAACCTGGCGTACACGTTTCACTTCTACGCCGGCAGCCACGGCCAGCCCCTCCGTGACAAGCTCCAGGCCGCCTTCGATCTCGGTGTCGCCGTATTCGCCACTGAATGGGGCACCAGCGAGGCCTCTGGAACGGGCGGTCCCTACCTGCGCGAGTCCCAGGAGTGGCTCGCGTTTCTAGATCGCCACACCATCAGCTGGGTCAACTATTCCCTGTGTGACAAGGACGAAACTTCCGCGGCGCTCAAGAGCGCGGTCGCAGCACGCAAGGAGGGCCTTGAGGCCCTACTCGCTCGGGGCTCCCTTCTGGTTCCGGAGACTCTAGGACCCGACGGTTACCCGGTCTGGCCGCCGGAGGCGCTTTCGCCAAGCGGTGCCTTTGTCCGGGCGCGGATGCGGGAGCGAACCACTGCACAACCGACAAAAGGGGAGCGCTAATGAGTAACGGTCTCCAGAAGGTTTCAGTGAAAGAGAGGATGCTCTACGGCTGCGGTGATTTGGCGTCATGCCTTTTCTGGATGACCGTAATGACGCAGCTTCTTTTCTTCTACACTGAGGTTTTTGGCCTCTCGGCCTTTGCC
>Ga0224520_1000309_pt1 | contig 15438 bp, 10 predicted proteins | sample CFST25metaG_2_FD_180684 | JGI IMG/M metagenome (GOLD analysis project Ga0224520, IMG submission 180684) | Peat soil microbial communities from Stordalen Mire, Sweden - C.F.S.T-25 | ecosystem: Environmental > Terrestrial > Soil > Wetlands > Peat | place: Sweden: Norrbotten County, Stordalen Mire... | reverse complement strand
GAAGGGCTCCGGCGACGCCGAATGGGGCAGGCAAGTCCCTCTCTTGATCGCCTACGGCACGCTGGCCTTGATCACCTTCGCGGCGCAGGGACGAACTGTGATGCTGCGGCTGGCGTGGATCCAGCCTGTGCTCGACGTTGGCTTCGTCTATGCTGTGCTTCGGACCGCCCTGATGGTCGGAACCATGGGCGCTCAGACCATCGCCGGTCTCAGCGTAGGCGTGTTCGTGCTGCCCATCGCCGTGGGCGGCCTCGCCTTTCGCACCCGCTGTCTGGTCCTGGTGACCCTGCTGGCCACGCTGTGTGAACTGTCGCTCATGCAGCAGGCCGATCTGACCGCGTTGCCCATGCTGACCGCCGTCGCGGTGCTGCTGCTCGCCGCGGCCAGCAGCAAGCTGGCGCGCGAGACCGCCGAGGCCGAAGTCACCCGGCGCATGCTGGTTGAGACGCGCGACCAGTGCGAGAAGCTGGGCAACCTGCAAAAGGAGAAGGACAGTCTGGTGCGGGTCATCGTCCACGACATGCGCTCCCCGGTGGGCACCACCATGCTCTCGCTGGAGTATCTGGACATGGAGATGAGACGCCATCCGGTCAGCAAGACCTGGCTGGAAGCCATCGAGGAAGCCCTGGCTGGCTCCGGCGACGTGTCCGAGATGATCGCGCAGATCCTGGACACGACCAGGCTGGAGGACGGGTGCATCACCATGAACCTCGCGACCCTGGAAGCGCGGGATCTCCTGGAGAAGGCTCGTGACAGCACCGCCACTCACGCCCGCAGCAAGTCCATCACCATCGAGCTGGACGCAGAGGATTCCCTGCCTGTCGCGGCGGATGCGCGCCTCTTCCTGCGGCTGCTGCAAAGCCTGATCACCGCTTCGATTCGCCGCACCCCGAACGGAGGCCGCATCCTGATCGAGGCCAGCAGGCGCGCCGCCGAGGTGTGGATTGCGGTGCACTGCACAGCCGCCAAGATCCCTCCCGAGCAGCGCGGAACCACCTTCGACAAGTTCCAGCCCGCTGATCAGGGCGCAAGACGCTTGTCGGGCTGGGGACAAGGTCTGTATTTCTGCCGGATGGCCGCCGAGGCGCACGGGGCTACTTTGGCCGTGGAAGCCCGCGAGGGCTGGCCTTCGTCCTTCGTTATCCACATGCCGATGGCTCATGCCCAAGGCCAGCTCAGCGCCGACGGCGGCAAGGCCGCGCCAGAATCCCACGATCCCGCAATTGCCGCGTGAGGGTCGCGCCCGCGCTTGTTCGGCGTCGCGCACAGGTTGCCACGGGTGTTCCTCAGCTTTCACGCCGAGGGATTGCCGGCCACCCAGCTTCAAGCCCGCTTGCTCGACGAAGATGTCGTAGCCGGGCGGGAGACACTCTTGGAGGAGTCGAGCCCGGACCTTCCCTTGCTCGCTGCCAAAGCGGAGCCAGTTCCTTGCACCATCGAGACCTACGCAGCCACGCGCCTGTCCGCTCGCTGCGTGGCCGACCGGCCGGCCGTGGCGGTGTTCGTCGAACAGCAACTCGACGGTTGGTCGGCTACGGTCGATGGGCGGCCCAGCTCCCCTGCTGACCGCGAACACCCTGATGAGGGCCGTACCGGTGCCGCCAGGGGCGCATTTGGTCGCGCTCACCTTCACGCCGCCGGGACTGCTGGCTGGCCTGGCGCTCTCGCTCGCGGGGCTGTGTGTTCTTGCGTGGCTAGCCCTGGCTCACGGCAAGACAACGGGCCTACAGGCCGCGTCTTGAAGGTGAAGAACCCGGAGATGCCAGCCTCAGGTCTTGCGCGCGGCGTGCCCGAGGACAGCGGTACGCCAACCTGACCAGGCGGGGCGGAGGATCACCGCCAGCGACTGGGCGATCTGATAGAGCAGCGCCCAAGCCAGAATCTGCTTGAATAGCAGCCGGAAAATGGTGCCTTCACCCGCGATCAGGAACCAGTAGAGGTAGATGGTCAGGTAAGCCAGAGCCCCTCTGGAGCCGGGCGCGAGCGGACCGCGGCCCGCCCCCAGCCGCAACCACAGCGGCACGCAGTACAGTCCGAAGACCCAGCGATAGTCGAAGCTCGTGCCGAGCAGGAACGTACCGATCATGATCGGGGCGCCGATGAGAAACGCGATCACTTCTCGTTCGTACGTCGCCGGGATGGAGGGCTTGCCGCGGGCGCGCAACCCGGCCAAGGTGCAGACAGCTAGGGCCGCGACCCAACCCACAGCCAGCGATTCCGCGAATGAGATGCCTCCGCCGAACTTGAGCTGGATCAGCCCAACCAGGATCGCACATCCGTAGGAATACGAAGCGCTTCGCAATGTGGCCCGCCCAATCTGGGACAGGTCGTCACGCGTGAAATACAGGTAGACCGCAAAGACCAGTAGACAAGTCCCAACCATGACCAGGGTGCGCCGGGCTGGTCGGTTCGCGAAGACCAAAAACGATGCGGCCGGGAAGAGTTTGCCCAGGCTCGCTGCCAGGATGAACCCGGCGGCAAGTGGAGGCCGACGCCGCGACAACAGGGCCAGCGCCAAAAGGCAGAACATGATCAAATCGAGGTTGCCGCGCTCGACTCCCAGCATGGTCGCGGGTGCGCACACGAGCGCGGCCCACAGGCAACCCTGCATCAGCGTCAGGGGACCCATCACCACGAAGGTCAACCCTAGGAATGCCGCCGCGATGCCGGTGCCCACGATCTCCACCCGACCCGATGTCAGTCCCATGCCGTACGTCGACAGCCACAGACGCGGGTAGTTGAATCGCCGTCTGCGGTGATCGCGGATGTCGTCCCCGTAGGGATCGCGTCCCTCGCCAGCCGCCTCGGCTGCGTCAGGGATGATCCTGAGATCACCGAACACCGGATCGCGCGCGGAAACGCCGACCGCATTCCAGGCCTGACGAAGGGATCGCCCCTCGCCTCTGGCATAGACGAATAGCCCTGCGAAATATCCGACCAGGAGCGCGGCCGTCAACCAGCGCCCGTCGAGCCGACGCCATCCAGCAGCCATTTCGGAGACGGCGCACGCCCTCAAGCTACCGGCGTCGTCGCTGCTGGTGGCCGGTTTCTCTGTACTGCTGGTGTTCACGCCGATATCGAGAATTGTCGACGAAGATTCCGCGGCCCGCAAGACAATCTCCGGCGCGGCGCACGTGCCTGCACGAAATCTGCAGGCGAGCTACACTGCCGGTCGTGCTGGCAGCTCAAGACCGAAACACCCCCGCCTCGCGAACGGCTCGGTCGGCCTTTGGGGTCGCGGTTTTGCTGAGTCTCTGCTGCTTGCTCGCAGCGCCGGCGTGCAAACCGAGGCCACGCCCGCCCTCACCACCGTTTCTGCCGGCCAACGTCTGCGAGGGACCGAACCGCTCGGCGACTATCGCCTGGCTGGCTGCCAACGCCCCGCTTGCCCGTACCGCAATGGCCCGAGCCCAGGCCTGGCTCGACAAGCTCACCCTCGACTTGCGGGATCTGGATCAAAACGGCATTCCCGCCAAACGCAAGTTGGCAGAGTTGCTGGGTGCCTATGTCGACCTCTACCAGACCGCCAATGTCGCCGACCGCGCCACGATCTGGGCTCGCTTGCAGATGATGACGGCCCCTACGGCCGAGCCCTGGTACCACGACATGGACAAGGTCGACGACTCGACCTTCAAGCGCGATTCGACGTCCTATCTGCGCGTCGCGGTCTTGATGGATCGCGCGGGGCTCGACACCACCGCCTATCGCAAGCAGATCCAGCGCATCCACGAACGTCTCAACCAGCACATGCCCACCCGAGGCCATCACCAGCAGATGGTGTTCCACAACTACTATCGTCATTTCGGGCTGAAGGAGCCCTACCCGTTGGTGGAAGCGACGACGGTGGGCGTGATCCCCGGCCGGATGAGCCCCTACAAGCTGACGCAAAACCAGATCTACGATCTGATGCATGAGGTGGGGGCGCGGTACGAGCGCGAGGACAAACCGCCCGACGGCGTGTTCCAGCCGGCGGACCTGGCCTATCTTCGCTGGGCGCTCGACCGTCTGACCGTGCGCTATCTCATGGCAGACAACCGAGATCTGGTCGGCGAACTGGCCATCTCCCTCGCCTACGTGGGGTTCACTGACCTGCCCGTGTTCCGCGAGGCCATGAGCAGTCTTCTGCAATCTCAGAACCCCGACGGAAGCTGGGGCGCCTACGAAGAAGCACGCGCCACCTATGGAGCCAGGCTCGATGTGGCGATGTACCTGCACACGACCGCCATCGCTGTGCGTGCGCTTGCCCTGGCCTTTGCCACGCCCTGAGGATTCGCTGCGCGGTTCGCGGCCTGCCTGTGCGAAACCGGCCGGCCCTCTCGGCAGCCCGCTATGGGCCCTCTTTCTTCTGCTTTCGTAGGGTCGCCAGCCGCTCGGCGATTTCGCGCTCGCGGCCGGAATTTGACGGCTGGTAGTAGTGCCGCCCTTTCAGTTCCTCGGGCAGGTAGTCCTCGGCTACGAAGTGGCCTTCAAAATTGTGGGGATACTTGTACTCTTTGCCAAAGCCCATAGACCGGCCCAGCGCCGAGCTGGGATTGCGCAGATGCAGCGGCACCGGAAGCGCGCCGTGCTCTTCCACGTCGGCTCTGGCCGCCGCGTAAGTCGTGACCGCGGTGTTGCTCTTGGGCGCGACCGCAAGATACACAGCTGCCTGCGTGAGCGGGAGGTGGCCCTCAGGCATACCCACGAAACGGACTGCGTCGGTCGCGGCCAAGGCCACGCGCAAGGCATTGGGATCCGCATTGCCGATGTCCTCAGCCGCAAAGATCACCATTCGACGGGCCACGAAGAGCGGGTCCTCACCTGCCTCCAGCATGCGCGCCATCCAGTACACAGCCGCGTCGGGATCGCTGCCGCGCATGCTCTTGATGAAGGCGCTCACCACTTCATAGTGCTGATCGCCGGCCTTGTCGTAGAGCAAAGCCCGCCGCTGCAAAGCCTCTTCGATGGTCTTGTCGTCGATCTGCTTTCGGCCCTCCTGGTCGGGCTGCGCGATGGACGCGGCCGCCTCCAGCGTGGACAGGGCCTGGCGCGCATCCCCCGGCCTGGGCCGCCACTAGGTCGCGCGTGGCGGCCGCGCACTCGATGGATTCAGCGCCGAGACCGCGCCTGGGATCGGCAAGGGCGCGGTCCACGATGGTGCGCAGGTTCTCCCGGGAAAGCGGCTTTAGGACCACCACCTTGGCGCGTGAGAGCAGCGGCGCGTTCACCTCGAAGGAGGGATTCTCCGTCGTGGCTCCCACCAGAATGACCGTGCCCGCCTCCACATGGGGCAGAAGAGCGTCCTGCTGGGCCTTGTTGAAGCGGTGGATCTCGTCGATGAACAACAGGGTTCTCTGCCCACGCATGTCCCGCCGCTCGGCCGCCTCGGCCACCGCTTCGCGCACCTCCTTGACCCCGGCCATCACCGCCGACAGTGCCACGAAGCTGGCGTTGGTTTCTGCGGCCAGCAGGCGCCCCAGTGTGGTCTTGCCAGTGCCCGGTGGTCCCCACAGGATGAGCGAAGTCAGCTCCTTGCCTTCAAGCGCGCGCCGCAGCCAGCGCCCTGGGGCGAGCAAATGGTCCTGGCCGACAAACTCGGCCAGGGAAATGGGGCGCATGCGCTCAGCCAGGGGCTGGCCGCGCCGGTCCTTGCCTGCTGCGTGCGCGAAGAGGTCCACTGGTAGATAGTATAGCCGCTGCGTGCGCTCTCGCGGGTCTCTCCCACCCGTCGGATGAGCCTTGTGCCCGCCGCTGGGCACACCCGCCCATGAATACCCGGAGCAGTCGGAGGATCAGAATCCGTCTTCGACCCAGACCTAGCGAAGCAGTTTCCCAGATCGACGGCTCCCTGTTGAAGGGCGTTCCCTTGCGCCAGATTTGCAGTCCTGGTCCCCTTCACGGTAGACCCGCGGCCAGGACCCCATGTTGCGCCACGCGTTCACGCTGACCTGCGCCTTCTGCATCGGTTCACTGACCGTCGCCGCGCAGCCCAACCGCCCGGCGATCGACGGTGCCGCCGCAAGGCCACCCACGGCGCCGGTGCCACCGCCTCCGGCCAATCCAGCGGAACGACCAACGTGGCTCAAAGCCCGACTGGATGCGGTCTTCACCTCCCCTGCCCTGGCCGGGGCCAGGATCTCGGTGATGATCCTCGACGCGGAAAGTGGCAAGCCCATCTACAGTCGCAACGAAAAGAGCGGCCTCAATGCCGCTTCCAACGTCAAGCTGGTGACAAGTTCGGCGGCGCTCGCCCTGCTGGGGCCCGAGTTTCGCTGGAAGACGGCTGTCCTGGGCCTGGCGCCGCCCGAGGGTGGGCGCGCGGTCAGCCCGGCCGGCGAGTTGCAGGGGGATCTCTTTCTACGAGCCTCCGGCGATCCGACACTCACGGCGCAAGACTTGGCCGAGCTGGCCAGCGAACTCGGTGCCATCGGTCTGCGGAAGGTGCGTGGAGGCCTGGTGGTCGATGCCACCGCCTTTGACGGCGCCACGGTGGGGCCATCCTATGACGAGAAGGACGACTCGGCCGCCTTTCGTGCGCCGTCTTCGGCAGCCTCGCTGAACAGCAATGCGGTGGCGGTCCTCATCACGCCGGGGCCCAGCGCTGGCGCACCGGCCCGGGTGCTTCTGGACCCACCGTCATCCAACCTGGTCTTGGCCGGCCGGGTGATCACGGCGGCCAAAGGGCCCGCCGCGCCCACCGTGCAGACCAGCGACGCAGGCAACGGTCAAACCCGCGTGACCGTGTCGGGCCGCGTTCGGCTGGGCGGCGAGCCGCGCATCGTGTTGCGTCGGATCGTCCACCCCGATGTGTTCCTCGGCCAGACCTTCAAGCAGATCTTGCAGAAACGTGGCATCGCTATCGACAAGCCGGTACGTGTGGCGGCCGCTCCCAAGGATGGGCTGCGTACCCTGGCCACGCACGACTCGCCCACGCTAGCAGTTGTGGTACACGAGCTCGGCAAGCGTTCGAACAACTTCGTCGCCGAACAGGTCCTGCGCACCCTGGGGGCCGAGGTCGTGGGCCGGCCAGGTACCTGGCAGAAGGGTCTGGATGCAGTCGCGCGCTATCTCGAGGGCATCGGGATCGGTAGGGCCAGTTACGTCATGCGGAACGGTTCGGGGCTTTACGACTCAAACCGCTTTTCCGCCGAGCAAATCGCCACCGTGATCCGTTCAGCCATGCGCGACTTCCGCATCTCCGGCGAGTTTCTCGCGTCGCTGGCGGTGAGCGGCGCCGACGGCACACTCGCCAACCGAATGACCGGCAGCGCGGCTGAGCGCTACGTGCGGGCCAAGACCGGCACCCTGGCCAAGGTGAGCTGCCTGTCGGGCGTGGCCGGCGCGCCCGGGCAAAAACCCATCGTGTTTTCCTTACTCATGAACGACGTGCGCTCGCCGGTGGAGGCGCGCGGCTTGCAGGACCAGATCACCGAGTTGCTCGTCGGGTTTCTTGACCCAACCCTACTCGAACGACGGTAGGTCTGGGCTTCGAAGCAGAGGGCCGGGGCGGAGACGGAGATGGGGCCCGTGACGGGGTCCCCGTCAGGATGGGGTTCAGCGTTTCGGGTGGGCCCCCTGCTCCGTATCCCAGGATCCTCTTGTCCCAACGAAAGCTTTCCGCCAAGATTCCGCCGCGATGAACGCCGCGCCTGCCCTTTCGCCCCGCACGACACCCCTGTCCCAGGCGCACCGCAGACTGGGTGCCAAGATGATCGATTTTGGCGGCTGGCTCATGCCGGTCAACTACCCCTCGGGCATTCTCGAAGAGCATCGGGCCACGCGCACCGCGGTCGGCATGTTCGACGTGTGCCACATGGGCGAGGTTCATTTTCACGGCGCGCGCGCGGCCGAGGCTTTGCAGCGGCTGGTCACCAACCACGTGGGCAAGCTCACCGACGGCCGCGCGCTGTACACCGTGGCATGCAACCCCAGCGGTGGCATCGTAGACGACCTTATCGTCTATCGAGTCAAACCTGACCACTTCCTCATCGTGGTCAACGCCGCAAACATCGAGAAGGACACCCAGCACTTCTTGCAGCAGGTCGGGTCCTGGTGCGAGATTCACGACGCCTCGGACGAGACAGGGCTCATCTCGTTTCAGGGTCCCAAGGCGGAGACGGTTCTCGCGCCTCTCACAAGCGCGCCCATTGCCGCGCTCAAGTCCTTTCATTTTTTGCCCGAGGTGGAGGTGGCAGGCCGGCCCGCGTGGATCGCGCGCACAGGCTACACGGGCGAGGACGGTTTCGAAATCTTCTGCGCTTCTCGCGACGCCGAGGCGCTCTGGCAGGCGCTGCTCGACGCGTGCGCCGGCGTGGGCGGTAAACCCGCCGGTCTGGGCGCGCGCGACACGCTCCGGCTGGAGGCCCGTCTCTCTCTCTACGGCAACGACCTTTCCGACGAAACAACGCCTCTCGAGGCAGGCCTGGGCTGGGTGGTGAGGTTTGAGGCAGGTGATTTCATCGGCCGCGAGGCGCTGCTGCGGCAGCGGGAGGCAGGGCTCCTGCGCAAGCTGGCTGGCTTCGTCATGCTTGGTCGCGGGATCGCCCGCCACGGCTACCCCATCCACGATCCGTCAACAGGGGCCAAGGTGGGTGAAGTGACCTCGGGCACCGTGGGGCCGACCGTGGGCAAGAACATCGGGCTCGGCTATGTACCGACGCCGCTGGCCCGGCCCGGGGCGCGCCTACTCATCGACTGTCGCGGCAGACCGACTGAGGCCGAGGTGGTAGAAGGCCCCTTCTATCGCCGCTAGCCTGAAATACAATCCAGCATCCAAGGAGACCGACCGACATGAGCGAGAACGTTCCCAACGACCTCCTCTACACCGAGAACCACGAGTGGGCCCGCCAGGAAGGCAACCTAGTCACCGTAGGCATCACCCAGTTCGCAGTCGATCAGCTCGGCGATGTGACGCAAGTCGATCTGCCCAACGAAGGCGAAGTAATCAAGCGACACGAGGCCTTCGGGGCCGTGGAATCGGTCAAGGCCGTGTCCGACGTCTACGCCCCGGTATCCGGCAAGGTGGTCAAGGTCAACTCCCCGCTCCAGGATTCCCCGGAATACGTGAACGAGGAACCCTACGACGGCGGGTGGATGGCCCAAATCGAGATGTCCAGCCCTGACGAGCTGAAGGGGCTAATGCCGAGCGCGGCCTACGAGGAGTTCCTCAAGGAACACGAGGACTAGCCCAGGCCGATGACGTTCTCCTTCGATCCGTCAGAATTCTCCCAACGCCACATCGGCCCTGACGACACAGATCTGGCCGCGATGCTCAAGGTCGTGGGCGCCCACTCGCTCGACGAGCTGATCAGCCAGACGGTCCCGGCCTCCATCCGTGCGGCCCTGCCGCTCGACCTCCTGCCGCCACTTTCCGAGTACCAGCTTCTGGCTGAGGCCCGCCGACTGGCCAGCCACAACCGCATCTTTCGTTCGTACATCGGCGTGGGCTACCACGACTGCATCGTCCCGCCGGTCATCAAACGCAACATCTTGGAGAACCCCGGTTGGTACACGCCCTACACGCCGTACCAGGCGGAGATCTCGCAAGGCCGCCTGGAGGCGCTGCTCAACTTCCAAACCATGATCATGGACCTGACGGCCATGGAAGTTGCCGGCGCGTCGCTGCTCGACGAGGCCACGGCAGCGGCCGAAGCCATGCACATGTTGGCCGGTCTGGCCGAGCGCGACGACGCCAACCTGTTTTTTGTCTCTGAGTTGTGCCACCCGCAGACCCTGGCGGTGGTCGCGACCCGCGCCGAGGCGCGCGGCATCGAGGTCGTGCTGGGCAACCACGAGCGCTTCGCCTTTGACAACCGCGTGTTTGGGGCCCTCGTGCAATACCCCACCACCGACGGCAGCGTGGTCGACTACCGTGCCTTCTGCGAACGCGCGCACGCGGCCGGCGCGCGCGTGGCCGTGGCCGCGGACCTGCTCAGCCTGGCGTTGCTCCTGCCCCCGGGAGAGTTTGGCGCGGACGTGGTGCTGGGAAGCACGCAACGCTTCGGCACGCCGCTCGGCTACGGTGGCCCTCACGCCGCCTTCTTCGCGACCCGCAAGGAATTTGTGCGCAGGATGCCCGGACGGCTCATTGGCGTTTCCGTCGATGCCCACGGCCGGACGGCCCTGCGCATGGCCCTGCAGACCCGCGAGCAACACATCCGGCGCGAGAAGGCCACCAGCAACATCTGCACCGCGCAGGTCTTGCTCGCGGTGATGGCGAGCATGTACGCCGTGTACCACGGGCCGGCTGGGATTCGCGGCATCGCCAAACGGGTCGCCCGGCTGACCGCGGTGCTGGCCGAAGGTCTAGCGCGCCTCGGTCTGCGCGTGTGGCGGGGGCCGTTCTTCGACACGGTACGCGTCGAGGGCTTGTCCGCTGATGTGAAGGTCTGGCACGACCATGCTGAGGCCGCGAGGATGAACTTCCGGCCACTGGGCTCGGCCGCCATTTCCATTTCTCTCGACGAAACGACGAGCGAAGCGGATGTCTCTGACATCCTGGCCGTGCTGGCCCCTGCCGGCCACAAGCTTCCCGACGTCGTCTCCCTGGCCCGGGAGGTCGAGCCACCCATCCCCGACGCACTCCTGCGCAAGAGCGCGTACCTGCAACACCCGGTCTTTGCGCAGTACCATTCTGAAACTGAGATGTTGCGCTACATCCGGCGGTTGGAGGCGAGGGATCTGTCGCTGGCGCACGCTATGATCCCACTCGGCTCGTGCACGATGAAACTGAATGCCACGGCCGAGATGTTGCCCGTCAGTTGGCCCGAATGGAGCCGGCTGCACCCCTTCGCGCCGGCCAACCAAGCCGAGGGCTACCACGCTGTGTTCCGCGAGCTGGAACATGTTCTGGCGACGGTCACCGGCTTGCCGGGAGTATCGCTGCAGCCCAATGCGGGCTCGCAGGGCGAATACGCGGGCCTGCTGGTCATTCGCCGCTATCACACCCGCCGCGGTCAAGGCCATCGCGATGTGTGCCTCATTCCCGCCTCCGCCCACGGCACCAACCCCGCGTCTGCAGTCATGGCCGGGTTCAAGGTGGTGGGGGTGGCCTGCGACGCCGGCGGCAACATCGATGAGGTGGACCTGGAGGCCAAGGCTGCCGAGCACAAAGACCATCTCGCCGCCCTCATGCTCACCTATCCCTCGACCCACGGCGTGTTCGAGAAGAACGTCAAGCGGCTGTGCGCGATTGTCCACGAGCAGGGCGGCCAAGTCTACATGGACGGCGCCAACATGAACGGTCAGGTCGGGCTTTGTCGGCCCGCTGAGATCGGCGCCGATGTCTGCCACATCAATTTGCACAAGACCTTTGCCAGCCCCCATGGCGGGGGCGGCCCGGGCATGGGTCCCATCGCAGTGGCCAGCCACCTGGTCGAGTTTCTGCCCGGCCATCCTGTGGTGCCCGTGGGCGGGCGCGACGCCATCGGCGCCGTGGCTGCTGCGCCCTGGGGCAGCGCCAACATCCTGCTCATCGCCTGGGCGTATGCACGCATGATGGGCGCGGCCGGGCTCAAGCGCGCCACCGAGTTCGCCATCCTCAACGCCAACTACGTGGCCGAGCGCCTGCAGCCGCATTTTGCCGTCGTGTATCGGGGCGAGAATGGCCGCGTGGCGCATGAGTGCATCGTTGACCTGCGGCCGCTCAAGAAGAGCGCGGGCATCGAGGCCGACGATGTGGCCAAGCGCCTCATGGACTACGGATTCCATGCCCCGACCGTGTCCTTCCCCATCGCGGGAACCCTGATGATCGAGCCAACCGAGAGCGAGTCGCGCGCCGAGCTGGATCGTTTCTGCGAAGCCATGATCGCCATTCGGCAGGAGATCCGCGAGATCGAGTCGGGCGCGCAGCCGCGCGAAGACAACCTGCTCAAGAACGCGCCCCACACCGCCGAGGCGCTGGTCACCGCCGAGTGGACGCACCCCTATTCGCGCGAGGGCGCGGCCTATCCCTTGCCTTGGCTGCGCGGCCGCAAGTTTTGGCCGTCAGTGGGTCGTCTCAACAACGTTCTCGGCGACCGACAATTCGTGTGCGCTTGCCCGCCGGTCGAGGCCTACAAGTAGCGATGGCCAGCACCAACCTGACCTTCTCGTCGCGAGACGCCCACCAGGCCTGGCTTCACACCCAAGCCGTCCTGCCGGTGGGCTTTCGCGTGGGTACCACGACCCTTGGCTTCACTCCAGCCGAGGTGTTGAGGCCCGCCAAGATGAACCTGACCCTGGTCGTGCTCGATCGGCCCACACCGGATTTCGCCGCGGTCTACACCCGCAACGCCTTCCCGGGCGCGCCCGTCATCCTCGGCCGGCAGCGCCTTCAGCAAGCGACGGTGGGTGCGGTCGTGGTGAACAACAAGGTGTCGAACGTATGCGCGCCCGACGGTGTCGCCGTTGCCGAGCGTTGGTGCGAGGCGGTGGCCGGCGTACTCGGCTTGCAGGGTCGCCAGGTGCTGCCCAACTCGACCGGCGTGATCGGATGGCGCATGCCCATGGAGGCCATGTTGGCCGCCTTGCCCGATGCGGCGGCCTCACTCGGGCAGCGATCCCTGGTCGACGCCGCCACTGCGATCATGACCACGGACCTCTACCCCAAGGTCCGGCGCGCATCGGTTGGCCCGGGCAGCATCGTGGGTTTCGGCAAAGGCGCCGGCATGATCGAGCCCAACCTGGCCACCATGCTGATCTTCTTGCTGACCGATGTCGCGATCCCGCGGTCCGAGCTGCGCCGCATGCTGGTTCCGGCCGTGGACTGCAGCTTCAACTGCATGAGCATCGACTCGGACACCAGCACGTCGGACACGGTGCTGCTGCTTTCCTCGGGCGCCGCGCCCTGCGCTAACCCAGCCGCCTTCGAGCACGCGCTGTCGCAAGTGTGCCGGGATCTAGCCGAGGACCTGGCCCGCAACGGTGAGGGCGTGCACCACGTGATGCGCGTGCGGGTCAGTGGCGCACCCAACGAGGCTCTGGCTCGTGGCGTGGGCAAGTCCGTGGTCAACTCGCCTCTTTTCAAGTGCGCAGTGTGCGGCAATGACCCGAACGTGGGCCGCCTGCTGTGCGCCATTGGCAAGTATCTCGGCTTGGCCGCGCCCGAACTGGATCTGCGCAACCTACGCATCCGTGTGGGTGGACTGGCCATCTTTGAAGCCGGCTGCTTCCATCTCGATGCCAAGGTCGAGGCCGCTTTGGTCGCGCACCTCAAGCAGGCCCAGCTGTACGCCAGCGCCGCGCCGATCGACGGCGTGTTCCGCCCCCCCCTCGACTACCCCCCGCACGAGCGCTGCGTGGAAGTGGAGATCGATCTCGACGCGGGTCCCGCGGCCGCGACCGTCATTGGCGCCGACCTGAGCCACGAGTACGTGAGCGAAAACGGGGATTACCGAAGCTAGAGTTCGGGCCTTGGCCCCGCCCTATTTGCGTGGCGACCGGTGCGGAACACATCCGGACGTTCCACCGCCTCTTGCACCCATGGTATGTTCGGCCGCTTCTTCGTCACCGAGGCAGACCACCAGTTTCACCATTCGGAGGTTTCGAACTCAGTGGGGGGAGGCATCCATGAATGAATCCAATGTAGCGCAACACCGTCGTCAGGTGGGGCTTGCAACGGCGACTTTCATCGTGGTCGCCAACATGGTCGGGACGGGCGTCTTTACCAGTCTGGGCTTCCAGGTCGTCGGGATCACCTCGCCATTCGCCTTGCTGCTGCTCTGGCTGGTCGGTGGCGTCTACGCGCTCTGTGGCGCTCTGGCCTACGGCGAACTGGCCGCGGCGATGCCGCGCTCGGGAGGCGAATACCACTTTCTTTCGCGCATCTACCATCCGGCGGTCGGCTTCGTGGCCGGTTGGGTGTCGGTGACCGTCGGATTCGCCGCGCCGGTCGCGGCGGCTTCCATGGCACTCGGAAAGTACCTTTCGCGGGTGTTTCCCGGCCTGCCCGCAACCGGTGTCGCACTGACTGTCGCGGTTGCGATTTCGCTGATTCACTTTGGAAGCGCCCGAACACGAAGCCGTTTTCAGAGCCTTGCCACGTCGTTCAAGGTTCTGCTGATCGTCGGGTTGGTCCTGTGCGGGTTGATTTTGGCTGTGCCGCAGCCCCTTTCCTGGATGCCTCATATCCGTGACTTGCGTGTATGCGCCTCCCCAGCCTTCGCCGTATCCCTGGTATACGTCACCTACTCATACTCGGGTTGGAACGCCTCGGTGTATTTGGCAAGCGAGGTCAAGGAGCCGGCTCGCACGATTCCTCGGTCCCTCCTGGCGGGCACGCTGATCGTGATGGCGCTCTACTTGTTGCTGAACTTCGTGTTCCTCTACACGACCCCAATGAAGGTCCTGGCAGGACAGGTGGAGGTTGGCTTCCTCGCAGGCGGCACCATCTTCGGGCCGGCCGGGGCCCGCATCATGGGGCTCCTCATATCCATTGGATTGATTTCGTCCATTAGCTCGATGACCTGGGCTGGGCCCCGCGTCCTTTGGGCGTTGGCGGATGAAATCAGAATGTTTAGATACTTTGCGCCTCTCAACAGCCACGGCGTACCCCATCGGGCCCTCCTACTGCAGCTGGCCATCGTGGTCGTGTTGGTGCTGACCTCTACCTTCGAAACCGTCATCACCTATCTTGGCTTCACCTTGGCGATGAGCACGTTCATGGCTGTCGTCGGTGTCTTCGTTCGACGCTGGAGGTACCCCCACGTCCCGCGGCCCTTCGAGACGTGGGGCTATCCTGTGACGCCCCTGGTCTTCTTGGCGATTACCGGGTGGATGCTCGTGTACTTGTTGAGGTTCCGTCCAGTCGAGTCGCTGGCGGGTCTGGCAACGATTGGACTTGGGCTGGCTGTCTACTTTGTCGGCGTGAGGAATGCGCAGACGCCAGCAGCCAGCGAGCAGCAGAGCCGTAGCTAGAGTTTAGGGCTGGCAGTCTCCTTCGTTTTGGCAGTCTGAGCCCATCAACACAGACAGAGGCCAGACGTTCGAGCAGGAACTATCGAGCGCCACGTCCTGACCGCCCGTGCAGGTGACCACGAAGAAGCGTCCCACGTAGTCGATCGCCACGCTCGCCACGGCCGTGCCGGATGCGTTGATCACCGTGATAGCACCCGCGCCGTTGTACACGTCGTTCCCATTGAACGTCGTTGAGAAACAGGTTGAAGTGCCCTTCTTCAGTGTCAGGGTGCTGTCGTCAGTCATCGTGTCGTGGACAACGATCTCCGCTACCCCGTTGTCGTAGCAGGTGTTCGTGTTGCCGCTGGCTAGATCCTTCTGGATCGTACAGGCTCCGCTTTCGACACAGTCGGTGCCGAGGTTCTTCAGACAGTCCGGCAGCACGCACACGGGGGCGTTACAAACGCACGTTCCGGTATCGCCGCCGCTGCCTCCCGTGGATGAACCACCGGTCCCACCGCCGCCAGTGCCTCCCGTGGATGTCCCGCCGGTGCCGCCGCTGCTGCCTCCCGTGGGCTCCGTGCC
>Ga0224520_1000308_pt1 | contig 15441 bp, 19 predicted proteins | sample CFST25metaG_2_FD_180684 | JGI IMG/M metagenome (GOLD analysis project Ga0224520, IMG submission 180684) | Peat soil microbial communities from Stordalen Mire, Sweden - C.F.S.T-25 | ecosystem: Environmental > Terrestrial > Soil > Wetlands > Peat | place: Sweden: Norrbotten County, Stordalen Mire... | reverse complement strand
CTGCCGAAGGTGTAAAAGATTCGAGTTTAGTATTGAAATATTACAATACAAGTTCCGGCCAATGGGAACCATGTGATTTTTCAGTTAACGCTCAAGATCACACAGTTGTGGCTTCAATCAGTCATTTTTCCACCTATGCCATTATGTACACCAATTCGAAGGCAGTAAGTCTAAGTTTGGTGGTAATAATTATGTTTCTGGCCATTTTGGCGGTAGGCGTAGCAATGTATTCGCTATTTTACCGACGGCAGGGTCCAATTCGGGCCGCGCAAACTGCAACCATTTCAAATTCCAGTGGTAATCAATCTGATACCTTTCCAGTCAGCAGTAGGAATGAAGCAATGAATAACGCGAAAAATTGGAATGAGTCTGTCTCAATTCCTTCGGATAAAAATGGAGATGTCCGAATCGCATGGGATGATATTTTGCCCAACAGAGCTCGGGACGGGGCTTTTAAAACTACCATGGAAATACAAGGAGGGAAAATTATTGTTCCTAGAGACGAAAAATCCGTCGATATTGAAGTTATCAACAGCGTAAACAACCGTGTTATGGTTACGCTGGAATATGACCCTATTTTACATCCCCAAGGTTCGGTAAAAATTATTATCCTGGGGCCAGTAAGCGAACTTGAAAAAATGAAAGAAATAAAAAAGTGAGGAAAAATTGTGTTAAAGAGTAAATCAATCATCTGTGTTATTTTAGTAATTTTAGGTTTTTCAACGTTAATTATGAGTTGCGGCAGTTCTTCGAACAGTTCAGTTACAGCTTCGAATTCCAGTACAACGACTAGTGCGAAAGCAAACGCGAATGAGAATTTGAGTATATCGGTCTCATCCCCAACCGTTAATCCTGGAGATACTTTTACGGTTAATGTTTTAGTAAATACTACGGTTCCATCATTAGGAGCTCAATGTGCGCTGTCATTTGACGCCTCAGCAATGCAGTGTACCGGAGTCACTGAAGGAAACTTTTATCGTGATTGGGCTGCCAGTAAAAATCTTACAACTGTCATGATGCCGACTCAACCTGCAATCGATAATGTTAACGGAACCGTTGAGGGTATTGGCGTGACAATCATGGGAAACCAGGGTAATAATTTGAGTGGGGCACAGGGGCAGGGTGTTTTATTTAGCTATCAGATGACAGCTAATTCAGGTGTGAACAAAACGGCGTCTTTTGGCCTCTCGGACATATTAATAACCGACAAAAATGCCGACCCGATTGAAAGCGCGACAGCTGGCACTGGTACCATAACCATCGGTACACCATAACGAATGACCAATTTGATAGGGGCATTTTTTTAATGAAACTAAAAAAATTTTACTATATTATTTTTGCGGTACTGTCAACAATATTGGCGGTAATGCCGGCTTGTATCGAGAAAGTTGGTGCAGAAGGTGAAGTCAGAATTGATGGCGCGGATGATGTTATTTCGCCCATGCAAAGACTGGTGGTTCCCGATTTTAATCAACAATCAAGCGTGCAGGTCCAGACTGATTTTTCAGCGTCAGCGATTCAGCAGGTTAAAAACGGGAACTGCGATATCGCACTTCTCGGGACGTCACCGACCAAAAGCGAATTAAACGGGTTGATAGACCACGTGATAGCCTACGATGCGATATGCGTTATCATTGACGATAACTCTTATCAAGGTGGGATTTTCAGTCAGGGAGGGGTGCCGCTACGTAAATCTGACGGATTCCAGAATCTCAGCCTTGAAGATTTAAAAAGTATTTTTTCATATTACATTACTCCATTCGGTTTTAGATGGACATGGCAATATTATACATGGAGAGTTCCAATTGACCTTAACACAGAGTCAGCCTCAGGTAATCCCCTATGGATTGAGACACCAAAATTTGTCTTTTCGAGTATGTTTTTCCAACCGGGGAAATATGATACTCAGACTGAATTGTACCAGATACTCGGTATAAATCAGGGGCAGATAGCAAAAGCCTTGAATAATCAGTTTTCAGACAATAATTTTAACAGTGAAGAGGAAATATTAGCTATCGATTATCCCTCCGGGACTCCATTCAAAACTGATTCCGGTGATTTTCCCTATAAATTGGGTTTTGCATCCAGAAGAGTAATACCTCTGGCAATGCAAAATGTCCCGATTGACGTAGTTTCGATAAACGGCGTTAATCCGCTGACGGATACACAGGCTATTTATGACGGAACTTACCCGCTCAGCCGTGAAATACATGTCATTACACGTTCCAATTGTTCATTATCAACCACTCAGTTTGTTGACTATTTATTATCAGGCCAAGGACAACAAGCATTAGTAAATGCCGGTTATTTACCGCTCCAATAATCTAATTCAGAATGTAAATTAAATCAAAAGTTAAGAAAATGGAATTAAGGAAAAAATTAAAACAATTTAATGTTCCTAAAACAATTTTTCTCATACTTGCACTGATACCACTGGCGATGCTGCTGTTTATCATCGTTAGCATCTTTATTAAAAGTATCCCTGCAATGACACAAATAGGGTTCTTCGGATATGGGAAATTATTCTCTTCAGAAATCGCGGGAATTACTGTTAATGGGGTAGAATACTACGGTTTGTTGCCCGCGATATGGGGAACAATCCTGGTGATAATAATTACGATGGCGATAGCTTTTCCTGTAGCCTTGGCGATCGCAATACTTGCTAATGAATTAACCCTCGGTGTTTTAGGAAACGTAATCAGGACCGCCCTCGGTATTTTCTCGGGCATACCCACAATAATATATGCGCTGGTTGCCATTGTCTTTGCGCAATTAATTATAATCCCCAAATTTTGTGGAGCTGGTTACCCCGGAACTATACCTCCATCTGGAATGACATGGTATTATCCGGGTTCGCTCCCCTATTTCACTAGTACTTTGCTCGGAGGGATGATGCTTTCTCTGGTCATCATTCCGTTTCTTGCACCTCTAATTGATGATGCAATTCGAGGCGTCCCACGCTCTCTTAAAGAGGCTTCATATTCTCTTGGAGCTAACCGCTGGCACACATTAAGACATGTTGTGTTGCCATATGCTTCACCTGGTATACTCTCAGCCAGCAGTCTGGCTGTGCTCGCAACAATGGGGGATGTTGTTATCGTCGGCATGCTCATTGGTTTTCAATCGCTTTTACCTAATCCGCTTTTTGATATTTTAAAAAGCACCGCTCCTCTGACATCTACGGGAGCTGGTTTTGCCGGTGGTTTTTCCCAATCACAAGGAACTCCGTTACGTTCATCCGCGGCCAATTTTACTGGTCTATTGTTGTTATTTATCGCTTTTGCAGTCTTAGCTGCGGTTCAAATACTTCAAAACAAGTTGAGACGGAGATTTGATTTATGACTTGGAAACTAGCGGTTAAATCAGATTTAGTACAAAGAAAAAATAGTACAATCAAAAAAATAAATTTGCGTGAACGTATCCTCGATAAATTCATATGGGGATTCGGCATGATTCCGTCCGGAATTGGAATAATTCTGGGCGTTTTTTCCCTATCTTTAAATTCACTGGATTCTTTTCCCGTTCCACTATTAGGTTTTCTAAGTTTTTACTTACTTGTTCTCTTCTTTTATTGCCGTTATTCTAAAAAGATTTGGGAGTGGAAATTTATCATCCTTTTCGTTCTTTCGGCTATTTTGTCCTTTCTGCTCAGTATTATTCCTGAGTACTCCTACGGTTTTCAAATAAGCGGAATAATTCACCGGTCTATTTTTGCTGCTACTTTTCTTCTGGCAATTGCGACCCCATCATTTTGTTACATCTTGTATCATTTTTTAGGAGCGACGCCAAAGGCAGACGATATTTCCCGTTACCCGATTATAATTCTACCGATAATTCTCGTTCTAACAGCCTACCTTATCATAGTCGGACGGTTGCTTTTCTTGGGAATTCCTAATCTAAATTGGCACATTATTACAACCCCTTACCTCTGGCAAAGCTGGACGACAGAAGTCTGGAACACAGGGTGGCCCCAATGGGTGTCCCATTTCATTCACCAGGCAGGCATAAGGAATTATGTTCTAGGGACGTTATTGCTAATCGTTTTGACCGCTATTATCTCTCTCCCTGTCGGAATGGCAGTAGGCATATATATCACCGAATATTCGAAAGGTTGGTTGGCAAATATTATTAAAATATCATGTTCCTCGCTCCGGTCAATTTCAGTATTTATTCTGGGGTTGACCGCTATTAGCCTGGTAGCTTTAACAAAAAACAGTTTTTTAGCTGTAATTTTCGCTGGTTATTTCCGTGATGCAAACGGCAACTTTCAGATTTCAACCGGTTCTTTCATCACTGCCGCGGTGATTATTTCAATGCTGGTAATACCGGTTATTGCTCGCGCCACCGAAGAAGGAATTCGTTCTACTCCAAAGGAAATGAAAGAAGGTTCTATAGCTCTCGGTACCTCGCAACTATATACGCTAAATCACGTTCTTTTACCATGGTCTTTACCTAATATTTTTACAGGTCTTTTATTAGGTTGTGCTGAGGCAGCAGGAAGTTTAGCCACAATCTGGTTCATTTGTGGGACTGGGGAACGTGGAGTAACGCCATTTAGCCCGCCAACATCCTTATCCTTTTTTATTTATCTCTGCCTTGGGGATCAAAACGTCGGATTTAAAAATACCGAACAATATTACCAGTACTCAGCAGCATTAATATTGATACTCATTACTATCGGGTTAAGTATTGCGGTATTGCTACTTAAGCGGGGATTAAATAGAAGATTAAAAGGTGCGTAAAGATACGATTTACCTTTCAATGTTTCAGGAGTAAAAAGATGACAATTTCGAGCTCAAAGGAACTTATAAATGAAAATGGAATATGCACAACGAAGGATTCTAATACATGTTCAATGAAAATTAATGACTTAGAAGTATGCTATGGGGCAAATAATGTACTTCATAATGTGGATATGACCATACATAGGGGAAAGGTAACTGCTATTATTGGACCTTCCGGCTGCGGAAAGACAACGATGCTTCGATGTTTAAACCGTATGAATGAATTAACAGGCGGATGCAAAGTAAAGGGCCAGATTTTACTGGATGGGGAAGATATCCTCCAAATGGACCCGATGTTATTAAGGCGAAAAGTAGGGATGGTTTTTCAAAAACCCAACCCTTTTCCCAAGTCAATAAGGGAAAATATTCTATATGGGGTAAAGGCAATAAAACTCGATGTCGATCATGATGAAACTATCAGGAAATGTCTAGAAAAAGCGGCTCTTTGGAATGAACTGAAAAACAGGCTGCATGAAAGCGCTCTGGCACTTTCTCTCGGTCAACAGCAGCGGCTTTGCATTGCCCGCACACTGGCGATAAATCCAGAAATTATTTTATTCGATGAACCGGCTTCTTCTCTCGACCCGGTTTCTACTGCAACGTTGGAATCAAGCATCCTGTCCATGAAAGGTGAATACACTCAGGTTATTGTCACACATAATATGAATGAGGCCAGGAAGATATCAGATTATGTTGTTTTCTTCTATATGGGCAAACTTCTTGAGTTCGGAGAAACGCAAAACTTTTTTAACCATCCGCAAAAGGAAGAAACGAAACAATATCTCTCCGGTAGTCTATATTGACTACATTATTTAAACTTAAAATATTGTCAAGGAGAAATAAATGACAGAAAAAACCAACTCCGAAAAAGGTGTCCACTTTAACCGTACAGCGATTATTGGAGTAGTCCTAGGTGTTATTATTTTATCTTCTGTGATCAGTTGGGGCATCGTACGCATTCAAGCTGCGCCAAGACAAATACAGGATACAACAACCGGACAAACGACCCAGATGACAGCTGTAATCACGGGAATAAACAATACAATGCAACATTTGCAAGATTCGCAGACAGGCATCGGGAATTTTTCGGATAATCTCAACAACTCAAGCCAATCTTTACAGGCGGGGTTGGATCAGTTGAGCAGTGCTACTCAAACACAAATAAATGCCGCCAATACATTGATGCAAAGCCAGTTCAACAGTATTCAAGTCCAATTTGGGCAGGTTAATAATTCACTTTTGCAGTTAACTTCAGGGATTAATGGCGATATTTCCAATATTAACAACGACGTATCGGGATTACAAGATCAGATTACAGGTAAGGCCAATCAATCAGACCTTACAAATCTGAGCAATACAGTTAACACTTTGACCAGTACTGTCAATAATAATGCGCATTCAATATCAACCTTACAAACTTCGATAAATAATATCACAATCCCCATACCTTCCGGTATAATTAATGCCAACAATGAGGCTGACAGGTTCATTTGGACAGCCGATGCCGCATACACGGTAACTAAAATTGTTTTTCAACAGTCTGCTATTGAAAACACAAGTACTAATACGACATTGATGGTAAGTAAAGTCCCGAATGGTACAGCGATAAGTTCGGGTTTACCTCTGCTCGCGAATTCTGTAAATCTTAAAACCAATTTAAGTGCTAATACAATATTGGCTGCAAGTTTAAGCAGTACGGCTAGTAATCTGCAACTTGCTGCAGGGGACAGCCTGGCACTGGATTTCACAAATACAATCACAGAATATGTGGGTTGCGTGACGATTACCCTTACTAGAGTACAAAATTAGTGGAGACGACTTGCAATAATATTAGTATTTTACGATTCATGATTTTGGTGACAACGGATTTTTGAGCCGTCATTTTGGAGCTAATTCAAAGATTGACGGTTTTAAAAACAAGGCCTGCCTTTGCATTTGTAGACGTAAATATGTTTTGGAGCTAAAGGGGGTAATAATGAAAACCAGATTATTCGAAATCGTATTCCTATGTGTGATAATCTCTGTAGCTGGGATAGTTGTGCCTGTTGCATCGGTATCTGCAGATACTGGAACAGTGGTTAATTTCCCTGATCACAGTCTGGCAACTGCCGTTAGAAGCGCCATCAATAAACCCGCCGGTAATATCCTCGAATCTGACCTGATCAGTCTTACCAGTTTAACTGCCTCAAATGATGAAATCTCTGACCTCACAGGTTTGCAATACTGTTCGAATTTAACATCGCTTGACCTCGATTCTAATCAAATCATGACTATCTCGTCATTATCCGGATTATCAAAACTTCAGATGCTAAGGCTCTCTTTTAATAGGATAACCGATATTTCTCCTTTAGCCAGTTTAACCAATTTACAGTATTTAGGAATTGGGAACAACCCGCTTACTGATATTTCTGTCGTATCAAAACTAACCAATATTGCTTCCCTTGATGTCAGTTTTTGTCCAATAACTGGTATCTCTGCGATATCGCACCTTGCACAATTGCAGAATCTTCAGCTTCAAGGTTACCAACTGCCGGACACTAATAGCGCCGATAAGTCCATATTGTCTTCACTTCCCGGTCTTGCAAGTCTTAATCTATATGATACACAGCTTCATGATATTTCTTTTTTAACAGATTTGACTAATCTAAATTATCTTAATCTTGGAGCTAATGCGATCAATAATTTATCGCCGTTCGCCTTTCTCACAAAAATACAAAGCCTTTGCCTTTCAATTAACCAGATAAATGATCTTTCACCGCTAATTGCGAATCGGGGATTAACGACCGGAGATAATATCGATTTGACATATAATTGTCTTAATATTAATGCCGGCTCTCAAAATATGAAAGACATCGGGACTTTGGTAAATCAGGGGGTAATTGTCAATTATTTACCTCAACAATATTCTTTGACTACAACCTCGCTGATTTCGTCAATTAATCCCATAGTTTCCGGTCAGGTTGTAACCTTTACCGCCAGTATAAATCCGGCTCCTGATGGCGGCACAATTCAATTCCAATGTAATGGGAACCTGCTTGGTAGCCCGGTTACTGTTAGTTCCGGCCAAGCAAGTTACGCTACCTCGGCCCTTGCCGCAGGCACTTTTACTATTACAGCGTTTTATCAAGGTGATGCCAATTTCGCTCCCAGTATGAGTTTTTTGAATCAGTCGGTAAACACAGCTTTCGATATTCTTGCCAGTTTAAGAATATCCGGTTCCACGACATGTTTTCCTATTATGCAGGATGTGCTCGGTATACCAAGCGTGGGGGGATTGGGAACCGGTGGAATTTTCCAGCAAAATACATTGGTTACCTGGAATGCGGACGTGGAGCAAGGTGATGATGTCGTAGGTATTAATGATTGCGTATCCGGAGATAACGATATCGGACTTTCTTCGACATTAACATCCGCGCTAACATCGCAACTTTCTGGCACCAGTGTTACTTACAAGGAATTTGCCCGTGACGGCATATGCATTATCGCGAATAATGGAGTAACCGGCCTCAGCAACCTTACTTTGAACCAAGTCGCAAGGATTTTTGGAACGGTTCCGAATCAATCCGCAATCACGACATGGAGTTCACTGGGGGCAACCTCAACTGGCGTTGATAATATTGCCGTAATTGGCAGAGAAGTCGGTTCAGGAGACCGGGATACCCTGGATGGGACTCTTGCAGGAATATTTCCCGGTTGGACAGATACAAGTGTCAATCCTACTTACAGAGAAACTTCTGACAGTGCACTAATTACAGCAGTAAGTAACACACCGGGTGCAATAGCTTATGAGTCGTTTGGATATCTCATGCAAGATCAGGCGGGTGCTACGATTTTTAATATTTCAGGGGATACAACATATCCGGTGCCGTCGCATCCAAGCCTACCTTACATGACTCCTACGGTTCAGTCAATAACAGCTTCCAGTTATCCTTTAGCCTGTACTCTTAAATTCTTAACAAATGGTAGCGGTTCTACGAATTCTACCAACGCAGGCATTTTTGTTAACTATCTGCTGAGTCGACAAGGTCAGGATGATGTGGAGTATACCGGTTTTATAAAATTAAATCCGGATGCGGATGTAAATAGAGATGGCCATATTAATATTCAGGATATTGGTCTCACTGGCACGAAATGGTTACAGACCGGCAGTCCCGGTTGGTGTCCTGAAGACGTTAACCAGGATGGGCACGTTAATGTTTCGGATGTAGGCAGAATTGGACAATGGTGGCTAATCACATACACCAGGATAAACAATTAAATAAACGAAAGAGTTGAGAATTATTGAATTTTTATCAAAAAATTGCGGATATTCAATTTTAATGAAGAATTATATGCGCAAAACAATATTCGTAATATTGGCGCTGAGTATTTGCATGCTGACGTCTATGGCCTGCGATTCTGCGGAACCGACTGTAGTAACAACGAACTCTACATTGACTCTGGCAATGATTCCTGTATTTTGGGGCCAAGTTCACAAAATGGCGTTCTAAACGTTAATCCAGGCAGCCAGTTTACGTCACTGCAGCCAAATGGTGGCAATTACACATTGGCTCAATTGAAGAGCGGCGCTGCCCCAGGACTAGATGGCGATACTCCTATTGCGATATGGATAGGTATTACTACTGGGAATGGAGGCAGTTTGAACACAACGATCTCCTCGATTTCTATCCATTAACATAAAATAAGTCTACCAGAAATAATTTAACGGAATTAGTTGCTTAGATGAGAAAACGACCTGAAATAGCTTCAGGTCGTTTTCTTTGTTCCAAGATAATAAACAGAACTCAGGCGCTTTTTAATAATGAGGATTAGTGTTGCAGGGAGCTCATTTTCCCTCACTGAAATAAATATATATTGAGGTTAACAACGGTGTTTAGCAGTTTTTGAAAAATCTTGTGAGCCGGATTTACTCCGGTTCCAATTGCCCCAGGATTTCCAGGTATTTAAGAAAACAGTGCGCCGCTTTTTCGAAGATATTTGTTTTCTTACCGGGTTTGACGTTATGACTGTCTTGTGAAGTATTCCCGGTATTTCCCTGAGTTACCATTTCATTCCGGCTTTGTTTGCCCATACTTCACCTCCATCTATCTAAATTATAAAGCCTTCACATTTAGCTACGATTAAGACATTGTAAATGTTGTATTAAATCTCTGACGTTCGTTTTACCTTGCACGAACAAAATCGTTACGGATATTTGGTAGCATATTGACTCTGGTGGAATGTTAACGGATTTTAACTCAAATTTAATCCAAACATAATTTTGCCTTAACCAAAACCAGTTTAGATGGTGTTACAGTTGTAATCGAGGGTTACATACTCTTGCAGAGGTGGATAAAAATGAATAACCTGACAAAATCAGGCAAAGCCTTAAGCCAAATGATTGATTTGTTATTGGGTACAAATTTTACCATGCCAATTGAAAAAGAATTAGAAAAAGACCCTTATATCAGTTACTCAAACAACCCTTATTGACGCTTGTTGAATGAGTGCAGTTGTGAAAAATATGGAGGAATCTAAGTCGTGGCAGTCTGGAAATTGAAGAGTTGTCCCAGGTGTAATGGGGATATCTTTATTCAGCGTGAGATAGATGGTTGGTACGAAGAATGCCTGGCCTGCGGTTACCGGAGAGACATCTCAAATCTGGTCATAATAAATACTGTTGGACAGATCAAAATAAATGAATTGTTTGAAATCGGGGAGAAAATGTAAGATCTCTATCTAAATGTCATCGGCCCAATAACACCCCAGTTGCAAACATAGCTTACAAAGCTGAATCAACGTGGGTGACGTGAAAGCTCCTCGCAAACATCGAGGGGCTTTCGAATTTTATATCATCTTACAATTTGTTTAATTAGTGGTTAATTTATCTGACTTTGTACTTAAAGTCATAGTGTGTATGGTAAACAAAATGATAAAATTTGTTTGAATACAAAATACGGGATACGACTTCGCTGTTTTATGGGTTTTTACAACCATTTGGTAAGAATAAGAGAATCGCTAAAAAGCAAAACGATAAGTTGGGAGGATAGTGATGAATAAAATTAAAGTTCTATTTTTGTGTACTGCGAACTCTGCGAGGAGCCAGATGGCTGAGGCATTCCTCAGATCTTACGCCGGGGACCAATATGAGGCTTATAGTGCAGGAATAGAAGCCAAGGAGATTCATCCCTTAACCAGAAAAGTGATGGATGAGGTTGGTATTGATATTAGCAGCCAATATTCAAAAGCACTTACGGATTACATGGGGAAAATGCATTTCGGGTATTTAATTACCGTTTGTAACGAGGCAGATGAGAAATGTCCGACCACATTCCCCGGTATGAGCCAAAGACTGCGATGGCAATTCGAAGATCCTGTAAAATTTGTTGGAACGGAAGAAGAGAAGTTAATGAAGTTCCGTGAAATTCGTGATCAGATTAAATTGAAAGTCAAGGGATGGGTTGACAATCAGCGGTAAATAAAGAACTTATTCCAGATAATCCTTGAGTTTAAGACTCCGGTTCGCACGGCGTAATTTACGAATAGCTTTAGCTTCAATTTGGCGAATGCGTTCACGAGTGACCGAAAAATTTGACCCCACTTCTTCCAGCGTCCTTGCCCTTCCATCATCTAATCCGTAACGCAGCTTCAATATAATTTGTTCTCTGGGTTTCAGCGTTGACAAAGCTTTACGGATCTGCTCTTTTAGTGATTGATTTGTGGCATTATCCAGCGGCTGAATCGCATCACGGTCTTCGATAAAATCAACGAGGTTATTTTCAGAATCATCGCCCATAGGCAATTCCAGCGAAACAGGCAACTGCGCAATTTTAAAGATCTTTCTGACTTTCTCCTGGGAAAATCCTATGCACTTTCCAATCTCTTCCATAGTGGGGTCCCTGCCATATTCCTGGGATAATTCGCGTGTAATCTTCGATAGTTTGTTGATAATTTCAATCACGTGTACGGGAACCCGAATGGTGCGTCCCTGGTCAGCGATGGCACGGGTAATCGATTGGCGAATCCACCAGGTGGCATAAGTAGAGAACTTGAAACCTTTATGCAGGTTAAACCGCTCAACTGCGCGCATTAATCCAATGTTCCCTTCCTGAATCATATCCTGAAGTGACATTGCGTGGCCCATGTATTTTTTGGCGATACTCACTACCAGTCGTAAGTTAGCCTCAGTAAGCCGGTCTTTAGCCTGTTTGCCATCAGCCTGGACTTGGGCCAAATAAGTTTGCAGATAAATCTGATGTTTCTTGAGTTTCTCCGGGAATTTCCGGTCCGTCGCGAGAGTCGAGATATTCGATGGTAAAACTTTGGGACTAATGAGGGAAAGGACGTTTTCCGGTAGAAGCGCAATATCTATCGATATTAAAACCAGTAAATATTCTACCGATTCGGCAGGAAGATTTAAATTCCCAGCGATTGTCTGTACCATGGATTTATCGAGTTCTCTTTCCAATGCAGCGTATAATCGCTTATTTTTGATTGTGTCGACAAAACAGGTATTTTCAGGCAAATCAAAATGCTTTTGCAGCTGAGTCAAGATTTCTGAGGATTTGCCGAGTTCCCGGAATATTTCCAAGAATACTTGCGCCGCGGTAGCCTGTTTACCCTGGTTCTCGAGACCGGACGAAATTGCTGAAATATGTCTGGCTATTTCAACCTGACGCGCAGCAAGTTTTTCAGCGTCTACCGAAAGAAGGGGTACCTTTCCGATTTCACGCAAATAAAGGCGGACATTATCGAACCCACCGGCAAACCGGTCAGGTACGAAATCTCCCGGTTCGATTTCTTCCTGCGGTTCATCCATTAACTCGATGTCCGTGATGGGATCTTGTTTTATTGCGGCTTCCGATTCTTTGCTAATATTAATGTCCAAATCATATAATCGTGCAGTCGCTGTAACAATGGTCATTATCTAACCCCTTGATTTAATTTGAGTCTATTTAATGTGTTATTAATTTGAGACCATCGCCGAGATAAAAAAACGATATATTTGAAGCCATTGGCTTAAAACGACATCCTATAAACAGACATTTAACGGAAAGTCAGGGACGCCGGGGCAATCGCTATTCGATAAAAAGCTGAGACATCGCATATTCATCCATCTTGAAGTTGACCTCGTAAGAAAGCGCGTACCATCCCGTGTAATTCTGAAGGTTATTGGGGAATCCGGTTTTCAGGTTTTCACCCAAAGACGGGATTCCATACCGCCAGGGAATGTCGGCGTTTCGGGACATTATTTCCCATCTTGAAAGGATTTTTTCTCCCGATTCGGTCGCATCCAGGTCCCGGTAAGGTGCCAATTCAATTTGATCGGGATTCAGGTTTCTCATATTTCACCTCCATCAAATCGAATTATAAAGTACGTATGTTTAGCTTTGATTAAGAGATTGTAAATGTTTGATTAAAACTTTGAAAACAACATGTGATTGTGTTACTGAATTCGCAATGTTAATATTTCTAAATATAAACCATAGAGGAGGCTTCTGATGGAATTATTTGATGCCATTCAGAAAAGATACAGTGTCCGTTCCTACAAACTTGATGCTATCGAAGAATCTAAGCGCAACAAGGTACTTGAAGCAGCACGACTCGCGCCAACTGCAGCCAACAGCCATTTCAACTAATTATTATTTATACAGCTGGCAGGAAACAGAGTTGATGCGTATATATGACCATGCTTGGTTCGTCCAGGCTCCGATGATAATTTGTGCGTGCGAGATTCCGAATAAAGCGTGGATTCGTCGCGATGACAAGAATTACACCGATGTCGACGTTGCCATCTCCATAGACCACCTTATATTGGCCGCCACCGGTTTAGGACTCGGTACCTGTTGGATCGTGACATTTGATCCGATTGCCACCCGCGAGGTTTTAAAACTGCCGAATTTTGGGGAGCCCGTTGCTTTTACTCCCCTAGGTTACGCCAGTGACCAGGTCTGTCAGAAAAGACGCAAAGTTCTGACGGAAATCGTCAAGCATGAACATTGGTCCGATTGAGCACTTGTAGCAGGATTTGGGGAATTCGGGAAAATTATTGTTCCGGATCAAGTTGCATGAACAAACGCCTTAACAATAGTCCATTTTAGTTAAGTTTAAGGTTATTGAGTTTTCAGCAATTATAAATTACCATGATCACCTATTTATTGAAACCAATTATCAGGTAAGCTTTTGCCCAGTGATGACTATTCCAAGATAATTCTTTTTAATATGCCAACCTTGAAGCCTAGTTTTGGGCAGCATGGTCTCAATTTCGGTTGGAAGATAAGCTGCATTGATCGAAGTGATGAGACCCGGCCGCATGTTCTTCGGCTGGCACATTAACCACAGAAATCTTTTCGCAAGAATATTTATATCACGTCGTAAGTCACTGATGTAATATTTGCCTTTTGGCTTAAGAACCCTGGCAATTTCATTCAAGATGTCTTCAGGATGTACCCATTCATGCAAAGAACCATTGCTAAAAACAGCATCGAAGTAATTGTCTTCAAAAGGCATTCTTTGGGCATCACCTTTAACATATTCAACCCTGTCCAAAAATCCGTATTCAGCCGAATTGCTCTGAGCAATGGCTATCATTGCTTCGCTGATCTCCAAACCTTTGAGACGTGTCTCTTCTGTTTTTTTTAGCCAATCAAGCCCTAAATATCCTGGACCGGGGCCGATTTCTAAAGCTATCCCAGAATTTATCCCTTCTTGAATTATTTGTTTGGTTTCAATCCAGCCTTTATCTCTAAGGCTTCTTTGCATTCGATCATATGACTGAACACCAAATTCATCGGTTATACCATTTTCAGTTTCTGCTATTCTCGGCTTGATCATCTTTGCACTTCCTATTATGATTTTGGATTACGTTCGGATTTAACTATCGATTCTATCTTTTGCATAGCGCTCAATGTCCCTTCCATCATTTGCATAATGAAGTTAGCTTTAGTTAAAACAATCCCTTTTTCAAGGTCAGCCAATACTAATAATTTGTCTCCGGTCTTGATATCAAAATCTTTCCTGACTTTTGCTGGAATTACAATCTGGCCTCTTTCACTGACAGTGACCGATCCATAGAATTTCTTTCCTTTCTTTAGTTCCATAATCCTTTCCTTGTAATACTTATATACAAGATATATCTTACTTGCTAAATATAATTTTTTCAAGGTCATTATTGTTTTGTATGGGACAAATATTCTCCTATAAAGTCACAAAAGCTTGAAATGTTGGGTAAAAAGATGAATTGTTATTTTGCAATATACTATTTCGTTAGTTGAACGATGTATTTTAATCGCTTTCCCGAAAATAACTTACCATTGCATCATCGGTAAAATTATTCCTCTTCGATATTTTTAATAAGTTTTTCTTGTCGTTCAGAGGCAATAATATAACCAGGCAATTTTCGCTTTTTCTTCAGAGAACCTTCAATTTCTAAACGACGTAGCCAATCCTTGGCTTGTTTTTTAGAAACTTGTAAATCTTCCGCTACTTCGGCTTCATTTATGATTGTATTTCTTATGATAACCGGCTTTACTTCCATTTGTTATCCACTATCGCCAATAAGTTAATTGGGAGTCATTGATGAATATTACAGATTTCATAACTTTGCATGGCAACGTGAACATTATGTATCAAGTAAAGGTACGATCCGAAACTCTTTGCAGTCCAGACAATATATTCG
>Ga0224520_1000306_pt1 | contig 15504 bp, 19 predicted proteins | sample CFST25metaG_2_FD_180684 | JGI IMG/M metagenome (GOLD analysis project Ga0224520, IMG submission 180684) | Peat soil microbial communities from Stordalen Mire, Sweden - C.F.S.T-25 | ecosystem: Environmental > Terrestrial > Soil > Wetlands > Peat | place: Sweden: Norrbotten County, Stordalen Mire... | reverse complement strand
AAATCTTCCGACACGCTCCAGCTAGATCTTTTCCGGCGACTCTGGTAGTCGTCCGCGCATGAAGATCGTGCTCGCATATTCTGGCGGACTCGACACCTCTGTGGCCATCGGCTGGCTGCGGGAAAAATACCAAGCTGAGATCGTTGCCTTCTGCTCGGACGTCGGGCAGCAAGAGGACCTGGAGGCCGCACGCCAAAAGGCCCTGCGTTGTGGCGTGGTGGCCTGCTACGTTCTCGACCAGCGTGAGGAGTTTGTGCGCGATTTCGTTTTTCCGGCGGTGCGCGCGGCAGCTCTCTACCAGGGTGAATACTACCTGGGCACGTCACTGGCGCGTCCCTGCATCACGCGCGGCCTGATGGAAGTGGCGGCCAAGGAGAACACCAACGTCATCGCCCACGGGGCCACGGGCAAGGGCAATGATCAAGTGCGCTTCGAGCTGGGCGCCTACTGGTTCAACCCGTCGGTCAAGATCATCGCGCCTTGGCGTGAGTGGGACTTCAAGTCGCGCTCCGAGTTGATCGCGTTCGCCCAGTCGCACAACATTCCGGTCGAGGCCAGCACGGCCAAGCCCTATTCCATCGACCGCAACCTTCTGCACACCAGCTACGAGGGCGGCATCCTGGAAGACCCGGACGCCGAGCCGCCGGCTGAGATGTTCCAGCGCACGGTGGATCCGCGGCGCGCCCCGGACCAGGCGCGCGAGGTGGCGATCTCTTTCGAACGAGGAACGCCGGTGGCGGTGGACGGCAAACCACTGTCGCCTGCGGCGCTGCTCACCGAGTTGAACAAGATCGCGGGCGAGCACGGGGTGGGCCGCGCGGATGTGGTGGAGGACCGCTTCGTAGGGATGAAGAGCCGTGGCGTGTATGAGACGCCGGGCGGAACCCTGCTTTACAAGGCCCACCGCGGGGTCGCGTCGCTGACCATGGATCGCGAAGCCATGCGGCTGCGCGACACCCTGGCGGTCGAGTACGCCGGCCTGGTGTATCGCGGCTTCTGGTTCTCGCCCGAGCGCGAGGCCGTGCAGAAGCTGGTTGACGATGTGAACGAACCAGTCACCGGCACAGCCCGGCTGCGACTCTACAAGGGCAGCCTGACCCTCATCGGCCGCACCGCACCCAAGTCACTGTACCGCACCGATGTCGTGACCTTCGAGGACGATCACGGCGCCTACGACCAGCGCGACGCAGGCGGCTTCATCCGCCTGAATGCGCTTCGTCTGCGCACCACCGCCAGCGCACGGCAGAAGTAGGCGGCCAGCGCGGGGGCCAAGCTGCGCCCGGTGCCGGCCCGCCTATCCTGATGGACGCATGACCCGCACCTTTGTGGGCGTCGCCACCACGAAACAGCGGGCCCATGTGACGGCGTCTGAACTTGACAACCAGGCAGTCACGTAGTCGCCAATCCGCCACTGCTCGCTGTCGGGCAGCCTGACCAGCAGCAACCCGCAATGCGTCCCGGGCGCAAATCTCCTCCGATCAGAGAAATCCAGATCCAGCGTGACCAGAAAACGCTGCTCCGTCTGGGCTGCGACCCATACGTCCTCGTCGCGCCGCCCGCCCAGTCCCTCGTCCCGCACCGTGTCCGCATCCAATCCAAGAGAAGCGAGGCGACGGCGAACAGTATGCGGAATGTTCTCGTCCAGCTTGATCTTCACGCGACCTTGACCTCGTGAGGAGCCGGGGTCGGGGCGGGAAGATCCTCACTGGCGGACGCCGCGGCAAACGCGACAACGACACGCACATCCTCCTCGGTCAGGCTGGGGAAGTCGGTCAAGATCGTCGTCGCAGTCTCACCATGGGCTAGGTAGCCCAGGATGGTCCGCACCAGAACGCGCGTTCCACGCACAACGGGCTGTCCGCCGCAGATCCCCGGATCGCGAACGATTCTGTCTTGGAAGGTCATGGCGTCTGCCCCAATTCTTGGCCCCCTCAGGCCTGGCGTCCACTCTGTTCTTGCGCGGATCTGGCGACAACCCGGCACGACGCATGGCGATGACCATCAACTCGGATAGGTCCGGGGCCGACCACCGTGAGTCCGCTTCCCAGTCCAAGCCGTTCGTCGCCGCTCCATCGATGGCACCCATCCAGCACAGAAGTAGCGGGGCTGTCCCCCGGGGCGCGCTTCACCTGTCCTGACCCTCGCCCGGCCGAGCCACGAGGTGAAACCGTTCTACGTTGCTGACATTCCTGTCGGAGTCTGGTCGCGGGCGAATCTGCCAGAGAGATCCCTTGGCCGAGGGCCTTCCTTGGTTCACATCAGTGTGCCCTCGAAGATCTGCGGGCGCGGCTGCCCCAACCTGACGGGAATGTCATACTTGGGCAGGGTAGGCGACAGTCGCCCGAGATGGCCCGGGCGTTGCAGAAGTCACAGTCCGTCGTTCTTCATTCCTTTTCATCTCTGCCAAGGAGCCTTCATGTTCAGACTCGGACTTTGGTTGGGATTCGTCGCCCTGTGTGTCGCGGCGTGCTCGGGGGAGACCTTGGAGCCCGCAGGTGCCCTTGGAGATGCCGGGGGCGCTGCAGGCGCGGGTGGCGTCTCCGAGGCCGGCAGCCCAACTGTTTGCGCGACATCCACCGGTCCGCTCAGCACCGAGGCCACACCTCGCCGTACCTTGCCCTGGACCTTCGTGGCAAGCAATCGTGCCCCAGATGCAGGGGCTGGGGGCGCGCCTGGCCCGACCTCAGGCCCGCCAGACGTCGATGCGTCTTCAGGCGACGCATCTTCGCCGTCGGGCTGTGAGGGAGTCCCGTCGTTTCCATCCACTCTGACCTGCCGCGGAGGTGCCTGGCTTCGGTCAACCGCAACCGGTCCCACACTCACCTTCGACGACGGCTCGCAACTCCTTTGGGATGCCAGCGGGATCGACACGCCGGTCGCCAAACCGTACATCCTGCAAGCGGACGGGGACCGAGTGTGGGTCGACTTCGAGCAACGTTGGTGGGTCGTCTGTCCCTACTGTGGCGCCTACCAGACCGACACAATCGAGATGCGAGAAAGCGAGGGTGGCAAGGTGCGCTTCATCGCTCGCGAAGGAGATCGTCTTTCCGACCTGTCAGATGCCCAGGTGACGGAGATCTTCGGAGTCACGGCGGCCACCCGTCTGAGTTGCAGCTTTCACGCGACTGCTGGCTGCTCTGAGTTCGAACGGAGCCAGTTCGATCGCGTGCTGGAGACCGACCCCGAGCAGGTCATCCTTGATGCAACCCTGACGCGTGTCGTTTCTCCCAACGGAGAATATGACGTATTTTGGGCCACCAGCAGTGAGACGCAAATCACCTGGGTCCCCAACTGCCAGGACGGACCCGGAGTCGCGTCCGACAGCGGTTTCGCAGCGAGCCGGATCGCACCGTAGTGTTGCGCCGCCCCGGCGCGCCGCTGGTCGTGGCGAAACACGAATCGGCCGCGCCGCCGTTGACGTGGTTGTAGACAAGGATCTGGACCGCGCCGCCATCGCTCGACACGGTGGGCACGGCATTGACGCCATCCGCGGTCGTGCCTCTCTGCAGATCTCCTCCGCCGAACGCTCGGCAGGCGCTGGCCCGCGCGCTCAGCCGCCGGATCGCGCTGTCACCCAGGCGCCGGTCTCAGCAAGGAAGCGTTGGATTTGTCCGATGCCCGCGGTGGCCGCGACGAACAGCTTCTTCGGATCCACGTCGCCGTAGGCATGTGCGATGAGGTTGCGCAGTTTCGTTCCCCGCTGCATAGCCTCCGCGGTTTCCGGGGTGATGACGCCGTGCTGGCGCAGGAATGTGAACGTATCGCCCAGGCTGGCGGGCGCGCCCCATCCTTCGTCCGTCACGATGTGGCTGCCCAAGTCCACCGCTTCCTGCACGGCAAGAAGCATGTTGAAGGCCACTTGCTCGACAAGATCAACACGGCTCGAAAACTGTTCGGCGCCGACTACGAGGCCGAGGCGAATTCGCTCCAGGCGGCCCTGGATGCGCGAGGCTTTGAACGCAACCAGCTCAAGTCTGGTCATGGGCGGCCTTCAGGTGGCGAAACATCCCCGCGGCACAGCGAAGCAGAATGGGGCGCAGATCCTCATGCTCGACCAGGGCGCGCGCCACGAAATCTGCAAAGGCGCCCAGCCGCGCCTCGTACAGACGCTGCCCTTGCGAAGCCTCGAAGCGCAACAGCGTCGAGGCGTTGTCAAGGCGGACCAGGTCGACTTCGCGACCGAGGATCTTGTCCAGCTCTGCAGCCAGCGCCAGTTCTTCATCGAAGCTGAGAACTCGGTCGGGCGAAGGCAGTATGCCAATATCGATATCGCTGTCCGGCCTTAGCCTTCCCTTGGCAGCCGATCCAAAGAGAATCGCTACCTCGACGCCAGCCTGCGCCAGCAGGCGGCCAACGGCTGGGGACTCCATTGCGTCCACACGGCCAGTGTACCACGAGGGATGCGCCGTCCCTTGGGGACGGCGGCCTGCAAGGTCGGTCGTCATCGTGTCCGGCATCACCGGGTACATGGACGGAAAATAGAAAGTCACACGGCGCCGGTACCCTCGCACCGTAGTGTCGCGGACGCGCGGCGAGCCGCTGGTCGTGGCGAAACACAAGCGCAACTAGGACGCTATCCGCGTCACTCGCGAGCGAGAAGCCTGCGCACCAGGGCCTCCACCTGGCGCTGCGTGGTTGCTTCCTCGCCCGAGTTGTCGATGACGTCCGTGGCGGCTCGGCGTTTCTCTTCCAGGGGAAGCTGAGCATGTATTCGCGCCAGGGCCTGAGCGCGGCTGCTTCCTTCCCGGGCCATCACTCGGCCAAGCTGTTGCTCCTCGCTGGCCGCAACCACCACCAGACCGTCGAGGTGGCTGTGCTGGCCGGTTTCGACCAGCAAGGCAGCTTCAAGGAACGCGAGCTGGAGGCCCTGTTGTCGAAGCGCACTGGCCTGGGCGAGCGCGCGCTCCATGATGCGCGAATGGGTGATGGCCTCTAGGCGCGCACGCGCGGCAGGGTCGGCGAAGATGCGCTCCGCTAGCTTCTTGCGATCAATGCCGCCGCTCTGGTCGACGACATCGGGCCAGGCGGTCACAATCTCGGCGTGGGCGGGCTGACCCGGCTCCACAATCTGGCGGGCCAGAAGATCGGCGTCGATGACCGGCACGCCCAGGTCGCGAATCATGCGCGCCACGGTGGACTTGCCGGTGCCAATGCCTCCCGTGAGGCCGACTAACTTGAACATGCGGTGTGCATTCTAGCTGGATTTCCAACACCGGCGGTGTTTCCGCCCGGACTTGCCGAAGCCGTCTCCCGTCGCGTTACACTGACCGCACGGTTGGAGCAACCCAAACGGCGCGCAGATCGCGTATTCTTGGACTCCTGATGACCCCGGCGTCACCCTCCTTGGATCTCATCGTAGCCGCCCTGCGCAGCGGCCCGCCGCTGCGGCTTGCCATGCTGTTTGGTTCGACTTCAGCGATGGCGTGCTGGCCATTATCATCACCATCATGGTGCTGGAATTGACGGTGCCGCGTGGGAGCGACATGGCGGCGCTGGGGCCGCTCTTGCCGGTGTTTTCGAGTTACGTCCTGAGTTTCCTCTATAGGCAGTTTCAGCCGGCTACGATCTCTTCCGGCGAGAGCACAGCGAAGTTGACACGTCCCAACCCCATTCCCTCCGCGATTCGCAGGTTCTCCGGAACGGGTTTGTTCGGGAAAAGAGTGAACGCCCACGCATCCAGCGCCACGGGGTCAACACCCGCGGCAATTGTTCTGGTGGGTTTGACGTCGTCCAGATTGCCACCAGCGGGACCGTGTTCCAGCAGGACACGGGACGCATCCACGATTGTCAATGTGGGACGCATGAGCGCGGCCAGCTCTGCAATGGAGTGCTGCAAATCGGAGTGAAAGGCGATTCTGGTCTTGCCGGTGATGCCCAGCCAGTTCTTGAGACCCGCGGTGACGCCGGTGAGGCCATGATGTTTGGCCACCGGAATGTTGACGATCTTGTCAGCAATGATAAAGGGCTCAAGCACGTCCCAGATGCCCAGGCGCTTCGAGATCTCCACGGTGTAGTAGCGGCTGTCCTCGGGAAGGATGACTTCTGCGCCGGCTGCCGTGGCAGCGGCCAGGATGCCACTGCGCTCAAAGGCTGCGCGGGATCTTCGAACAGGACAATCGGTGACGATGTGCTCTCTGTGGTGAAAAAGCTAACCAACCCCCCCGGTGAAATCCTCGTAGACTATCGGCATCATGGCCAAGCCAGCCCCGCCTGCCGTTCTCGACGCCGTATTCTTGGCCGAAGTGCGCGAGGCCGGTCAGTGGCCGCCCGAGGGGCCGCCCGAGGTGGCCATCGCGGGCCGCTCCAACGTGGGCAAATCGACGCTGCTCAACCGTTTGGCCGGCCGGCGCACACTGGCGCGCGTGTCCAAGACCCCGGGGCGAACCCGCGGGATCATCTTCTATGACCTCTCCCTGCGCCTGCCAGGAACCAGCGAGCGTGTCGTCTTGCGCTTGGTGGACCTACCGGGCTACGGCTACGCGCAGGTTTCTCGCGACGAGCGCAAGGCCTGGCAACGCCTGGTCGAAGGCTATGTGAAGGCACGATCCTCGCTGCGCCTGTTTCTGATCGTGCTTGATGCACGCCGGCCGCCGGGCGAGGAGGAACTCCAGCTTGCGGAGTGGCTGCGGAGCGAGCGGGTCCCGCACCACCTGGTGGTGACCAAGACGGACAAGCTGCGCGCGGCTGAGCAGGGCGCAGCCCGCGACAAGGCGCGCGCCGGGTTCGGGCCCAACCCGCCCCCGCTGTCGCTGGTCTCCGGAGAAACCGGCGAGGGGGTGGACGCGCTGTGGGCCACGCTCGTCGCGGCGGCGGGCTTGCGCGACCGCGACCCCGAGCCGTTGTAAGCTACCGGCAATCCGGAGTCGATCCGTGGCCGTCAACAAGGCTTCTCAGCCCAGCCTCATCCAGCCGCTCACCCCGGCTGATCTGGACGCGGTCATGGAGATCGAGCGCCTGTCGTTTCGCACCCCTTGGCTGCGTCAGGCTTTCGAGGAGGAAATGGCGCGTTCCTGGGCGCGCGTCGAGGTCTTGCACGATACCGTCACCGGCCTCCCCGTGGCTTTCGCTGACTATTGGCTGGTGGCTGACGAGTTGCACATTCTGAACATCGCGACCCACCCTGAGGCGCGACGCCAGGGCCATGGTGCGCGTCTTCTGCGCCATATTCTGGAGGTCGCCCGGCGGGCTAGCTACAAGACCGTCGCGCTCGAGGTGCGGCGGTCGAACTTGGCAGCGCAGGCGCTCTATCGTCATTTTGAGTTTCAGCAGGTCGGGATCCGCGCTCGCTACTATGAGGATAATGACGAGGATGCCATCGTCATGACACTGAGGCTGCGAGGGTAGACGATGCACACGCTGCTCCTCGCGCTCCTGCTTTCTACCGAAACAGACGCTGGACCGCCGATGGACGCCGGACCACCGAAGGACGCCGGACCGCCGAAGGACGCCGGAGCGCCGAAGGACGCCGGAGCGCCGATGGACACCGGCCTGCCGATGGACACCGGCCTGCCGATGGACGCGGCACCGCCGGTGGACGCCGTGCCGCTGATGTGCGTCGCGCCGTCGATGGACGCCGCACCGCCTGCGAATCCGCTGCCTGATTTTGCGATCGCGCGGGTGCGCACCCAGGAGCCGGTGGTGGCGTTGACTTTCGACGCCTGCGCTACGTTGAAGCAGGACAACGGCTTCGATCGCGAGGTGTTCGACATCCTGAAGCGCGAGCAGATCGCGGTAACGGTGTTCCCGACCGGCCGCTGGATCGAGACCCATACTGCCGAAGCCAAGGAGTTGGCCGCAGAGGCTTGGATCGAATTCGGCAACCATTCCTACTCGCATGCCTATATGACCCGCATCCCGCGGCGCCAAGCGGTCGAGGAGGTCGGGCGCACCGAGGCAATCATCGCCGAGTTGGGGCGAAGGTCGGTTGCCTTTCGGCCGCCCGCAGGCGCGTGGAGCCGGTCGGTGGTGCGCCTGGCGGCCACGCATCACCTGCCCACGGTCGAATGGGATGTGGTCTCCGGCGATGCCGGCGGCCACGTCGCCGCGGAGAAGATGGTGGCGACTGTGCTATCCACGGCCAGGCCTGGGTCCATCATCATCTTCCACATCAATGGGCGTGCGCCGTATACCAAAGATGCCTTGCCTGACATCATTCGTGGCCTGCGCGCGAAGGGCCTGGGTTTCGCCACCGTGCTGGATCTCTTGCACGAGCCCGATGCCCAGCCGGAACCGGCCCAGCCCTCGCTCTTGGGCTATCCCCCGCTCCATGACAGCAAGCGAGGGCCGGAAAAGGCGAAAGGAATCGTCGATGAACATTCGCCGGATTGAGGCCGCGGTCGCACGCCGCCAGGCTGAATGGATCGTCGCGATGGAGCCCTGGTTGTCCATGGGATATCGAGCCGCGCCGCTGGGGCGATGGCTTTCCCGGCGCGCCCGCTCTGGCTACGTGCTGGCTGTCGTGCGCAAGCGCGCGGTTCTCGGGATCGTGGTGTTTCAGCCTGAGTTTCTCCTTGGCAGTTTCATCGCGCTGCTCGCGGTGCGGCCGCAAGCAGCGGGCCAGGGCGTGGGCGGGGCCCTGGTTGCGCGGGTCGAGCGCGACACCTTCGCCCATCGTCGCTGGCTGTATGTCTCATCGGACAGCAAGAATCTGCCTGCTGCACGCTTCTACAAGAAACTCGGCTTTGAGCGTGTGGCGCGCCTGCCGGGCCTGGTTTGCGAGGACCGTGTCGAGATCTTGTGGCGCAAGAGGCGCGCCTAGCTTGAAAAGCCCGCCACGCCGAACCAGACTGGACGCAACGAGCGTGACGGGCCTTCGCCACGAGACAAAATCCTGGGGTGGTCATCGAGACCCATGCGCATAATACCAGCAGCAACCATCACGGAAACCATCGCGCGTCTGTGCCAGCAGGCAAACTACTTCTTGCCGTTCGACGTGGAGGACGCGCTGATCGAGGCATCCCAGAAAGAGGGATCGCCCCGCGCTCGCGAGATACTCACCCAGATCTCTGGCAACGCAAACGTGGCGCGCGAGAGATCCATCGCGCTCTGCCAGGACACTGGCATTGCCGAGATCTTCGTGAACCTGGGCCAGGAGGTGCACATCGACGGCGAAATTCTGCAGGACGCCGTCAACAAGGGCGTGGCGCGCGGCTACGCCATGGGCTACCTGCGCACATCCATCGTTGCCGATCCGCTGGACCGCGTGAACACCAACGACAACACGCCCGCCCAGCTCACGCTGGTCATCGTGCCTGGCGACCGGATTGAGATCACCGTTCTTCCCAAAGGCGGCGGCACCGAGAACGCCAGCGCATTGCGCATGTTTCCGCCTTCGGCGGGATGGCCGGGCATTGTCGAATTCGTGCTTGAAACCGTGCGGGAAAAAGGAATCAACGCCTGCCCGCCGCTGGTGGTCGGCGTGGGCATTGGCGGCAGCTTCTCGGCCGTCGGCAAGCTGGCGAAGCTGGCGCTTCTTCGCCCAGTTGGTTCCGTGCCTGCAGCGGGCGCCTACGCGGCAAGGGAAAGGGAGCTTCTGGATGCGATCAATGCGCTGGGGATCGGCCCCATGGGTCTGGGCGGTCGGACCACAGCGCTCGCCGTGCACATCGAGCATGCGCCTTGTCACATCGCGTGCCTGCCGGTTGCGATCGCCATGAACTGCCATTCAATGCGCAGGATGACGGAGACAATCTGACCATGGCCCGTTCCCTAGCAATTGCGGAGCTCATCCAACAGATTCCGTCCCTGCGGGCGGGCGACGACCTATTGCTCAACGGGACTCTGTTCACCGCGCGCGACGCCGCACACAAACGACTGGCTCAACTGATCGCCGACAAACAGCCGTTGCCGCTGCAACTGGCGAATACCGCCATCTACTACTGCGGCCCGGCGCCGGCCAGACCGGGCGATGCCGTAGGGCCCTGCGGACCCACCACGTCCGCGCGCATGGACCCCTACACGCCCTTGTTGTTGTCCCAGGGGGTCAGGATCACGATTGGCAAAGGCAAACGGTCAGCGGCGATCACCGACGCGTGCCGGACCTATCAGGCGCTGTATTGCGTGGCGACGGGAGGCGTGGCGGCTCTCCTGTCTCGCAAGGTCACGCGTTCCGAGATCGTCGCCTTCGCGGACCTTGGCCCCGAGGCGATCTGGCGGTTTGAGGTCGCGGATTTCCCGGTCACGGTCGCGCTGGACAGCCAGGGGAACAACGTCTTCGAACTTTCAACGAACCGGTGACCTGGACCGCCGGATAGAAGCGGAGTGACTCACGTCAGGGAGACGCGGCCGGCGAGGCGGTCAGGAGCAGCACGTTCTTCCCGATCTGCAGGCGGGGAAAACAGCGGGCCGGCCAGACCAAGACGCGATCGTCACCAATCGAGGGCTCCGCCTCGACCAGGCGCGGACACAAGGCCTGCCGGGTGATCCTGTCGACGAACCAAGGCGTCGCGTCTGGTGCGAGCAACACCCTCTCGACCGGCACGGGCAAGCGGTACTCGACGGGCGGACCGACCTCGAGGGGAATGCCGGTGGGCAAGGCAACCTGGCCTTGCGCACGGGCGATGATCAGGCTATCGAGATTGGGGTTGGATTCCAGAGGACCGATCGAACTCGCGAACAGCACGTTGGGGCACTTCAGCGGCACGCCACGGTGCGGACCCATGCGCGGGTCGTTCGAGAGGGCCAGACTCGATTTGCCGCCAGCCGCCTCGCATATGAGCCTGCAATACGCCTTCTGAAATGATTCCCGGGCAACCGCCTGAGAAAATGTGGGTAGCTCGATCCTAGAGAAGATGGCCAGCGGCACGGATGGCGGAGCCAGAAACAAGAACAAGGGGCCCAGTGCGACGGCCAGCGCAATCCGGCCGCGCAGGAGGCGGCTCAGCGTTGGCGGCCAGGATGCAGGGGCCAGGCAAGACAAGGCCGCCACGCCGATCAGGTAGCCCGTCTCGGCACAGTAGAAGACCGCGTAGAACACTACATTGAGCGCCACCGTTGCCCACATAGTCCGGCGCCACGTGCCCCGCCCCTTCGACCAGGTGATCAGCGGGATGGCCGCTATCACGCTGCTCACGAAAGCGATGTTCACATTGGTGACGACCGTCTTCCAGGTCGCGCGTGCGCCGAAGATACTGTCGGTCGCGCCGTAGAAGTCCGTCAGCAGCGCGGCCGTGGCGCGACGGTAAAGGGTCCAGCCACCGGACAGCACGACCACGGGCACCGCCCAAAGAAACGCCGTCACCGAGACCACGAAAAGTGCCAGCAACCACTCTTTCCACGGTCGCCGCCAGAACACCCAAAGCAACATCGGCGACAAGAGCAGCGGGATGTTGGGCCGTACAGAACCCGCCAGCGCGAAGGCCATGACCAGCAACAGCCGCCCTGCGAGTGTCGAGCGGCGAACCATGGCCGCGGTGGCGCCGAAGAGCAGCAAGGTGCAGAGGGCCTCGGCGGCGTGAGACTGGCCGTCGGCCCCGTACTTTACCAGCATGGGATGCAGGGCTGCCAAGGTCGCGGCGAAAAGCGGCCGGGAGACGCCTTTCGGTTCATCGAGGAATTGGCGGCAAGCCCAGTAGCTGGCCGGGATGCTGAACAGGCCACACAGGCGACTGCCCCACTCGGCGATCGGGAGGGGGCCCAGGCTTGGGACCAGAAGATGGATCAGTTTCAGCCACAGCACATAGCCGGGGTAGCCTGGCGGCTGTGGCTGCTGCTGCAGGACATCGAATCGGATGGCCGACAGCCCAAAGTTGATGCTGTCGATGTCGGCACCCCCGTCCACGTGGAGCGCCATCATCAGCAGCAGGTCCACCCAGATCAACAGACCCAGCATGACCGCCACCACAGCCGCGCGCTGCCCGTTTTCCGACCACAGCCACCGGAATGACATTTTCAGAACTTAGGAAGGGGGACCTTTGCCAGGACTGCGTAGTCGATATCGGGTCCGGCCCGCTGAAGTAGCGCGCGGGCGAGCTCGGCACGGAAGAGCTGGGCCAGTCCGGGCACTCGCGCCCGCAGCTCGCTCGCGGTGATGGTGACCTGGCCGACCCGGGCCACCGCGGGGTCATCGACGCTAGAGCTGGAACTGCACGCCGAGACAGCCAGCGCGAGAAAGACAGGGTGCAGGGACCGCATGAAGGCGATAATACACGCCGCCCAGCTTGAAGGCGCTCTCCGGGATCAGGGTGGGATGTGGGCCCCCGACCAAGATGACGCCGCGATAACCAAGGTCGCGGACACGCCCGATGACTTGGCGGGTGGCCGGCAGGCCCATCGTGACCGTCACACCGGATTCGTACATCACCGAGGTGGCGGAGAAGCGGGTCGAGCTGGAGACCATGGAGCGCGACATCACGCCCAGCCCGCAAGCGTACCGCGAGGCGGTGACCTATCTGCGCAGGGGCATCGCTAGCCGGCGTTCGTGGCGGCCGCTGGCGCGCCTGGTGGAGTCGCTCCGCTTCGAGTACTACGACCTAGCCGCGCGCATTCTGGAAGAGCGCCGCCAGGTCATCGATTGTTGTGCGGGTCTGGCCAGCGCCCACTTGGCGCCCGACGGCCATGTGTGGGGCTGCTGCGTGCGCGCCGAGCCTCTGGGCAACGTCCGGGACCACGACTACGACTTCCGGACGGTGTGGCGCTCGGCCCGCGCCGAGGCGTTTCGTGCCAGCGTGAAGAACCGAGAGTGCGCCTGCCCCATGGCCAACGCCAGCTACACCAACCTGTTGCTCGATCCAAGATCCCTCGTGCGCGTGATGCGCAACCTGGCCTCCGTGCCTCACCATGACCCTGCGCACGCCGTCCGAGGACCAGAGGCAGGCGATCGAGGAAGCGCATTGGGTAGGGCCGCGCGAGCCCCCGGGTTCACGATCCCGCGCTGACTCGAACGCCTGGCACATGCCTCGCCAACCGTTGCAGCAAGTTATCCTCTATGATATGTAGATGATATGAAATTTGAGGCCTTCCTGGCCCTGGTGGGCGACGAACCTGTTTTCTCGTCGGCCCTGTTGTTGGCCGGGGACGTGTCGACCGCGCAGGTGCGCCTGCAGTTGTCCCGCTGGGTGAAGGCCGGACGGCTGCTTCAGCTCCGGCGCGGGCTCTATGTCTTGGCGCCCACTTGGCGCAAGGTGGAGCCGCACCCATTCCTGGTCGCCAACCGGCTTCAGCGGGGATCCTACGTCAGCCTGCAGTCGGCCCTCGCCTACCAGGGGGTCATCCCCGAGCATGTGCCGATGGTAACCAGCGTCGGGCCGGGTCGCCCTGAGACGGTGCGCAATCCCGAGGGTGCCTTCCAGTTCAACCACCTCGTAAAGAGATTCCTCTTCGGCTACTCCCGGGTTGAGGTCGCCCCCGGGCAGTTCGCCTTCGTGGCCTCGCCAGAGAAAGCCCTGCTCGACCTCGTTCACCTTACGCCTGGCGCTGACTCCACCGATTACCTTCGGGAACTCCGCTTGCAGAATCCGACGGCCATCAGTTTGGCGGCGCTCGACGGACTGGCGCAACGAAGCGGCAAGCCCAAGCTGGTCCGGGCAGCCCGGCTTGTCCGCCCCCTGCTCGGCGTGGAGGAAGGAGATTCGCTGTGAAAGAGTATCTGCGACAACTGGCTGCCCAGGCGAACAATGACCTCGCCCGCGGGTGTCTGGTGCGGGAATATCTTCAAGCGCGCGTCCTCGAGTCGCTGCAGGACGAGGGCGCCTTCCTGCGCTGGGCCTTCGTGGGCGGCACTGCGCTGCGGTTCCTGTTCTCTATTCCTCGATTCTCGGAGGAGCTCGACTTTTCCTTGGTCACGCCGGGAGATGACGCTGGCTTCAAGTCAGCTTTGACTCAGGTGAAGCGGGCGCTCGAACGGGAAAGCTACCGGGCTGAGGTCAAGGTGAGCGAACAGAAGACAGTCGCCTCGGCGTGGGTGAACTTTCCTGGCTTGCCGCGCGAACTTGGCCTCTCGCCTCACGCGTCTCAGACCCTTTCCATCAAAGTGGAGCTGGACAAGAACCCGCCGCCGGGCGCCCGCATCGAGACTTCCGTCGTCCGCCGGCATGTGACCCTGCACCTCTGCCACTACGACAAGGCTTCGCTCTTCGCGGGAAAGCTGCACGCCGTCTTCAGCCGCCCTTGGACCAAGGGCCGCGATCTCTACGACCTCGTCTGGTATCTGGCTGACCGCTCCTGGCCAGCACCCAATCTGTCGCTGCTCAACGCTGCCTTGGCGCAGACTGGCTGGAAAGGCGCCATCATGACAGCAACAAACTGGCGCGGCGAACTCCGTCGGCGAATGAAGACGCTCGACTGGGATCGCGCGCGTGCAGACGTGCGACCATTTCTGGAGCGTGAGCGCGACATAGATCTGCTGACCAAGGAAACACTCAGCAGTTTGTTGGGCAGGCCCAAGACCACAGGGGCGCGCAAGCGGTAAGACAGCGCAGGTCAGTGCGCCCCGGGATCTGGGTTGTGCGGGACGGCGGACGCCCAACCACGGGATCAGGGCATAGGCGTTAAGCGGATCAATGGCGGAATGAAACGGCCATTCGTGATTCGAGGACAGAAGCGTTCGATGGGTCACCCCTCTCCCTTTCGGGAGAGGGTAGTCTACCCCAGCTCTGCCGGCGCAATTCCGCCGCTTAATGCCTATGCGGGATCAGGGCGAGCGAGCGCGACTCCGTTGAGTTCTTCGAGTGGCGAACTCCTGCAAATTCACCACGAACCGGTGAATATCTCACCACGATTCGGCGCCACATTCAGGATGCGGTCCGGCGAGCCATGGCCGACACGCCGGTCGTGCTGCAGCCGCCGCTTCAGTTGAGCGTGACGTCCACCGCCGCGCCTGTGTAGGTCACCGTCTTGTCTGGCGTGGCGGTCGAGGGATAGCCGACGGCCTTTCCCGAAGCGATGCGAACCACCTGGAAGGTACGCGAGGCGAGCATCCCCGTAAACGAGCCGGCGCGGGCACCAATGGTGAGTGTCTTTGTGGCATCGGTCCACTTGAGCGGTATCTCGGTGAAGGCCGCGTTTTCGTAGTCGTACGTCGTCCCTTGATCCTCGTAGAGCGTGAAGGCCCCGTCAGCGCCGGCATAGACATACAACGTGATGGGATCCGCGGGTTTCTCGTTGGTGTACTGCAGGTCCGGGCCGAGAGGCACGATCGATCCCGCGCGCACGTAGACCGGCATGGCATCGAAGGGAGCCGGGGCCGAGAGGCTCGCTCCGCCCGCAGCGGCCGCGCCGGTCCAGAACAGGTACCAGCCGCCCGGGGTGCTCGGCAGATACACCGATCGCGTGGTCGCCTGGTAGGTGGTGACCGGCGCAACCAGGAACGCCGGACCGAACATGTACTCGTCCCCGGTCTCGCGCGCGGTGGTGTCGCTGCGGAAATCCATGACCAGTGGGCGCATGATGGTTCCCGCGTGCTGGGTCACCGCCCCGGCCAGCGAATACACATAGGGAAGCATATTGTAGCGCAGCTTATCGAACTTGAGCATCGCCGCATAAGCTGCGCTGGTGTTGCCGCCGAAT
>Ga0224520_1000305_pt1 | contig 15529 bp, 18 predicted proteins | sample CFST25metaG_2_FD_180684 | JGI IMG/M metagenome (GOLD analysis project Ga0224520, IMG submission 180684) | Peat soil microbial communities from Stordalen Mire, Sweden - C.F.S.T-25 | ecosystem: Environmental > Terrestrial > Soil > Wetlands > Peat | place: Sweden: Norrbotten County, Stordalen Mire... | reverse complement strand
ATATTATATAAAGTGGTAATAGCGTTATTAGAGAAAATTGGTTGTTGGTTGTATACAACCAATTTTTAATGTCACTGAACACGAAAATCTTCGTTAAAGTATTCCCAATATTTTGGAGTAACCCGATTTTGCCAAGTGCTTAAGTTATAAAGCTCATTTATAATTGTTGCAATCGCCGCTGCACAATCAACAAGTCCAAAATCCGTATAGTAAAAGTCTTTATCAATTGTTCCGCCTCCGATAACTTCTTGTGGTTTGTCAAGCACTTTTCTTATCATTCCCTTCTTATTAACTACAATCAAATCAGGTAGGCTATCTTTTAGATTGCTATCTTTGGCTACCATCTCATTTAGCTCTCTTTCCCAATTTAAATTAATATCTCCTGTAAAACCAAAAGCACATTTATATGGAAACCTTTTATTCCATTTGTCCATTGTGTTTTCTTTGCTGTTGCTTGAGATGAAATGAAATTTGGGGTTTGTTTTTGGTATTGATTTAAATTCATCCAAAATAGCTAAAAGCTTAGGATGATGCAACGTTGCAGTTATTGAAAACGTCCCATATACAGATTCTATTGGGTAAACTCCTTTATTACCAAATAATTTGGGTGTATTCTTAGCTAAAAGAACTATATCTATTTGATCGGATTCATTTTCGTCTATATTTATTACCTTACCGCCTCTAAAAATTTTGAATTGATCGCTAAATATATCATCCAGGAAATTTTTTAAAAATATCTCGCAAAGTTCACCTTTATCTACTGGATTTTGGCCTTTCCTTTCCATTCCCTTAAATTGAGCATCTAGACACTCCATAATAGCCCTAAAATATCCCTTAATGAACATGATATCTCCTTTTTGATCTCATTTCCAGAACTTCCACCAGCCCTTTTTCTCAATCTCCTCATCACCCGGCTTGAGTGCAAATTGGCTAATGCTTTGGGTAAGTTGGCTTACATGGCCGCGAAGGAAGTCTAAATCCGCTGATTGACTTTTGAAAGCCATTTCGTACTTTGTAGCTTCTAACTTCGTTTTTTCTAATTCCTCCCTAAATTTCATACCGTCGTCTTTCTGTAGTAATACCTCTTTAGATAGTGATTCTATTTTCTTATCCTTATCCGTTAGTTGGTTTTCTAAAGTATGAATTTTCTTCTCTTTCTGGAATACCTCGTTAGCTTTCGAATTTACTTCTTTGTTGCTCTCTGCAAGTGTATTCTCTATGGTATGAACTTTTTCGCGTAGAGGTAATACCTCAATAGATAGTGATTCTAGTTCTTTCGTTTTTTCTGCTAATTCTCTATTGAGTTTATCAATATTGGTTTTGTAGTTGTTAGCACCTTCAGCATAGAAATCAAGTGCTATAGCTACATATTTGGATCTGGTAATACCTTTAGTATTACTCTGGTTATCTATCTTTTCTAATAGCAGATCAGGAATAGAGACGGCTATTTTAGCCATAAGTCATACTATGGTATGAACTTGGTAATACCCTTTTCCCATCCGAGTATGACAGGTTATTTTTGAACAAGAAGATATTGGATATTTTGGAGGTAAAGCCTTTTGGTTCAGGCAAGTAGCATTAACTTCCAGATCCTGCCACATTATCCTTTATAGTTTAAAAAACAACATATGTTTTGAAATTCTTATAGGAGGGATGAAGTGAAACTTGATAGGAGATGGGTAGTCATCTTTTTGGCAGGGATCGTGGCCCTAATTTCAATAGGTGCTTCTGCTTCTGTTAGCCTTTCAGGCGGTTGCACCTCGATAATTGAAGGATCTGATAGCGTGCGGGGCATTTCCACGCCGGATGGTACTGATATAACTGCGACCGGCTCAATACGAGCTGCGATAAATGCTGCCCCGCCTGGGGCAACGGTTTCCCTATTGCCGAAAACCTATAACGAAATTGTTGAGATTTCGAAATCATTAGATATTATTGGAGCCGGTGAAAGCAGAACGATTGTGGATGGTCAGCAGAAGGGATCAGTGTTTACCATTCCATCAGGCGTGACCGCGACGCTTGCGGATATGACCATTCAGAATGGTGAGGCGCAATTCGGCGGAGGGATAAACAACGCAGGCACGCTAACCGTGAAAGACGGCGAGATTATCGGAAATACTGCATCTGCAAAAGGGGCTGAATGGATCTCTGCCGATGGTGGCGGTATTTACAACACGGGCACAGCTACAATTACAAACTGCTTAATTCTAAAGAATGATGCAATCACTAGTGGTAGTCTCGTCGATGCCAAAGGCGGAGGGATCATGAATACAGGCACGACTACAATTACAGACAGCGAGATTTCTGGAAACACAGCATCTGCAAATGGTGGTGAATGGATCTCTGCCTATGGCGGAGGTATTTACAATAAGGGTACAGCTACAATTATAGGCAGCTCGATACTTGGAAACACTGCATCTGCAAATGATGGTAAATATCTCTATGCCACTGGTGGAGGTATTTACAATGGCGGAACAAGTGAGATAAAAGACAGCATAATCTCTGCGAATTATGCTTCTTGTAGTGGCGGTATGGTAACAGGCAGCATGGTTGCGAATGGCGGAGGTATTTACAGCGACGATACCGTTATAATTTCAGGCAGTTCGATACTTGGAAACATTGCATCTGCAAATGATGGTGAATGGTTAGTTGCCACTGGTGGAGGTATTTACAATGGCGGAACCGCTATAATTTCAGGTAGCTCGATATCTGGAAACACTGCCATGGTAAGCGATGGAAATGTTAGTGAACAAGCCAATGGCGGAGGGATTATGAGTTTTGGAACAGAGTTGACTATTACAGACAGCATAGTCTCTGGAAATAAGGCTTGGGCGGATTATGGAAAATACGTTGCTCAAGCCATGGGCGGGGGGATCTCGAGTGATAGTAGAGATACCTTTTCAGACAGCACAATCTCTGGAAATGAGGCATATGCAGAAGGTGCTTATGCGTCGGCCTTGGGCGGAGGGATTTTGAGCGCGAATTGGTTAGGATCTACAGAGATTAAAGGCTGCGTAATTTCTGGAAACATTGCAAGCGCAATCTCTAGTGTTGGTTCTGCTTCGATATACGGCGGAGGGATTTACTGGAATTTGAGACCTGTTATAGACTCAAAAACGGTAATAACTGGTAACAGCGAGCCACAGATCTATCCCTACTGAGAACGTGCATCGTTAGCCGGTTGGCGAGGGGCAGTATTGCCCTTCACTCGGCTAAAACGCATTCCTTGTAAGTTATGGTGTAAGGTTACATCATAGATAATGGGCCTTTGTGTCTCTTTTTCACGTATTAGCATGGTTTGCGCCCTAGTCTTATAGCTTTGAGAAGATCAACTATTTCATGTTGAGTCCAAGTATCATAAGTTCTATTGTTTGCAATTGCTTCAGCTATACCAACCATTTCTTCGTCAGGGTGCCGTCCAATTTCTTGCATCACATAGTGTTTAGCTTTGCATTTTTTTCTAGCACCGGCGAGCATTTCAGCTTTGGTAATACCGCCTAGAAAATATCGTTGGGTTTCGATGGTGCAATTTTCGCAGATGTTAAATAGTGCAATACAAGAATTAATTTTATCTTGTGCACCTCTATTGGTTATTAAATTGTATTTGTACTTAGCATCTGATACACTGCTTTCAGGATATTTCCGTGGCCTTCCTCTTGGTCGTTTTGGTTGTTCTTCCACAGTCTATTATTGGAAAGTCTTTCCATAAATACTTATTGTATGCTAACAGTTTTGAAATTTTCAGCGGAATATTTGAGGCTCCAAATAAAGTAAGATTATAGTAATGCATAATTTCTAATTTTAGGATAATTTTGAATGAAATTAAAGCACCAAATAAAGGAATGCTGATAATTATTGCCGTTGGAGGAGCAAAACAAAGAGAAAAAAGCGCCCTTTTTTCGGCCAAAAATATTACAGGCTTGTAAAAAGTAAAAGTCTGGTAAAAAGTGAATGTCCATTAAAAAAGTAATGGTTTTCAAAATATGACAGGTTTTTGAAATAATACAAGATTCAAACAAATGAAGGTTTTCAAAATAATATAGGTTTTCAAAATATGATAGGTCTGAAAGAAATGAGTACAAAAACAATAATTGCATAATTGTATATTTCCAAAATGATAATGCTTATATAGGGGGAATACCTACATAGCAGACATTCTCGGGATGGGGTCATTACCCATCCCTCCCTATCTGCAAAGATATGGAAAAAAAGAGAATAGTGATAGCAGAGGGGATTTAGGGTAAAACTTCCTAATACGGTGTACTGGAAGGCTTTTCTAGGTTCATTTTCTGCTAAGTATAAAAGATCCAGAAATTGAGATGGTATAAAATGGCAACTAGACGTAAACCCGGCCCGGTTGATTGGCGTGAAATATACCGCCAACAATCCGCTAGACTAGCGGAGCAAAAACAACGGCTCAAAACTGAGTTAAGGAGTGTACCGGCACTTTGAAAATAGGAGCATGACTGCAAGATGAAAGAGAAGTAAGGCTTAATCTGCCTCTACAGATTAAAGCCTAAAATGAGTTGATTGGTATGTATAAGATAGACATTGAAGATATAAATAGGTTGCCATTGACGGCAACGGTTGAGAATAACACGAATACAACCACTACTTTAAGGGTGGTGGTCTAAATGGCCGGATGCACTACAGGAATTAATAGCGGTATTCCAACGATAACACTTAGACCTAATCAATATTTAGAAACTGATGACGATGGTATGCCAATATGTATTCTTACGGATAAATGCGCCAAAGCAATAGAAGAAGAACTTCATATAAAGACGATTGGTAAAGAAATGTATATTTATGATGGTGGTGTTTATAGAAGTGGAGGCGAAGATAAAATAAAAACATATATATCAAATATGTTCTTAAATCAAGTTGATCAGTACGGCGAAAGTGTTTCAACCATAAAAGCACAAAGAGAAATAATATATAAATTGCAAGCATTAACAAGGGTGAAATTAGAGGATTTTGATAAAGAAATACGTCTTATTAATATGAGAAATGGCTTGTATGATTGGGCCGATGGAACATTTTATGAACATACGCCGAAATATCCTAGCTTAATTCAGATACCTATTGAATATGATCCTGATGCAACTTGTGAGAACATTGATAAAATGCTTCATATTGCAGCTAGAGAGAAGGATATTATAAAGCTTTATGAGTTTGTTGCTTATATGCTTTATCGCGGTTATCCAATACAGAAATTTCTAGTATTGTTTGGCCCGCCAAATACCGGGAAAAGTGTATTTGAAAACCTTATAGCGTGTTTCCTCGGTAGTGATAATATATCATCTACAACCTTATTAGATATATCTAGGGATAAACACGCATTAATAGACTTTCATGGAAAACTCGCAAATGTTACAAGTGAATTGAGTAAAGAAGTTATAAATGATACCGGGCCGATTAAACGGTTAATAAGCAATACTGATAGGATTCATGTAAGGGATTTATATAAATCTTGGATTGATTTTATCAACTTCGCCAAAATTGTATTTGGTACAAATATATTGCCTCCAATCGGCGAAGATATTGCAGCATTTGCCAAAAGGGTAGATATGGCTATATTTGATCATGTATATACTAAAGAGGAATATGATCAAAATTTTTTGGATTCATTAACAACACCACAAGAATTATCCGGCTTATTTAATAAGGTGATAAAACTATTGCCTGATCTAATTAAACGAAATGCCTTTACTAATCAGCTTACAATAGCTGAAGCTACTAAACTATATGCTGAACGATCTATTCCCGAAGAGCATTTCTTAAATGAATATCTTTGTGAAAAGCCAGATAGTGATATAGCAAAAAAAGAATTATATCCGTATTATGTTAAATATTGTAGTAAGATGAAATTAACACCTATATCAATTAACCGATTTGGTAGTTATATAAAGAAAAATATCAATTGGCTAGATAAAAACGATAAACAAGATATGAAAGCTACGGTTAGATTTGGAGATATGGTATATGCAGTTTGGCCGAGAACTTTCTTTGATATAGCAAAATTTAACAAATGGCTTGAAAGTCAGGATTAAATCCTGATTTCATTATTTATATTTTGGAATTAATAAGTTGATTACTTTTGAACTTTGCGGATAACGGTATTTTTTAAGTTGATTACATAATTACAAAGTTGATTACATACTAAAACACTATCCACTAACCTATTTAAGATATAATGTAATCAAGTAATCAAATAATCAATGAAATAAACGTATAAGCAATATTTATTTTTTATTTTATAGGGGGTAGGGGGTGGTTCGATATTCCTAAATCCTATAATAAAAAAAAGTGTAAGGCTCTTTTTTCACTAACTTGATTACAAGCCTCTTGATAACGAAATGATATTTGGTTTGTAATCGACTCGATTACATCAAGGCTCTTGATATTGGTTCTTGATGTAATCAATATTAGATCTTTAGGTACCTAAGAATACAAGAATGGAATTAATGAAGGTTTACCCGGCTCCAAACCTATCCTTATATTATTATACTTATTATAATGAGGGAGTACCCAACGGCGCGCCGGGTTAATTATGGCCCGGTGGTTCTTGGACTCACCACCGCCTCAAGGCTCGATCTTTCCCGGTGAGACGGGTAATTATCAAGGGTTGCAATATCGGGTGTAGATCAAAATGTGGTGTAGTGCTACACCGCTACACTCATCCGGGCGGGCGGGTACTGCTCCGATGTGTAGTAGTTGGGATGGGCTGATAGACTAGGGCACCAACGGCGGAGCGCAAGTTAAGCCGATAGATTTTTATAGGCTAATGGCTTAACTTAGTACGGTGATATTATGGGACGAGGATTAAGTGATTTACAGAAAACTATGCTTAAATTATCATGGGATGAAAAAGAAAGATTTCTAAATGCAGTTAGAGTTAAAGGTAAAGCTGAAGATACAGAACTATTTGCGAAATATAAAGAATGGCAACCTACTGTACACTATGATACAATAGGTTATGCATATAAGCATCCTGAATTTATGATCTTCATTGTTGATAACTGGATTGGAAGAGTATTCTTCAGTAAAGTATACATAAAAGTTTATGGATGGGTACCTTATCCAAGTGATCCAAATAATGCACGGACATATCTTAGGCCTGATAAATTCCCAAAAAAAGAAATTGGATTAAATAAGTATATGACTGGATATATGGCCGTTAAAAAAGCTACTGATAGATTAGTAAAGCGTGGCCTAATTAATATCAGGCATGGAAAAGGTTATTACCTTACTAATGAAGGTGAGGAAATAGCTAAGTTATTGGCTTAACTAATGCTGCTCACTAGCACCGCTAATATAGCGGACTAGATCAGCAATCTATTGGTTTAACTTGTGCTGCTCAGTAGCACCGAAAATGCTAATCGCTATCAGTAAGTTTTTTCTTTTTTATCTCAAATTGTAGATTAAAATAGTTTGGATATAATCGCTATCGGTGATCTAATGGTTTAACTTACACCGCTAATATGGTGCATTAGTACATTAATATATAAGAAGAAGATTATTTGTTTTGCTTAAAATTCATATAGCCATTATCTTGAAGCGGATGTATGGAAATATGGGCTGAAATTCTAAGATACCAAATTTGGAGGATTGTATTTATGTGGATTTCTAAAAGTAACATTCCAAGTTTTGAATTTCTGTTTTATCCAACTTATACTTTTGGCTAAATTGTTCTTGTGGTAAGTGGGTTATTCCATAGACTATGAGAATAGACCAAACTCTCCGCTTACACCCATGCATTGCAGCATAGAAAGTATGTTCAAAGAGCTTTTGGTTTTGCTGATGCTGATTTTAGGCATATCGATATTTAGACTATAACGTGAGTTACTTCTAAAAAAATAAATTGATGAAAATGTGGTTCTATTGGTAAAATGAATTGAACTAAAAATGAGACATGATTTATAAAAACGGAAATCTGATGATTGCTTGATTTCACTTATTCCGATCGGGTCAAGTCTCTTGCGAGGCTTGATATCTTCTCTTAACATACTCAAAATCATCTTGAAGGTTTTTAGGGAAAGTGTTAAACAATCCGATGTACCCACCGAGACTTATAAAAAACTCTAGCAAATTACTTGAATCTCTAAATTTATCCAACATTTCTTCATTTTCTTTTATTTTCACGTCCACTGAGAATGCTCTTAGAAGATTGAGTAAATAAACAATCAGGGGTTCATTAACAAAATTTTTAGCTAGATTTCTTTTCATAATCTTATTTTGATCTTTAATTATAGTCACAGATTCATCTGGAATAACCTCTTCCATCAATGCTTCTGTATATTTCTTCAAAGTCATTGTTATACTTTTTAGATCTTCAATTTGTGATTCTATGGTTTTTATCTTTTGTTCATTATTTTTATAAATCAGATATTCGGCGAATAAACCGGCCCATTGACCTGTTAACCACGAAGCTATATCCTCAAAATTTTCGAAGATTTTGATATAGTTACCAACTTTTTCGGATAATATTTCATCCAAAAGCTCGAATATATTAATACTATCTACATACATATAATTTATAGACTCATTCTCGCGGTTCATCCTATATGTTTGGTACTCCCAGTACACTCCCTTTTCAACGAATACATAGATGGGAATGCCAATTTTTCTTGCTGTTTCATATTCTTTTCTTGTTATAGAGTAATAGCGTTCATACATTTTGTTTTTGCCGGTTCCATCATCTAATTCTTTTGAACTAGATGATGGACTACCATATCTACCACCTATTATCAAAATTTGCATATGACAGTTACCTATTTCATTATATGCAGATTTGTCAAGTGGTTCATCATGCTCAAATGCAATACCTCCGCGTTCAAATAATACAGGATCATAACCCATTCTTGATAAAAATTGCTCTAGGTTATTTCTTATATCTTTCAAGTCACAATACGTTGAGCTTACAAATACTCGCGGCTTTGTCATTCTTAACCCCTCATTTATCAATAATGTTTTGTCATAACACGTAAATAAACCATTGTAACCGGTATCTATAATTTCAGACTACTTCAAATGACTCTATACCTATTAATAGCAGGAAGATAAAGGAAGCTACAATAGAAATTAAAAAATGGGTTTGATTTAGTGTTTCCAGCACTAAATCAGATTAGGAAGAATGCCTTATGATAGAAGTAGCTTCAGCTAAGATAAATAGTTTTGCACCAGTAACGCAAAACGATAATGTACCGCCAGACGATCCTATTCTTGAAATTCCCCGTTCTGAGTTCCAGGGCCTTTTAGAGGAGATGGTTCTCACCCATAACCAAATCGCCGAAATGGTCCGAGACACCGGCATATTGAGGGGTAGGGAGCTCTCCAAGATGGTCACCAGGGCCTCGGATAGCCTCAAGGCCACAAGATCACCCATGGAGAAGCTACAATTGCTCAATGCCTATATCAGACAACTTTTAGTAAAGGTTCGCGAAGCTCTAAAGAGCCGCCCGGCTGAAGGCGGGAAGGTGGTACAGGTGGTTACAAAAATCATGGCAAGAGCCGTGCAAATTGTCGAATACGTCAAGACCAAAGCACAAGAAGATCCCAAAAGACGGGAGATTGCCCTGGACTCCCAACAGGTCAGGATTCTTTTCTCTGGAGCTGGTGGTAAGCCTGTAAGCCGTAAGGAGACTATTCGAGCTATGAAGAGAGCTGAAACCCTTTGGCCCGCCCTAAACTGCGGCCATAGGCCAAATGATGGCCGTCAGACCACAAGGCTAACCGCAAAGGTTGAAGAGCTGAAGGAGGCACCAATAATCGGCTATCGTGACCTTTGGCAACGGTCGGATAGAAGAGTAGCGCTTAACCTGTAGGTTGTGGTTTATAAAGCAATTCTCTTCAATTCTATAAGTCCGAGAAGGATAATAATAGTTTGATGCTTGCTTTAGTTGATCTGCTACTACCGTTTCGGTTTCGTTTCTATTATAATGGCATGTGAATATTATTTCTTTGGCTGGATAGATATACTCTTCAGACCGTTGCCAAATGAAACAGTCATTAGTATGACTTAGGGATAGGTGCTATTATCCTATTGGCAATCATTGATTACTTTCGGAAAGAGGAATATATAGAGAAATATATGATATAATAGAGAAATAGGGAAAGAAGAGAAAATTAGTTTATGGTTTACGTAAACTAATTTTCACGCATTCGCACGGTCTAGTAGTTTCTTTGGCTGGACAGATATACTCTTTTGATCGTTGCCAAACGATATTTTTTATACAATTTTAAATATTAGTTCTGCTTAAGGATAAGAGTGATACGTATGGATGCCAAAGAGAATTATAGGAAAGTTATAAGTAACCCTTGGAGTTGGGAATATACCGCCGGTAATTTATTTAGTGCTGCAAATGATTTACGTGAGTTATATCTAACAAGATTTGAAGCAAGAAGAAAATATATGAGGGATGCATTGGAGGCAGGATTAGGAAATGAGCCTTCTTCTTTTGAGGCAGCTTTTAAGGCAGGAATTGAGCCTTCTATATCTCAAGATTTCCCGAGGACTGATTATGGAAAAACAATATTTTATAAACCTATTGGTGAAAATTTAAAATGCTACGTATATATATTACCTGTATATATGATGTTGATGGGTATGGCAGTAGAGAATCTAGCAAAAGGGATAAAAGTTGCTAGAATGCTAAAAGAAGATAATACGATCGTAAGTAGAGCAACTCTTAGGGAATTTGAAATTTATGGCCATACTACACCGGATCTGATAAAAAGCATGGGAATTTCTTTAAACGATAATGAAGAAAAATACTTAGATGACATCAATGAGCATCTAGAATGGGCTGGTAGATATTCCGCACCAGCGAAAGAAGATAAAATTGTTCTGCCTGAGACAGTTATGGATATGACTCCTGCGGAATTTGAAGAAGAAAAGGTTTTTGAGATTCTTACAGGTTTATATAAACGACTAATGGATATATTCGATATGGAAGTTATGGACCCATTTCTTAAGGGTTTACGGTATTATCATATTCGTTTACATTAGTTTAAATGTTGCTTCAATCCTCTTTCCAGAACTTCCACAAACCCTTTTTCATTTGCTTCTTCTTATGATGGTGGTAAATATAGTTGCCTGATTCTAGGGATAGGTGCTATTACCCGTTCGACATTCATTTGATTATTTTGAGATAGATATAAATAAATAGTAATAAAAAAAATAGAAGGTACCAATAAAGGAATTAGACAAATATTCTCCCACCTTCCACGGAAGGACTTGGGCAAAACCTCTATAGATTGAAATATTCTCAGTATCCTTTAACCGGTACGGATTTACCGCTCACAAGATCGCTTCCTATCACTGGTTTCATGGTAGACAACATTTTCAATGTAAGTTGATTCACTTTTGCGCTATACCTACCAGGGCGATTTTCATCAATCTCTAGGTCATCTAGAGATGTGCCGCTTACCAGCGATCTGTAGCTGTGCATAGTGCACTGGATTGCGGTGCTATTACAGATCTGGACTGTCATATCCTCGATAGATGCATCTAAGTTTACAGCTAGAATATATCCGCATATTGCAGACTGAAGCATCTCTAAATTATTGTACCTCAGCTTTCTAGCATCGACGTTATCTTCTAGATAGATCTTAACTAGCATGCTTTTATTGTCAAATATGTTGCATCCCACGTTCTGAACAAATAAATCAAACCCTATGATTTTCTCAACATTTATCATTATATTGTCATGAATCTCATCTTCAGACAACGAGTAAGATTCTCCAGTTGAACGCAATTCTTTGACTTGCTCAACTGATGCAGGCTCCATTGTTGGTATCAAATTTGCTGGAATTGCAAAGTTCAAATTTTGCCCACTCTTCATTTGGGAGGAGACTATTCCAATAACCTCTCCTCGCATATTAAATACAGGCCCGCCACTTGACCCAGGAGAAATAGGCGCGGTTATCTGTATCGTATTATTTCTAATGGCCGAAACTATGCCTTGAGATACGGTTTTCTCTAATCCAAGTGGCCCGCCAATTGCTATTACCTCTTGGCCTACATCTGGTGTTGTCGTATTCAGACTCAAGTTAGAAAAACTGTGGTTATCAGCCGATAATGAAATCCTTGCAAGATCATCACTTTTATTTAGGGCGGTAACATTGCTAACCTGAAAATTCTTCTCGTCTGACGTCGTTACTGTGGCACTGGAATAACCTCTCATTACATGATAGCAGGTGACGACATCTCCATCCTTGCTGATGACAAAACCGCTTCCTTGACCTAATCCATTTCCATTAGAGTCGTAGGTTTGGATTAGAACCACTCCTGGCATGACTTGTTTTACAAGAGATGAGATATCTTCAGCAGCGATGCATATCGGGGTTATGCCTAATATAATAAGTGCAGCCAAGAGCAGGGCATAGTTGAAGCTGGTAATTATCCCTCCATGAAGTAGTACCAAGTCTCTTATCATAAACCTATGGGACAATCAGACCCGTTAGATTGATATCCATTTATCCTTACCTCATTTCCAGAACATCCACCAGTTCTTAGTTTTAATCTCTTCATCCATTGGAGATTTGAATAGATCAAATTTCTTCTTGTGCCAAAGCTTCCACTTCGGTACCATTCTATCTTCGTTTAGTAGTATGTTTCTAAAAATCGGAAAATATTCTTGACCAACTTTTAGAAGATCATCCATTTTTACTTTAGATGGATCAATTCTCAAGACAGCTTCAATAAGTTCTATAAAACCGTAAAAAGATTTGATTCGGATAATACTGTTTTTATTAACATTGCAATAATAACTAAAAGTGCGCAATCGTGAACATAAATCACCTTCTAATGAAGGTTCATTTTCAACATCATTTAAAACATCATTTAAATTTACATCAAAAGCCAGATTGCCTATCTCTCCTCCAAATTCTCCTACCTCTAAAGCAGTCTTCCACAAGATGAACAATTTCTCCGAGATTAATGACGGTGTCCATTCCTTTATTCTACTAGTGTCAGAAAAAACCTCTACATATCTATAATATGCACGTCTTTTAGAGTTGAAGAAATCGCTTTCTTTTTTCCATCGATTCGTTAGATTGGCACCTATAATCGCACCTAGAGTTGATGCTAGAATCGTTATAATCGCGGTTATTAGCGTTGTATTGGACGTCCACCATGATAGGACGATAGGATAAATTAAATTGAGATCCATTTCAAATTACCGCCAGAATTGCCACCACCCCTTTTTCTTAATCTCTTCATCACCCGGCTTTAAGGCAAATTGGCTGATGCTTTGGGTGAGCTGGCTTACATGGCTTCTTAGGTAGTCTATATCTCCATCTTTGATCCTTAGAGCTTCTTTCCATTTATCAACTTCGGCTTTTGAAAGGGTAAGCTCTTCTTTGAGTGATGTAAGATCATTGATGGATTGATTGGCATTTTCCTGTAGCTTGGAGTTTTCGGCCTGTAATGCTGCTATGGTGGAGGTTGCATCTTTTATGGTGGACTTTAGCTTCGTTGTCTCCTGCCATGATTCATTTTCTTTGGTGCGAAGCTGCATTATCTCTTGGTGTAAAACTTCGGGGTTTACATCATTCGAAGATTCTAAAAGGTGTAAATATGCATTAATTGCATCAACTAAAAATTTGGCTCTACTGATATTGTTCTCTTGGATATAAACTTCTATTTTCTGATATATCAAATCTTCTAACTGTGCATATATCCGCTGCATATGCACCATATAGCTCTATCGATATTTAAAATCATGGTGGATTAATGGTGGATCAATGGTGCAAGTTGTGGTGTAGTTTGGTGTAAGCTATGGTGGAAGGAACGGCACTTGCAATTGGTATAACATCTCGGGATGGATTGCAACGGTAGGATCACGTTCTCCTATAATTGCGGCTATTATATGACATCACCAAGTGCGGATTGCTTAAAAAATCTCTTTGGCCGCTTCGTGATCGATAACTCTCAGTTTTGACTTTTCAGGAACGTAGTACTTCAGCTTTGTATCTGTAGTTAAGAAGTAATCTACATTGTAGGCCAGAGCATACCCCAAATGCACCAAGTCAGTATCGCTTAGCCTGTAATCTATTCTCTCACCCGTTTTGTACTTCTCAACCAGCCTGTAACAGGCATCCGCCACAAGAGCGTTAGGGTAGAGAAAACTAAGATCAAGAGCACCCCAAAAATCAATCAAATTATGGAGTTCGCTTAAATCGTGGTCAGATTTCTCTTTCTCACCTCGGAGGCATTCGATAACGCTTTCTCCAAGGACTGAAATCGGTACATAGGGGGTAATATGTGGTGCAGTGCTTAAGTGGTTTAAGAGCTTCTGCATATTGATGGGCTTGATATCTTCCCGATCGGATTTAAAGCAAAAGAAGAAGATTGCCGAGTCGATCGCTACCTTAATGGCATTCATTAAAGATGCTTTCTAAGTTCTTCTTCATCTCAACGAACTCTTCCTTAGTGACACGCCAGGTTATTTCTCCATGGATATTTACAGCACCACCATAAGGAAGCATGTCTTTGAGCATCTCATTATTTCCAGCCATTTTATCCTCCTTTTAAAGCCCATCATGCAAGTATTTTAACCTTCCTAATTGGCATCAATACCACAGTTGTGAGTTGTACATACTACCTTATCCAACTCTCTTAAACCACTCTATCCCACCTTCTGGTAGGCAATTGTTACTTTTCCCTTTGAGCGGCTGCCACCAATGAGCAGGGATAGGCCACCTGTGAGCATAGCTCCTGCAACAGTTCTTCCGACATTGATGTGCCCATCGGTGCCTGTCATGGTCTGAGGAATCCAGCCATGTTCAGCGGCTTTCTCTGCTTCCTTTGCGGCGTCCTTATCATTTTTATAGGTCGCTACATGTACCCGTTTTGTTGAGGTTAAATACCACGGCAGTCCTAACATCTATGATCCCCCTGTCTTATCAGAATACCTATGGTGGATGGCATCTTCCACATGGCACATAGCCGTGTGCTCGTGCGTCTGCTGAACTGGAAAACCAAATTTCATTCTCTGGATGTATGTTCTTTGCAGATGAGCAGCTTGGATAATGATACTTATTAGATTTTATAGAGCCGACAAATACCTTTTCAGATGTGGCAACTGTTGCGCCAAGGGTATGATCTGAGCTTGGATGTGCTACATCGATTGCTTCTCCTGAAAAATGCATATCGCCATCATTCGCTGGTGCTGAGAACGCCAAGGGCACCAGGAGAGCTAAGGCGAGTAGGATGTATGCTAACTTCATAAGATCCCTCCAAGAAGACGATATTAAAACTTCTAATGAAAAACCTTTGGGTCAAACATGTCGCGTGAGATCACCAGAAAGACCGATCCCTCAATCAAGTATGACGCCACCTCAGTGCTCATGCCACCAATTGCCTATCCTCCGATTAACATCTGCTTCGTTTGGAGTTAAAGCCTTTTGGTTCAGGCAAGTAGCATTAACTTCCAGATCCTGCCACATTATCCTTTATAGTTTAAAAAACAACATATGTTTTGAAATTCTTATAGGAGGGATGAAGTGAAACTTGATAGGAGAT
>Ga0224520_1000303_pt1 | contig 15572 bp, 16 predicted proteins | sample CFST25metaG_2_FD_180684 | JGI IMG/M metagenome (GOLD analysis project Ga0224520, IMG submission 180684) | Peat soil microbial communities from Stordalen Mire, Sweden - C.F.S.T-25 | ecosystem: Environmental > Terrestrial > Soil > Wetlands > Peat | place: Sweden: Norrbotten County, Stordalen Mire... | reverse complement strand
GGTTGAAATGGTTGAAATGGCGGCAATATTAAATAATGCCACTCCGCGGTCATTACTGATACTGGATGAAATCGGCCGCGGCACCAGCACTTACGACGGCCTGTCCATCGCCCGTGCGGTGGCCGAATATATTCACAACAGCCCGCACCTGGGTGCGAAAACCCTTTTTGCCACCCATTATCATGAAATGGTAGCCCTGGCCGATTATCTGCCGCGGGTGAAAAACTATAATGTTGCGGTGAAAGAAGAGAAGGGTGAAGTTATCTTCCTGCGCAAAATTATACCCGGCGGTGTGGACAAAAGCTACGGCATCCATGTCGGCAAGCTGGCCGGTTTACCAAAGTCAGTAGTGCACCGAGCCCAGGAAATACTGGACGAACTGGAAGGCGACGGCAAAACCGCGAAACCATCGGTAAAATCTCCGCCGAAATCTTTAGCGCAGATACCGCTTTTCGCCGAGAAATCACCGGTCTTGGAAGAGTTAGCGAAGCTGGAGATTGATTCGCTGACGCCGCTGGAAGCCTTGACGAAACTATACGAGCTGCAGAAAAAAGCAAAATAAGAATTAACCGGAAGAGTTATTGTATATCCTTTGGAATTAATTTTCGTTATATTAACATGAAAGAAAAGGATTCGCTGACAACAAAACCTCAATCACTCCTGACTTTTCATGATAGGCTTAAGTCATGGATGGCATGGCCGCGGCGGCATATCCATGTCATTATTCTCGGACTCGTGCTGATTATCGCCGCTTTTATCAGGGTATGGTCCGCTTCCATTTCATCGGGGCCGGACCCGGCGCAGTTCTGGGCCTTCGCCAAAGTTTTTCAGCAGCACGGGCTGAATTTTTACCGCTACGCGGATGCGCAACTGGATATTTTCCCGATGAAGGGCTGGGCCTACGTCTACCCCCCGATCTGGGTAATGATAACCAGGGTTTGTTTATTTTTTAGCCCGTCCGGTTCGGCCGCCAGTGTGGCCGGTATTGTTTCGGTTTCCCCTTCATGGCGGCTGGCGGTAAAAATCCCCATTATTCTGGCAGACCTGGCCATCGGCCTGCTTTTATATTGGGGTGTCCCCGGCTCTAAAACCCGCAAATTATTGTTTTCCACCTTGTGGCTGTTACATCCGACTGCCTGGTATGAATCGGGGGTTTTCGGGCAGTTCGATGCCGTGGCGGCCGCTTTTCTGCTGACTTGTTTCATTTTCCTGATCAAAGGTAAAGACCGGCTGGCGTTTCTGTTCGCCGGTCTGGCAATTATGACCAAACAGCACACACTCTTCGCGGTCGGAATGATGGTGATTGTGTGCAAACAGTACATGAATTGGCGGCGGCTGCTCACTAACTGCGCGATTACGGCCGGCGTGGTTGCGGCCATTTCGCTGCCGTTTATGGTGACGGGCAACTTTTACGCCTATTTCCATTCTATTTTACTGGCGGGACAGGGAGCCGGCTATTCATCCCCGCTGTGTTTTACATTCAGCGGCCTGGGGGCCGGGCTGACTTACCTGCATAATGTGCTTGGATGGGACACAACTACCTGGATTTCCTTCACTTTGCCTTTGCTGATTATCGGTTTGAGCGCAACCGCGATATTATGCTGGTTCCGGCGCATCACGCCGTTGCAGGGAGCGCTGGCCGGTTTTCTGGTCTTTATCAGTCTTTCGAATCAGGTGAATTACCAGTATTTAATTGTCTATATCCCGCTGGCGATACTGTTGGCTGCCACCACTAAATTCAAATTCGAAAGGATTTTTGCCCTGGTAATTGCAATATTACCGGCGGTTTGGGTGTGGCTCGATAATGTCCCATGGTGGTTCAATAACCTGGAACCACACTTCTACTGGGCGAACCATATTTTAGTTCATTTCGGTCTGTACCAGCGTTACTTGCCGGACTGGGTCTACGTCTCTTTTTCCTGCTTGCTGATGTGCTCCGGGTTGGCTTATACGGTCCTGGCTTTCACGAAATGGTGCAAAAAACCTGAGCTGATAGCCGACAGCTGATTGCTGAAAGCTTGCGGGTGTTATATACTTTTATTTACAAGAATTCCGAACACTTGTTTTAGTATTTAGTATTTCGATATCAGGATTTCATATGGAGTTTCAATTAGTCTCGGATTTTCAGATGACCGGCGACCAGCCGCAGGCGGTGGACAAGCTGGTGGACGGTTTACAACAAAAAGGCTATAATAAACAAACCCTGCTGGGGGTGACCGGCAGCGGCAAAACCTTTACCATGGCCAATATTGTGGCGCGGGTGCAAAGGCCTACGCTTGTTATGTGCCATAATAAAACCCTGGCGGCCCAACTTTACGCCGAATTCAAGGAATTTTTCCCCAATAACGCCGTGGAATATTTTGTCTCTTATTATGACTATTATCAGCCGGAAGCTTACGTTCCTCAGCAGGATTTATATATCGAGAAAGACGCCGATATTAACGACGAAATCGATAAGCTGCGCCACGCGGCCACCCGTTCCCTGTTTGAACGGCGGGATACGTTGATTGTCGCCTCTGTATCCTGTATCTACGGTCTGGGTTCGCCGGAAGAATATCTGAGCTTTATGCTGCATCTGGAGAAAGGCAAAACTTATAACCGCCAACGTATCCTGCACCAGATCGTGGATATGCAGTACGAACGCAACGACATCGATTTCAGTCGGGGTAAATTCCGCATCCGCGGCGATACACTGGAAATCCTGCCGGCTTACGAAGAAATCGGACTGAGAATCGAGTTTTTCGGGGATGAAGTGGAGCGCATCGTGCAGATTGACCCGCTCACCGGCGAATTGCTGACGGAGCTGAATGATATCGATATTTACCCCGCCAAGCATTTCGTGACTTCCCACGATAAATTATTGCGAGCGATAGACAGTATCGAGTTGGAATTAAAGGAACGGATTGCCGAATTGAAATCGCAGGATAAATTGCTGGAGGCTGCCCGTCTGGAGCAGCGCACCAACTACGACCTGGAAATGCTGCGGGAATCCGGTTACTGCAACGGCGTGGAGAATTATTCCCGGCATCTCTCGGAGCGGGCGGCGGGGACTGCTCCCTGGACGCTGATGGACTATTTCCCGAAAGACTATCTGCTGATGATTGACGAATCCCACATGACCCTGCCGCAAATCCGCGGCATGTTTCACGGCGACCTTTCCCGCAAACAGACACTGATCGATTTCGGATTCCGTCTGCCTTCGGCCAAAGATAACCGGCCGCTAAACTATGACGAGTTCGAGCAGCGGGTCAAGCAGGTGATATATGTCTCGGCGACGCCTTCGCCGTATGAATTCAGCCAGAGCAAACAGGTCGCCGAGCAGCTGGTGCGTCCGACCGGACTGCTCGAACCGACGATTGAAATCAAGCCGACCAAAGGGCAAATTGACGATTTACTGGAGCAAATCAAAGCGCGGGTGGCCAAAAGTGAGCGCTGCCTGGTGACGACGTTGACCAAGCGCATGGCCGAAGAACTGGCCGATTATCTGATTGAGCTGGACATCAAAACGCATTATCTGCATTCGGAAGTGGATACATTCGAGCGGGTAGAAATCCTTCGCGATTTGAGGTTGGGGGTTTACGACGTGGTAGTGGGTATCAATTTGCTGCGTGAAGGCCTGGACCTGCCGGAAGTCAGTCTGGTGACGATTCTGGATGCCGACAAAGAGGGATTTTTAAGGTCGGAAGGCGCTTTGATTCAAACCATGGGCCGGGCCGCCCGCCATGTCGACGGGCACGTCATAATGTACGCCGATACCATCACCAGATCGATGCAGGCCGCAATCAATGAAATCCAGCGGCGCCGTAAAATTCAGGAAGATTATAACCTTGAACACGGGATTACGCCGAAGGGCATCAAGAAAGCTATAAGGGATATTACGGAAAGAGTCGCCGGCGTAGCGGAAACCAAGACGCCTTATGTCACCACTCCGGCCACGAAAGAAGGCATCATCCGGCTGGTGAAAGAGCTGGAAGCGCAGATGAAAATTGCGGCCAAAGCCCTCGATTTTGAAAAAGCCGCGCTTATCCGTGACCGGATTTTCGATTTACGTAAAAACCTGGACCCGATTGATATTAATCCGAGGAAGAAATATGGCAAACGCTGATTTCGAGAATAGCCCCGAAACCCGGCAGGAACGCCGCGAGCATAAACTCTTTAAGAAAAAGGAACGTATCGCGGAATCCGGCAAAGGCCTGGCGAAAATCTACCATGACGCCGTCGTCAAAAGAATGAAAGAGAAATCCTAATATCTAAACTCTAAATGATATACAAACCTAAAGCGCTAAAAATGAAAAATTTGAAATTATTATTTGGTGTTTAGCAAGGATTTGAGGTTTAGTTATTTCTGCTGATTACTTCATTTTCAAGGTGCTATAATCATGGTGGCAAGTGAATAATGGTAAAATATCCATATCCGAGGTGGTGCTATGAAATTCCGTATAGCAATTGAGTATGACCCCGTAACTAAAAGTTATGCGGCTTATTGCCCGGAATTACCGGGTTGCTGCAGCGCCGGCGATACCGAAAAAGAAGCTCTGGAGAATGCCAAAGAAGCAATCGCCCTTTATCTGGAACCTTCTTCCACGGGAGATGCGCAAAAAGGTAAAGTTTATGAGGTTGAAGTGTCAGTCTGATGCCGCATAAAATTCCCCGGTTAAAAGCCGCTGAGGTTATCCGCATATTGCAGCGCCATGATTTTATTCTGGTATTGCAACGCGGCAGCCATCAAAAATGGCGCAACCAAAATACAGGCAAACAGGTCATCGTCCCTAATCACAAAGGCAAAGAACTGCCTCTCGGCACATTGAACAGTATCATTGACGGCAGTGGCATTCCGGAAAAAGAATTCAAGAACTAATGCGGCAAATGATATGCTGCCTCTCTGGATACCGGCAATTGCCGCTGTGGATATAAAATTTCCTCACTTTCTTTGCGAGGAGTCAGAGCGACGAAGCAATCTGAAATTCCGCCTGCCAATCAAAATACAGGCTTTAAAGAATACTGACTTTACATTGCGGTACTTTGTTTTAAAGCCAACAATGTTTTGGCTTGGAATGGTACTATAAAACGCAATCATGTTTTCGAGATGGATTATTTTAGATTGCCACGACTTTCAAGATGGTTTTGGGAAAGTCTCGCAAAAGAAGTTAGTGGTGGACTGGATACCGACTTTCGCCGGTATATATATAAAAAGTCTATTCCTTTCCTTCTTCCTGCGGTTCTTCTTCATCATCGCGCGGCATCGGGGTCAGGGGGTGAGGCTCTGACGTCTGTTTGTTTTCCTTCGCCAGTTCCTCGTCCAGCAGTTCTTTGAGGCGGGCTGCCCGCGGGTAACCGATTTGTAACCGTCTTTGCAGGAAAGACGTGGAAATCTGTCCGCCGTGCTCCTGCGCGATTTTCCGGGCTTCTTCCATCAGGGCATCTTTGGGCGGTTCGTGGCTGCCGGGCACGGAACTGACCGGCACGGATTCAATCTTCAGCGGGGCAACCTCGGCGACATTCTGACTGCTCCAGAAAAAGACCAGCCTTTCGATTTCGGCATCGGCGACATAACAACCCTGCAGCCGTTTCGGTTTGGCGGCATCGGTGGGGGCGTAAAGCATATCGCCCTTACCCAGCAGTTTTTCGGCGCCAACCGAGTCCAGAATCGTGCGCGAGTCTACTTGGGAAGTGACCGCAAAGCTGAGACGGGTGGGGAAGTTAGCTTTAATCAGGCCGGTGACCACGTCCACGGACGGACGCTGGGTTGCCACAATCAGGTGGATACCAATGGCGCGTGCCAGCTGGGCCAGACGGCAAAGGATATGCTCCACTTCATCGAAGCCGGCCATCATCAGGTCGGCGAGTTCGTCGATAACCAGCACGATATACGGCATTTTGTCTTTGCCGGAGCGTGTTTTATTATAGCCTTCAATATTGCGTACGCCCATCTTAGCCAGTTCCTGATAGCGGTTATCCATTTCCTGGTTCAGCCAGCGCAGGGCTTCAATTGCTTTCTCGGCGGTGACAATGACCGGAATCGCCAGCTGCGGGATACTGTTATAGGGCGTTAATTCGACGCGTTTGGGGTCGATCATAATAAAGCGCAGGTCGTCCGGCGTGTTCTGCATCAGCAGGCAGGCAATGATTGCATTGAGACAAACGGTTTTGCCGCTGCCGGTTGCCCCAGCGATGAGCAGGTGCGGCATTTTTGCCAAATCGGCGACGCCGGCTTCACCGCCGGCTCCTTTACCTAATGCCACGGTCATTTTAGTTTTAGCCGCCAGCTTCTGAAAAACCGGGGTCTCTATGACACCCCGCAAGCTGACTGCGCTGGATATTGTATTCGGCACTTCGATACCGATAATGGCTTTACCGGGTACCGGGGCTTCGATACGTATCGTAGAAGCTGCTAAAGCCAACGCCAGGTCGTTGCCAAGTGAGGTGATTCTATCTACCTTAACACGGGTGCGTGAGACCTCTTCAGTATGGGTGGTAACGTTACCGTCTTTATCCCGTTCCCTGACTTCCCTTGTTTTGATATCCCAGCCGGGTTCGACGCCAAACTGGGTGACGGTCGGGCCTGCATTAATCTGAACAACCTTACCGGTGACTCCGTAACTCTTGAGGGCTTCCTCTATTTTTCTGGCCCGGAGAGTATTATCAGACTGCCCGATTTCTTTTTCCGCGATATTATCCAGAATTTCGATCGGCGGTAATTTCCAGCCGTCGATTTCCCGGGCGCCGGCAGATTGTCCGTATTTCTTCCAGACATCCTGCGCGATTTGCCGTAAACCCCTTTGTGACGGAACCGACAGAGCTTCTTTTTCCTTTGCCGTCGTTTTCTTTTCTTTTACCGGTGCCGGTTCCGCTGCTGCGCCAACCGTTGTTTCTACGGGCGCCGGTTCTTTTTCCTGCTGCGGCACATTTCTAACGATAACCGGCTTCATGGCGGCTTTTTGCTTTTGTTTGGCGAGAATATTCTTAATGCTTCTGCCAATCCATTTGACCAGCGCCAACATCAGAAGAGGGGCAATAAAACACACACTGACGACTATCAGTCCGAAGATTCTCAAAACGCCCAGAAAATCACGCGCACCGATTATGCCCAGGCCAAATGTGCCGCCCAAATTTGCTGTCGGGTTGGAAAAAGCCAGTATTCCCCACGCAGCAAAGACCAGGGCAATTGCACCCAGCCATTTATTCCAGTTCCGGAAAAGGGATAAAAATTTTCCCCGCCAGATGAGGAAAATCAGGATCAGCAGTGCCAGTGCAATAAATATTATGCCCCAGTCTACCGCGGTCTCAACTGCGGCGAAAACACTGTTATACCAATCGCTGATGGTTGAATGGGTAAAATATATCGCGAAGCCGATTACAACTACCAGTGCCCCCCAGAACAACCAGTCCCAGCGTGACTTTCCGCCGCTCTTGCCGCCCGAGGCTCTTGCTTTTTTAGCCATTTGAATGCCTTCTTATCCCTACACCTTGACCATAAAAGGTAAAATCATCGGTCTGCGTTTGGTCTGCTCGTAATAATATTTGTAAAGCGTATCTCTCACTTTGGCGTTGACAAAACTCCATTCGGCCGGATGCTCGCCGCTGTGGTCCAGCACCTGGACGACCATGTCCCGGCTTTTCTCCAGCATTTCGGTGTATCCCTGCGGGTCGATAAAGCCGCGCGAGACGATATCCGGCCGCCCCACCAGCTTTCCGGTTTGCCGGTCGATGGCGATAATCACCACGACAATGCCGTCCCTTGAAAGCATCTGGCGGTCGCGCAGCACCACCGTGCCGATATCGCCGACGCTGAGCCCGTCGACGTAAACATTGCTGGAACTAATCCTGCCGGTAACTTTGGCGCCGGTCTGGTCGAGTTCCAATACATCCCCGTCTTCCATCACAAAAATATTTTCTTTCGGGATGCCGACCGACTGTGCCAGTTTCCCGTGAATGCTGAGATGACGGTATTCGCCGTGAACAGGCAGGAAAAACTTCGGCTTGACGATGTTCAACAATAATTTTAATTCTTCCTGACTGGCGTGGCCGTGGACGTGAACCTGAGTGATGGTATTGTATAAAACTTGAGCGCCCTGTTTGAAAAGATTATCGATTGTCCGGGCTACTACGCCTTCATTCCCCGGTATCGGGGTAGCGGAAATCGCCACGGTATCGCCCGGAATAATATGCAGTTGTTTATGGTCGCGGTTGGCAATACGCACCAGCGCTGAAGTCGGTTCTCCCTGAGTTCCGGTAGTGATAAAAACAATCCGGTCCGGCGCCAGGCCCTTCAGTTCGTCAATCTGTGCCAGAATATGATTGGGGGCTTTGAGATAACCCAGCTCAATCGACATCCGCACGATTTCCGTCATATTCCGCCCGAGTACACAGACGCGCCGGTTATGTTTTCCGGCGGCATCGATGACCTGCTGGATGCGTGAAATCAATGAGGAAAAGGTCGCCACAATTACTCTGCCCGGGGCTTCGGCCATAATCCGGTCCAGGGATTCCCCGACGATCCTTTCCGAAGGGGTGTAACCCGGCAGTTCCGCATAAGTGGAGTCCGAGAGTAAGAGCAACACTCCTTGACTGCCGACTTGCGCCAGCCGGGACAGGTCGGTCGGTTTGCCGCTGACCGGGGTATAATCGAGTTTAAAATCGCCGGTGTGCACAACCGTGCCGACCGGGGTAGTGATAATGAAACCGACGGCATCCGGAATGCTGTGGCAAACCGGAAAAAACTCCACTCTGAATTTGCCCAGTGTAATCTTGCCGCCGGGGGGCACGATGCGGAGGTCGGCATTGGCCAGGGCTTTGTGTTCTTTCAGTTTGACCGATATCAGGCCGTTGGTTAATTTGGTGGAATAAACCGGGACATTGAGCTGCGGCAGCACATAAGTCATTGCTCCGATGTGGTCTTCGTGCCCGTGGGTTACAATTATGCCGCGGATTTTCTCTTTATTCTCCACCAGGTAGGAGATATCCGGAATCACCAGGTCGACCCCCAGCATTTCCTCGACCGGGAACATCAAGCCGGCATCAATCACGATGATGTCATCCTCGTATTCCATGAGCATCATGTTTTTACCGATTTCGCCCAGTCCGCCGATGGGAATAATTTTCAGTTTTGATTTTGCCATTATTTTGAATCCTGTGAGGTTTTATTTGCCGCTCTCTGCCAGTCATAGCCGACGATAGTGCCGTCGATCGCTGAGACCTGGACTTTAAACGGGAAGTCGTTTCCTTTGCTGATCAACCCCCCGCCGACGGTCGCGATTCCGTCGATGTCGTAAATCAGAATCGAACCGATGGAGCCAAGTTTCACTTTGTCCACGCCGATTTTTTTAATATTTTTGAACTGTCCTTCCACAAACCTTTCAGCAGCCATTTGCGCCTGGTCGAGGGAGATGATTTCTTTTTCCGGCATGATACCTCCCGGTTCCCGATAGGTAGTCTTAAAACATACTTAATTGCTGCACCGGCGGCTCCGGTTTGGGCTGCGCTTCCGCTTCCGCAGCTTTTTGTTTTAGCACTTTGGCCTGAGCCAGCAGCGGTGGTAGTTTTTGCATGTCTTCTTTTATTGTCTGGCGTAGATTCCCCTGATGCAATGCTGCCGCGGGGTGGTACATCGCAAAGTAGATGATGCCGTTCTGAGTCCGGGAAGTGCCGTGTATCTTGCTGATAGTTTTGCCCGGAAAGAACTTGGCCATGGAATACCGTCCCAGGGTGACGATGATTTTCGGAGAAATCAACTCAATCTGCCGGTCCAGCCATTTCTGGCAATTGGCAATCTCTGTTGGGAGCGGGTCGCGGTTTTCCGGTGGGCGGCACTTGATTACGTTGGCGATGTAGACATCGGCTCTTTTAAGGTTAATCGAGGCCAATAATTCGTCCAAAAATTGTCCCGCGGCTCCGATGAAAGGACGCCCCTGCTGGTCTTCATTCCAACCCGGAGCCTCGCCGATAAACATAATCTCGGCATTTTCCGCTCCCTCGCCGGGAACAGATTTAGTGCGTGTTTTTACAATCTCACACTGTCGGCAAAGCGCAATCCCGGTATTCAGGTCAGTCAGTGCTGACATCTATTTTTAACAACCTGTAAAATATATTCTCTTTCGACTTTCGATTATGATACCACGAGATTGTATTCCAGTCAATAATGACGGGAAGCTGTCAGCAAAAAGTAGCGGGTGATAAGTTTTGAGTTTGGAATTTTACTATTGTTTCGTATTTCGAAACCTTCGGGAATTTCGGATTTATAATGCTATGCCTGGTGCGCCCGTCCGCAACGCGGGCATTTTATCATCGAGCCCTGCATTGAAGGCGGTACTTTCAATTTGGCGCCGCACTCACATTCAATCGTCTTGTAGTCATTCATGCGGTACATCATGTCATTGACGTCACGGGTGCGGGTTACTTTGTCATCCGCTAAAGGTTCGACCGGTCCGCCGGCGACCGCTGCGCGTAAACCAACTGTGCCTGCAGTTGCTGCGGTTTGGGGGGAGATAATGCCGCTCTGTGTATTTTTAACCTGACGGTACGCCTGGTCGTAATTGGCGTAAGCCGCGCCTCCCGCCATCGCGCGCAGGATGCGGATTCTCTCCGCAAGCGGTGGATGGGTGCTGGTCAGATTATTGACATTCAATTTGTTCCGGAACGGGTTGACGATGTACATCGGCGCCGTTGCCTGAGTCGCATTTTTCACCGGCGTTGTGGACTGCTCCAGTTTCTCAAGAGCGGAGGCCAGTCCTTCCGGATATCGGGTATATAATGCCGAAGACGCGTCTGCCAGATATTCGCGCTTCCGGGAAATAGCGAAATAAATCAATTGCGCAAAAAGCGGGGCAAGAATCATCAGTAAAATTGCCAGCACGAGAATAATAATTGCTGCTCCGCCGCCTCCGCCGCTGTTCTTTGATGAGCCGCGCCGACCGCCTCCACCGCTGCCCCCGCCGCCGAAAATTGCGCCGAACATCATCATCCGGGAGGCATAGAAAGAGAGGATGACGATTGTGCCCAGCAGCACGCTGCACATCGACATTAACAGAACATCACGGTGTTTGATATGGGAGAGTTCATGCCCAATGACGCCCTGCAACTCATCCCGGTTCAGTTTCTGCAACAGACCGGAAGTGATGGACACCGCGGCATGGTTCGGGTCGCGCCCGGTGGCAAAGGCATTCAGTGACGGGTCATCAATAATGTAGATATCGGGCATTTTTTCCAGCCCTGAGGCGATTTTCATCTCTTCGACAACATCATAGAGCTGCTGGTGGTCCGAAGGCGATATTTTTTTCGCTCCGGCCACCGAGAGTAAAATATTATCGCCCTGGAAATAGGCAACGAGCGTCATGATACCCCAGATTATCAGCGCGATAACCAATCCGGCGACCCAGCTGGTAATAAAAACCTCACCGATAATCATGCCGATGAGCGCCAGTAATACCCCCATCAACACTACCAGTATGATTGACCTTGTTCGATTAGCCCTTATTTGTTCCCACATAACCCTATACCATCATAATTCCGGGTCCCTCACGGGGAAGGACCCGGAATTAATTTCTGAAATACAATAAATAATTTTAGAAACTGACTTTAGGTGCCTGTCTTTCGACATCCGCGGTGGTTGCCTGCAGGAATTCCTGTTCTTTCTTGAAGTTGAACATGCCGGCGACGATGGTGGCCGGGAATTGCTGTACTTTATTGTTGTACTGCAGTACTTCGTCGTTGTAAGCCTGGCGGGAGAAACTGATTTTATTTTCGGTTGAAGTCAATTCTTCCTGTAAAGCCAGGAAATTCTGATTGGCTTTCAGGTCGGGATATTTTTCAACTACTACCATCAGGCGGCTTAAGGCGCCGGTTAATTCACCCTCGGCTGCGGACCGTGCTCCGACATCGCCGGAAGTAGAAGCGGTTTGCGCTGCGGTACGGGCTTTGGTGACTGCTTCCAGCGTGTCCCGTTCAAAATTCTTATAACCTTTAACTGTTTCCACCAGGTTGGGGATGAGGTCATAACGCCGTTTCAGTTGAACGTCAATCTGTGCCCAGGCATTCTTGACCTGGTTTCGCGCGTTGACCAATCCGTTGTAAGAGCCCCAAAGGAAAAGTAACAGGATAACAACGATGGCAATAATTACGATGAGAATCCACATATACACACCTCCATTAGTTCCTATTATAACGAATTACATGATTAAATGTTCGATAAGTTGAATCAGCCCTGAAAAACGTCCTTTAAAAAGCACATAATTTCAGATTCGGTCTCTTTTTTACAGCTTGATTGTTCGGAGACTATTTTCATCAAATCGGCCACTTCGCCGCCGTCGAACCAGAGGCCGTGGTGCTGGACACACGCATCAATCATCACGCCGTGCTCGCCGCCGATGATAACCTTTTTCATGTTTTTACCGCAAATCGGGCAGCGGCGCTTTTTTTCGGTGGTGTGCGCCTCGGGTAACTTCAGAACGTCATGTATCGCCTGGGTGCCGTCTTTCAAGCCTGCGGTTTCCAGCAGCAATTCCATCTCACCGGCATCGAACCATGCGCCTTTACAGATATGACAGTAGTCGAGTTCAACCCTTTTGTACTCGATGACGAACATATCCTTTTTACAGACAGGACATATCATTTCTCTTACCTCTACTTGCCTAACCTAGATTGTATGTTCAACGGGACATAATGTCAAGAAGTCATTAGTATAGTCTTTATACTGGCCGGTAGGCTGTTTTGGCTCAAAAAGAGAATAACAAACTACCGGAATGTAATGAATATCACAAAAATTATTGCTCCCGGTAGCACAATTATCGGCAAAGTGATAGAAGAAGATATCTCACCTGAAGTATATATCGGAATAGAGACGTAATTTAGTAGAGCTGGGGGTGATAGGCAGAACTATTAGAGGGTATCAGCATCCAGACTAAAATCGGCTTTTCAATAACATTTCACAAGTAATTACACAAAATTCCGGATTTGCGTTCGTAATGCAACATAACGGTAATGAAATTAATACAATTGTCATCTATTGATAATATGTTGGAAACAACTCCCCTTTAAACTAAAACTATATAAAGGAGGAGAACATGGAAGCAAAACAAACGACTGCAAAAACAACCAATACGCAGTCAACCACAGGGATTAAAAGAACTCTAAATCTCACATCCCTCACAGTTAACGCGATGGCGCTCATCGCTCCGGGTGCTTTTCTCTGGACCACCTTCCAGTTACAAGCAGCCCAAATGAATGGGTCAATATCTACAGCCGGTGAAATGTGGACGGGTCTGGTCGCCGCCCTGGTCCTCGCTTTTCTCACCGCCGTCTCGTATGGCGAGCTATCGGACATCTATCCGAGAGCCGGCAGCGGTTCATCGTATTATTTCGCTGAAGCCGCTCTTCTGGAAAAAGAAAAGGCCCATCACCGGCAATACGCTCGTATTGCCAAATTCGGCATCGGTTGGATTTCCCACCTGTACTATTGGATATATCCCGGTATTATGGTAGCTTTCTCGGCAACCTTGATTGTCTACATCTTCGGTTTATTCGGCGTTGCGCTGAACGTACCTGAAGAAATACTGGTCGCCGCTGTCTTCGCTATCATTAATGGTTATATTGCCTTCCGGGGTGTCACAGGTTCTACGATGACATCTATAGTTATCAACGCAATTCAACTTGTTTCATTAATGTTATTTTCAATTTTGGCAATCGTTTACCGCGTTGCTCACCCCGGGCTGGCATATGCGGCAACTGTGCCGTCCATTCTGCTGCCGCACAACTTTAGCAACGTGATTTTCCAATCGACCATTGCCATATTACTCTTAGTCGGGTTCGAATCGGTGACCGCCTTCGGGTCTGAAGCAATCAATCCTAAAAAGGATATCCGTAAAGCAATTCTGCTGTCACTGATTATTCAGGGCGTTTTCGCTTACCTTTTTGAATATTTCGCTGCCAACTATTTCGTCAGCACGCAATTGGCTGGAACCACCGCCGGCGGAACGGCGGTAACCGGTTATGCTGCTGCCGGAGCTTCGGGCGCCCCTATTGGCGACATGATACGACTGATTGGGGACAAGATGCTCGGCGGGACAGGACTGGCCCTGGTGCTGGTGATGGCTTTCACCGTTGTACTGGCGCTTATCGGAACCACGCTGGCCTGTTTAAACACCGGTGTCCGCATCACCTACGCGATGAGCAAAGATAAAGAATTACCTTCAGTCTTCGGGCTGCTGCACGGACGTTTCGCCACACCGCAGTGGGGCATCTGGGTGCTTGTAGCTGTCTCGGCTGCCTTTGGAGCGTATGGTGTGCTTAATGTCGATAACCTTACCCAGATTACTCTGGCATCAAATACCGGCACGTTTTTGGTCTACGGCATCACCAACCTGATTTGTCTGATTGCTTTCTGGAGCCGGCCGGGCGCAAATTTCGTGAAACACAAAGCTGTTCCGGCGCTCGGGTTTCTTGCAAACCTGATGATGTTAGCCGGTGTAGTCATGTTAAGTTTCAAAGCCGGCGGCAGCACCTCACGGGACACAATCCTGGCGTTAGGGATGGTACTGGTCTGGATGGCTATCGGCATCGTCTGGTTCGTCTTTAATACGCGTAAACAGGGACACGAAATTCTGGTTAAAAAACCGCAACTGACCGAAGACGATATTAATGCTCAAGATTAAATCCTGAAGTTATCTTAACTCTCGTAATTGAGAATTGGAGGACTAAAATGGAAGGTTCGGCACGAATGAAAATGGACGGCACGGATACGAGATTGAAATCGCAAGAATTGTTATTGAACGACCTTTACATCGACCCAGTAGGTTTTCAGGTGAAGCGAGGGAAAACGGATATAGATCTCACGGTAAAAGAATTTGAACTCCTGTATCTCTTCGTCCAAAACAAGGGAAAAGTGGTGAAGCGGGCCGATGTTCTTAAGGTTATTTCTACTCCGAGCATGCTTGATGAGGACGGTGCCATTAACGTGATGATTTGCCGTCTCAGAAAAAAACTGGAGGATAATCCGCACCGTCCCAGACGCCTTGTGTCAGTAAGAGGTTTGGGTTATAGACTGAGGGAACAAATAGCCTGACAACTAAATAAATCCCGGTTTCCAGCAACACGCAAGTTTGGTGAAGGAGACCTATTACGATGAAAAAAATTGAAGCGATTATCAGGAAAGAAAAGCTCGAACGGGTCAAAATGTTGCTGGCAACACTGGGATATAAAGGGCTGACAATGGCCGATGTCAGCGGTATGGGTGTTCAACCGAAGTTCGGTTCCAAAGACCGGCAAAAGGAACTCCCGAAAATGAAAATAGAACTGGTAGTCAACGATGAAGACGTTTCCCAGGTATTGAGCGCCATTGTCAGAGGGGCAAAAACAGGGGGGACAGGTGATGGGAATATCTTCATCATCCCCATCGAGAACATGATTCGGGTACGCACAGGTGATTCCGGCATCAACGCCATTTAACGTGATGGAAATAAAATTAGTTTTCGGACAACCACAGGTAACAAAATTAATCTGAATTCAACAGGAATGGTATTTAATAGAAACCAAATATATTTAAGCCTTAAACAAACAGGTTGAAAAATAATAATTTAAAG
>Ga0224520_1000302_pt1 | contig 15615 bp, 11 predicted proteins | sample CFST25metaG_2_FD_180684 | JGI IMG/M metagenome (GOLD analysis project Ga0224520, IMG submission 180684) | Peat soil microbial communities from Stordalen Mire, Sweden - C.F.S.T-25 | ecosystem: Environmental > Terrestrial > Soil > Wetlands > Peat | place: Sweden: Norrbotten County, Stordalen Mire... | reverse complement strand
ACATAGAGCATCACCCGTAGGCCGAACGCGCGCGCCACCATGAAGAACATGAAGAGAACCAGCACCGGATCGATGAGCCCGGCGGCGGACAGAGTCCATTCGTTGGCGGGCGCGTGCCTGAAGATGAAATAGGCGGGCAGGACCCAGACGGGTGTGGCGTTGCCGCCATGATCCACCATGCCGCCCAAGAAGTCCCGATCCCCCATGGTCTCGGTGAAATACTTGATATCGCGCCTGAACTCCGCCCACCGCGCGGGGGTGAAGCGCGCGCGCACCTTGGTCATCTCGTCGGCCAGCTCGGCGCCCGATCGCATCTGGCTATCGCGCAGATCGCGCAGGTGCACGTTGGGGAGCTGGTTAGGCGTGAAGCCGGGGCTGTTGTCCATATACGCGGCCAAGCTGGCCACGTACAGCCCGTCGAAGCGCAACTCGCGGAAATACTTCGCCACTGGGAAGTAGTGGCGCATGTCCCAGGTATGCACCAGGGTGCGCCGATCCTTGGCATGGTCGAGGAATTGCGGCATCCCGAAGTGGTAGTAGGTGCCAAAGGCGGTCACCGCACACAGCGCGAGGGTGCCCATGACCACGGCCCGGTGGGGCTCCCCGAATTTCTTGATGAACGCCTCTCGGATCACCACCAGCGCGGCGAGCGCAGCCACCAGGGCGCGCAGCTGCGGTTCTTGATCGAAAAAGGGATAGGCGTTCGCCAGATCGGCGGCGAGCATCCAGCCGGCGGCCAAGACCGCCAGGAGCAGAATGTAGGTGGCACGCGCAGCCTTCCGGCGATGAAACAGGATGAAGATCCCGGCCAGAATTCCGAAAATGACCACCTTGATGGTTATGGTTTGGGCGACGGGCACGCCGTGGGTTCGCACGAACGCAGGCGGCCAGACGTCCGGGCACTGGGCATAGAGGGCGATCTCACCGACGCTGTAGAGGGCGTCACCCCCGGTGGCGGAGAGACGGACATAGCGAGCATGGGCCGCCAGCCTCTGGCTGCGCACCCGCATGCCAGGACCACCCTCGGCGTCCACCCGCCACAGGGACTGCCAGTGCACCCCGTCCTGCGATCCCGAGAGGAAGTACACATCGTTGTTGTCGGCCTGCACGAGGGCGCAGGCAAGCGGCCTGTCGTCGCCGAGATTGTATTCAACGAAGGATCGCGCCGAGGAGAAGCGCGACGTCACGTCGGTCAGCCACTCGTCGCCTTCCTCGCTGTAGATGCCGTCCGTCAGGCGCTCCACGTTTCTCACGCCATCTCTGCGCGCCGGTTGCTTGCCTGCGATCAGGCTCTGTGGCTCAGCGAGGGCGGCGTTGGGAAGTGCGGCCAGGACGAAGAGAACGGCTGGGAGCAAGAAGATCCCACGGGAGCCTCCTCGCACAGCTCGAGTGAGGAAGCGCGGGTGAAGCGTCTGGCACATGACCGCCGAACGCTACGTGGGGCGCGAGATGCCGTCAACAGCGGCGTGCGGCTCCTCCCCTACTCGTGGACGCCCCTTTTCCCAGACGGATGCGACCGCCGTACACGGCGTGGTTCATGTTGGCAGCCAGCCGAGGTTGGCCGCGAACCCGCAGCGTCGAGTCTTCGGCCCGATGGGGTCGCTCCCGTCGTCCTCGTCGATGATCCAGGCCGAAAACGCCTCGAGATCCGCGATCGCGGTCTGCAGTCGCTGGACTTGCCGACCTGACGGGCGCCCAGCAGCAGGATCGCGGGGAACTTGCTGGCCAGCGCCTTGAGATCGCTGGAAGCCGCGCGTTCCCACATGTCGTGCATCTTGGACGACAACCATCCAATTTGTAAGTCACCGCGGGCAGAGGCGTCGCGCAGGAAGACGATGGGATCGCAGCTCTTGCGCGGCCATATCCCTTGCCTCGCCTTGATAGCCGCCTGCTTTGGCCGGGCCCACAGTTGGGTGCCTACGCGGGTCTGCCGAAAGGGTGCCTTCTTCGATGCGGCAAAATCATGTCCAAAGGCGCTGGTCCAATGCGGCATTCATGTGTGGGAGACTTCCACATTTCTCCCACTTGCGGGTTAGTGTGGGCAGTCCACACCCTTCCAGCCTAGAAGGACAAAGAGAACAGGAGCGAATCATGCGAGATCTCAGTTCCCATCGTTCCAAGCCACGCGTGATAGGGGCCTTTGCGTTTTCTTTCGTGTTTTTGGCTTTCGGATGCACGTCGAGCAACAACAAGTCAACGACCACCGGTGGAAATTCGAAACCTGGTGGCGCAACATCCACGGGCGGAAATTCCGCACAGGGCGGAGTCACCCCCATGGGCGGCAAGCCAAATTCCGGCGGAACGACTTCTGGCGGAGGGATCTCGACGCAGGGCGGCTCGCCCGCCACGGGCGGATCGAACCAAGGCGGTTCCCCCAATACTGGTGGCTTCGCCACGAGTGCATCGAATCAAGGTGGTTCCCCCAATACCGGCGGCTCCGTCTCCGGAGGATCGAATCAAGGTGGTTCCCCCAATACCGGCGGCTCCGTCTCCGGAGGATCGAATCAAGGTGGTTCCCCCAATACCGGTGGCTCCGTCTCCGGAGGATCGAATCAAGGTGGTTCCCCCAACACTGGTGGCTCCGTCTCCGGAGGATCGAATCAAGGTGGCTCCCCCAACACTGGTGGTTCCGCCAAAGGTGGATCGAACCAAGGCGGTTCCCCCAATACTGGTGGCTCCGCCACGGGGGGATCGAATCAAGGTGGTTCCTCTAGTACCGGCGGTTCCGCGACAGGCGGAACGGCCGCCGGAGGCGCGGGTAGCGGTGGCGGCGCGAACACCGGCGGGACCTCCGCGACGGGTGGAAGCAGTGCCTCGGCCACTGCCCTGAGCTGTACGGATCCGGTCTACGGCCCCGTCTCCATCCCTGCGATCAATGTCATTTCGGACTTCGAAACGACTTCGCTCTATCAGTACGTGCAAGACGGACGCGGTGCTGGCGCGCAACCTTGGTATGCGTACGCCTCTGGCGACGTTAATGACCAGTACAACATGACGCAAACGCCAAGCATTGTGAACCCAATGAATGCGGCCAATCACTTCGCAGTCGATACGACGCAGCATGGACCTTGCAGCAGCAAGGGCGCGCTTCGAGTTTCTTCACCCGGCGCGGCCGGCTCAGGTTCCTACGCTGGCTTCGGTATCGACTTCATGGCCCGCACGGCGACCACGAAGAAGAAACTAGCCTACGATGCATCCAAGTACGCGGGCGTTGGGTTCTGGGCCAAGTGCGATGCCGATCTTCAGTTTGCGTTTTTCAAGACGGTAGATGCGGCGCAGGATGCCGATGTAGACCCATCCATCATCTCAAGCCCATGCAGCTACTCGGCGAACACCTGCAATCAATACGGGATCAAGAATGCCGCCGTCACAAAGGATTGGAGTTACTACAAGCTCTACTTCTCCGAAGTGTTGCAGGATCCCAATGGGACTGTATTCACCTCCGGGGTTGACAAGAGCAAACTGATGGCGTTCCAGATCCACGTGAATCCGTTCAGCCCGCGCACTGGTTCGCCATCCGCCAACGCATTTAACTGCTACATCGATGACGTCCATTTCTTGACGGAGGCAGCACCGACCACTCCCGCCGCGAGTGTGTCCTGGACGACCTCGGGCAACCAGTTCATGCGCAACGGTACGGCGTACAAGATCCGCGGGCTCGTGCGTCCGTCGATGGAATGGGATTGTGCCGGATTCTCGATCACTCGTGAGGACATCAAGCGGATGAAGACGTGGAAACCCAATGCAATCCGCCTGGGAATGCTGAACACGCTTTGGAAGGGCGCCGCGACCGGAAATGCAACCTGCAATGGAGGCGCGTATCAGAATGAAGTCAAGCGTGTGATCAATTGGATCCTACAAGAGGGGATGGACGTCATCTTCGACCTTCACTATGTGTCGGGGGGGACGGCAGCAGACACTTCTGGTGTGCCTACCTCGGCGATGACCGACTTCTGGACCTCGATTGCGGGGGATCCGTTCTTCCAAGACGGAAGAATCATCTACGAACTCTACAACGAGCCAACCGAGGACTCGGCTGGCCTAAAGACCTGGATGCAGAATACGGTTACTGCCATCCGCGCGAAGGGGGCGAAAAATCTGATTCTCGTCAGCGGCACGAACTGGACCTACGACATATCCTACTACGTGGCCAACCCAGTAACTGGGGGCGCGATTGGCTATGTAACTCACCCCTACGCGTTCAAGGACTCGAGTAGCGATACCGCATATCTTACACCGGCCAAGACGCTCCCTGTCATCGCCACGGAGTTCGGTACCGCGAACATCTCGAGCAACTACGTCGCTCCCACGACCTGCGACGCTTCAATCTACTCGAACTACATAACCAAGTTCGAGGGAGCTGGCATGAGCTGGACATCATGGGCTTGGATTGTGGACGAGTGGGGCTGCGGCTTTCCCCAGATCATCGCGGACTACAGCGGAACCCCGAACGCGATCGGGACGCCCGTGAAGAGCAGTCTCACGTCGTTGAATCACTAATCTGACTTGACGCTATCGGAGGAAGGGGCCTCCAGCAGTGTGGGAGGACGCGACCCGTCAGTTGGCGAGCTGGCCGCTTGCCTTATGCGGTGCGAAGGTATCTTCCCAGTTGCGCCGGTATTCGTCAGAGGCGACCTGTGCCGGCCCGAGCGTGTCGCGCATAGGTCGCTCGGCGGGATGGATCACTTCGACGTCGAACAGCATCGGCAGTTCCGCGCGCCGCCGCATTCGCACCAGCTCGCGACCGCACAGCGACTGCCCCTCGGCCAGCGGGCGAACTTCGCCGGTCTGCAGCTCGCCCTTTCGCACCCGCATGAAACGCGCACCCTTCTCATCGTCGGTGGGGGCATAGAGCAAGGCCACATCTTGGCCGCGCCGATTTGAGAACTTCCTCACATATATATTGTTACCTGTCCGAGCTGTCCGCGCAACAGAGTCTGCGTCAGCGGTCGGCTGAATCCCGGCGGCGTTCCCCGGTGCGGGCTGATTTCGCCCTCTGGCGCGGGCGCGCCCGCCACGCTATAGCAACCCGCGTGAACCCGTCCTCGCCCGACGCTGAGCCGGCTGTCCTGTGCCGGGGCTTGCGCAAGATCTACGAGGCAGGGCGCGGTTCGGGGCGAAAGCGCGCCGGGGCAGTGCTGGCGGTGGACGGCCTGGACCTCTCCATCCGCCGCGGCGAGTGTTTCGGGCTGCTCGGACCCAACGGTTCGGGCAAGACCACCACGGTGGAGATGCTGGAGGGACTGCTGCAGCCCACCGGGGGCGAGGTGAAGTTGCTGGGCATGGATTGGGCGCACGACGAGAGCCGGCTGCGCGAGCGACTGGGCGTGGCCCTGCAGGAGACGCGTCTGCCCGAGAAGTTGACCGTGGAAGAGGTGCTGACCCTGTTCCGCAGCTTCTATCAGCGGCCGCGGCCGCTGGAGACGCTGCTGGCGGATGTGCAGCTCGAGGAGAAGAAGCGCGCCTGGGTCATCAAGCTGTCGGGCGGTCAGAAACAGCGACTGGCCATCGCCTGTGCGCTGGTGGCCGAACCCGAGATTTTGTTTCTCGACGAGCCCACCACGGGCCTGGACCCGCAGTCGCGCCGCCAGATCTGGGGGTTGGTGGCCAACTACCGCGCCCACGGCGGCACCGTGGTGTTGACCACGCACTACATGGAAGAGGCCCAGCGTTTGTGTGACCGGGTGGCCATCCTGGATCGAGGTCGACTGATCCGGCTGGGCACGCCGGCGGAACTGATCGCCGGGCTGGGCGCGGAGCACGTGGTCGAGTTGGAGCTGGAGGCGGGCGTAGGGCAGGGCGCGCTCGACGAGGCCACCCTGCGCGGCCTGCCCACGGTGATCGAGGCGCACCTGTCTGGCGAAGGCGTGTGGACCCTGGCCGCAGTTGAGCCCGAGCAAGCGGTGCCTGCCCTGCGCACGCTGCTGCAAGAGCGCGGGCAGCACCTGGTGCGCCTGGTAACACGCAAGGCCACCCTGGAAGACGTGTTCGTGTCCCTGACCGGAAGGGCCCTGCGTGATGGCTGAGCCGCGGCGCCCGCGTCCGGTGGTGCAGCTTACCCTGATGCGCCTGCGCGATATGATGCGCGAGCCGGGCGCGCTGTTCTGGACCTTCGGATTTCCGGTCCTGCTTTCGGTGGCGCTGGGCATCGCCTTTCGCGTGAAGGGGCCCGAACCCGTCGTAGCGGGCGCGCTGCCCGGGGTGACTGCCCAGGCGCGCGACACACTCGCCCAAGCCGGCGTGCAGGTTCGATGGTTGGACCAGGCAGCCGCCAAGGCCGCCCTGCGTTCGGGGCAGGTCGCGGTGGTGCTGGTGCCGCCCGAGCGGCCGGGCGAGCCCATCACCTATCGGTTTGATCCCGCGCGTCCCGAGGCCCGCCTGGCACGCGCCACGGTCGATGCCATTCTGCAGAAGGCAGCCGGCCGTCAGGATGCTCTGGCCGTGCGCGATCAAGAGGTGAGCGAGCCCGGCTCGCGCTACATCGACTTTCTGATTCCGGGCCTGCTGGCCATGAATCTCATGTCGGGGTCCATGTGGGGCATCGGCTGGGTGATCGTGGAAATGCGCGTGCGCAAGCTGCTCAAGCGCCTGCTGGCTGCGCCTATGCGGCGACGGCACCTGCTGTTCGCTTTCGGTCTGGCCCGGCTAGTGGTGATCCCATTCGAGATTGCAGTCATCCTGATCTTCGCGCACTTGGTATTCGGCGTGCAGGTGGCCGGCTCGTACGCGGCGCTGGGTCTGGTCAGCCTGGCGGGCGCCGCCAGTTTCGCAGCCATCGCCATCCTGGTGTCGAGCCGCGCGCAGAACACGCAGACGGTAAGCGGCCTGATGAACCTGGTGATGCTGCCCATGTTCGTGCTCTCCGGCGTGTTCTTCTCGTCCGCGAACTTTCCCGAGGTCACGCGCCCATTCATCAGGGCACTGCCGCTGACCGCCATGTGCGACGGCATGCGCGCCGTGATGATCGATGGCGCTGGCCTGGCAGGTACGCTGCCCTGCTTGGCTGTGCTGGCCGCGTGGGGAACGGTATCGTTCGTGCTCGGCCTGCGCTGGTTCCGCTGGGGCTAGTGCATCACCCATCAGGCTAGAGCATCACCCATCAGGCGCGCAGTCCCGGCGCCTCGTGGCCGCTGCGGGCCACGTATTCCAGATAGCCGCCGCCGTAGGGGATCACGCCCTCGGGCACCAGTTCCAGCACGCGGTTGGACAGGCCGGCCAGAAAGCGCCGGTCGTGCGACACGAAGAGCATGGTGCCCTCGAAGTCGCGCAGGGCCGTCAGCAACATCTCCTTGGTCGCCATGTCCAGGTGATTGGTGGGCTCGTCCAGCACCAGCAGGTTGGGGCGATCAAAGAGCAGCCGCGCCATCACCAGGCGCGCCTTCTCGCCGCCCGAGAGCACGCGGCAGATCTTGTCAATGTCGCTGCCCGAGAAGCCGAAGCACCCGCCCAGCGACTTCAGCGTGCCCACCGTTGCCAGCGGAAACGCCTCTTCCAAAGTCTCGTACACGGTCTTGTCCGCATCGAGCAACTCCATGGCATGCTGGGCGAAGTAGCCCAGGCGCACGCCTGCGCCCAGGGTCACGCTGCCGGCGTCGGGCGCAGTTTCGCCCGCCACCAGCTTGAGCAAGGTGGACTTGCCCGCGCCATTGACGCCCATCACGCTCCAGCGCTCCTTGCGCCGGATCATGAGGTTGAGGCCGTCGTAGATGACCTTGGAGCCGTACTGCTTGTGCAGGCCCTCGATCTTGATCACGTCCTCGCCGGAACGGGGCGCCTCGGGAAACGCGAAGCTGAGGGTGCGGCGCCGGCGCGGGGGTTCCAGTTTCTCGATCTTGTCCAGCTTCTTCACCCGCGATTGCACCTGCGCCGCATGACTGGCCTGGGCCTTGAAACGCTCGATGAAGCGGATCTCCTTGGCCAGCATGGCCTGCTGGCGCGCGTATGCTGCCTCGGCCTGCGTCGCGTAGAGGGCGCGCTGTTTCTCGTAGAAATCGTAGTTGCCCGAGTAGCTGGTCAGCACGCCCCCGTCGATCTCGATGATCTTGCTGACCACACGGTTCATGAACTCCCGATCGTGGGTGGTCATCAGAATCGCACCGTCGTAGTTCTTGAGAAAGCCCTCCAACCAGATGATGGATTCGATGTCCAGGTGGTTGGAGGGCTCGTCCAGCAACATGACGTTGGGCCGCATCAAAAGAATTCGCGCCAACGCCACCCGCATCTTCCACCCGCCCGAAAGATTTCCCACGTCGCCGTCCATCATCTCCTGCGAGAAGCCCAACCCGGCCATGATCTCGCGCGCCCGTGCCTCCAGTGCGTAGCCGCCGAGCTCGTCAAAGCGCGCCTGCACATGGCCAAAGCGATTGACCAGGGCATCCAGCTCGTCCGCGCGCGTCGGATCGGCCATGGCGTGTTCCAGCTCGCGCATCTCCGTCGCCAGGGCCGACACCGGACCCGCGCCGTCCATGGTCGCGCCCAGCGCGGACACGCCCTTCATCTCGCCCACGTCTTGGCTGAAATGCCCGATGGTCACGTTGCGGTCGATGGAGATCTGCCCCTCGTCGGGCGACTCCTCGCCCATGATCAGGCGGAACACAGTGGACTTGCCCGCGCCGTTGGGCCCCACCAGGCCGATCTTCTCGCCGCGCAAGATGGCCGCGCTGGCCTCGACGAACAGGATCTGCGGGCCGTGCTGCTTGCTGATGTTGTCGAGGCGAATCACGAGAGCGAGGGTGTCTACACCACCTGTCGTCGCGGTTCCACCTCGCTTCGGGATCAAGGATGCAAATGCCCCTATACTCCTGCGCCCCATGGCGATTCTTGCCACAGCCCAGAATCTATCCAAGTCGTTCGGCGCAAGACCGCTGTTCGACGGGGTCTGCTTCACCCTGGCTGAGGGCGAACGGGTCGGCCTGATCGGGCCCAACGGGGCGGGCAAGACCACGCTGCTGCGCATTTTGGCCGGCATGGACACCCCGGATCGGGGCGAGCTGTCGCTGCGGCGCGGCCTGCGGGTGGGGCATGTCGCGCAGGTGCCGGTGTTCTCTGCGGGGCGCACGGTGCGCGAGACAATCATGGAAGGCGTCGAGGGCATCACTGATCACGAGTTGGCGTGGAGGGTGGGGGCGCGCGCGGACGAGCTGATCTCGCGCCTGGACCTGGGCAGCTCGCAGGCGGGTGCTGATGCAGTGGTGGACAGCCTGTCAGGCGGCTGGCGCAAGCGGGTGGCGCTGGCGCGCGAGCTTCTGCGCGAGCCGGAGTTGCTCCTGCTCGACGAGCCGACCAATCACCTGGACGTGGAAAGCATCCTGTGGCTGGAGAAGCTGCTCGCCGCGGCGCCCTTCGCGACGGTGACCATCACGCACGATCGGCTGTTCTTGCAGCGGGTGGCCAACCGCATCCTCGAACTGGATCGGCGCAATGCGGGCGGGCTGCTTTCCGTCGATGGCGACTATGCCACTTTCGTCGAGCGCAAGGCCGATCGGATGGCCGCACAAGAGCGGCGCGAGGCTTCGCTGCGCAATACCCTGCGCCGCGAGACTGAGTGGCTGCGCGCGGGCGCGCCGGCCCGCACCACCAAGCAGCAGGCGCGCATCCAGCGCGCCGAAGCGCTGGCAGGCGAGGTCGACGAGCTGGCCAGCCGCAACCTGGTGCGCACCGCGGACATCGACTTTGCCGGCACCGGCCGCAACCCGCGCCGTCTGATCGAAGCGCGCGCGATCGCCAAGTCGTACGGCGACAAGATCATCTTCAGGGGACTTGACCTGTTTCTCGGCCCGGGCAGCCGCGTGGGCCTCATCGGTCCCAATGGGTGCGGCAAGTCGACCTTGCTACGCGTGCTGGTGGGTGACGAGCCGCCCGACGCCGGCCAGATCCTGCGCGCTGACGGCCTGCAGGTGGCCTACTTTGCCCAGCACCGCGAGGCACTGGATCCGAACCTCAGCGTGGTGGACACGCTCTGCCCCGGCGGCGATCACGTCACCTTCCGCGGCGCGCGCGTTCACGTCAGCGGCTACCTGGCGCGCTTCCTGTTCCGCAGCGAGCACGCCAAGCTGGCCGTGGACCAGCTCTCGGGCGGCGAGCAGAGCCGGCTGGCCATCGCGCGCCTGATGTTGCGACCCGCAAATCTGCTGGTGCTGGACGAGCCGACCAATGATCTCGATCTGGACACGCTGCAGGTGCTGGAGGACTCGTTGCTGGGCTTCGAGGGAGCGGTGCTGCTGGTGACCCACGATCGCTACTTCCTGGACCGCGTGACCAGGAAACTGCTCGCCTTTCACACGCGGCTGGGCGAAGAGGGGCGCATTAGCTCCATGGTGGGCCTCCATCAATGGGAGAGCTGGCGCGCCGAAGAGGAAGAGGCGACTATCGCTGCGAGCGCCGCCCGGGCCAAGACGACAGAGGCGCCCAGCGTTCCAACCCCGCGCCGCAAGCTCAGCTATCATGACCAGCGCGACTGGGACACCATCCAGGCGCGTATTGCCGAGGCCGAGGCAGGCCTGACCGCGCTGCGGGCCGAGCAGGACAGCCCCGAGGTCGTCACGAATCACACCCGACTGGTCGAGCTGGAGACCGAGATCGCCGCCGCGCAGGCCGAGGTCGACCACCTCTACGCCCGCTGGGCCGAACTGGAGTCGCTGATCCCTCGGTAGCGAGGAACTACGCTGGCGTCCCCCAAAAACAGACCTATTATCGCCCGACCAGCGCCCGAACGGAAGCTTGTTCTTTTGCCCGAATTGCAGCGCAATGGCGGACGCGAGACTGAACATGGCAGACCCACTCGATTCTCGTCTGCAACAACGAATCTCTGACCAACTCCGCTTGGCGCAACTGGCGCGGTCGCTCTCGCCCCATGGGGCTGTGCCGTATTTCGCCCACATGCGGCTGGAGACGGACGGCCGCGTGCGCGACGTCTTGCTGGGCCCGGACACGCGGACCGGGGGCGGTGTGGCTATCATCGATTGGCAAAACGCGCCGCTGTCCGAGGTCTTCTTTTGTTGTGCGGACGGCGACGACTACGAGGTCGATACCGGCGAGCGAACGCTGACCGGCACGCTCATCGAGCGCAACCTGGTCAGTTTTGCTCAGGGCCAGGTGTGCGAGATCGAGACTGCCTTAGGCCGGCTTCGACTGAAAGATGGCGCTTGGCAGTTGGAAACAGGGCCGACGCCCGGGTTGGCCCTGCGGCCCGAGGCGGCGCGCCTGCGTTCCAGCTCGCCCGCGGACGTGGTGCTGGATACGGCCCAGCGGCGCATTGTCGATTTGCCGGCCGGTAGGGCAGTGCTGCTTCTGGGCGAGGCCGGATTCGGCAAGACCACGGTGGCCTTGCATCGACTGGCGCGTCTGCGCGAGCGATCCGGGCTGCGCGCCGCCGTCATCGTTCCCACCGAGGGCTTGCGCCGTCTTTCGGCCGCGCTGCTCGAACGGCTGGGTGTCAGCGGCGTCCAGGTTTGGCTCTTTGACCGCTGGGCCGGGATCGAGGCCCGGCGCGCCTTTCGCAGGCTGCCCGAGCGCGAGAGCCAGGACGCCAGCGCAGGGGTCATTCGTATCAAGCGCGATCCGGCGCTGCGGGGTGTGTTAGCCGAGTTGATGGGGCGCCACGCCGGTGGGCAGCGCGACCGGCGGCGGACACGGCGGCGAGATCTGCTGCACCTCTTCGGAGATCGCGTGCTGATGCAGAAGCTGGCCGCAGCTTCCCAGCAGGGCATTGGCGCAGGCATGGTGGCCGAGGTGCTGGAGCACACGCACGTGCAGTTCAGCTCCACTGCCGAGCAGGAATTTGCCCATGTGGACGCGGATCGGTTGGAGACCCTGGACGGCCGGGCGCTGGACGATGGCACGCCCATGGAGGATGCGGGCACCCTGGATACCGAGGACTACGCCGTGCTGTTCGAGTTGGATCGGCTGCGGGCCGAGCGTGCGGGCGAGCGGCCGGTAGAGCCACGTTCTTATGACTGCCTGGTGCTCGATGAGGCGCAGGAGTTTGCTCCGCTGGAGCTGGCGCTCATGGGCCGCGCCCTGGCACCGGGTGGCAGCCTGATCGTTGCGGGAGATGCGGACCAGCAGGTGGATCCCACAGCGTGTTTTTCGGGCTGGGCCGGCAGCATGGCCGAGCTGGGGTGCGCCGCCTACGAGACCGCGGTTCTGGAGGTCAGCTACCGCTGCCCGCCGGAGGTGACCGAGCTGGCCCGGCGAATCCTGGATGGCCGGGGAGGGACCTGGCCGCCCGAACCCTCGACCGTGAGCATGGAGTTCGCCCACGAGTGCCACCAGGCCGACTGGCTGACCCGCGAGTTGCGCGAACTACAGACCAGCGATCCCCGTGGCTCGGCGGCCCTGATCTGTCGCACGCCCGAAGCGGCGCGGCGCCTGTTCCAGCACCTGCGGCGCGGCCTGGGCCTGCGGCTGGCGCTGGACGGCGACTATCAATTCGTGGGCGGCATCAACGTCACCTGCGTGCAGCAAGCCAAGGGCCTGGAGTTCGACTATGTGGTGATCCCGGACGCCTCGGCCGCGGTCTACCCCGCCACGCCCGCTGGCCGCCGCGCCCTGTACGTCGCGGTCACGCGCGCCTCGCACCAGCTCGTCCTGTCGTCCGTCGGGCCCTGGACGGAGATTCTGCGTCACTAGCCCTGGGGGCCTGCCAGGTCTTGGCGCTTGAGCGCTACAGGCCTGCCGGCATGAATGCTACCCGCGCGCCTGCTATCTCACATGTCCGTATCAGCCTCAAGAATGTTCATTCGACTGTCGACATATGGAGAAGGCCAGAGTTCTCGCTGGTGGCGGATCATGATCTCGGTTCCCTTTTCCCATGAGTGTCGCGTCAATCGAGAAACGCCCTGAAGAACAGGTGGGACGCTACGCGATCTTCGACCAGATCGCGGCGGGCGGCATGGCAACTGTTCACCTGGCACGGCTGGTCGGATCAGCGGGTTTTTCTCGCGTCGTGGCAGCCAAGCGGATGCATCGACACTTCCTCCAGGACCCTGACCTCAGACAGATGTTCTTGGTCGAAGCCCAGCTTGCGGCACGGATTCTTCACCCCAACGTGGTCCCCATCCTGGATGTGCTCTCGCACGACGACGAACTCATCATCGTCATGGACTACGTTCATGGAGAGTCGCTGCACGCCTTGCTGCGGGCCTCGTGTCGCGCGAAGAAGGCGATACCGTTGCCGATCGGATGCGCGGTCCTGGTCGCGGTACTGCACGGTCTGCATGCGGCGCACGAAGCGCGGAACGAACGGGGCGAGCCGCTGGGCATCGTTCACCGAGATGTGTCCCCTCAGAACGTGCTGGTCGGCGCGGACGGCGTCGCGCGTGTGCTTGACTTCGGGATCGCCAAGGCTATTCATGCGCAGAACCAGACCAATCCGGGTAGCCTCAAGGGGAAGTTTTCCTATATGGCGCCCGAGGTCGTCAACGGTTCGCCGATTACGCGCCAGGCAGATGTGTTCTCGGCGGGCATCGTGCTCTGGGAGGTCTTGACCGGAAGGATGCTATTCAAAGAAGCCACCGAGCAGGAACGCCTGATGCGCATTGTCAGCGGGAGATATCCCTCCGCCCGTCAGTTGAATCCTGCAGTTTCGCCGGCGCTTGAGTGGGCTCTCGGAAGGGCGCTGCAGTTGGATACCAAGGCTCGATATTCGACCGCGCTCGAGTTTGCCATCGAAATTGAGCGCGCGGTGTCCCTTGCATCGCAGCGTGTTGTCGGCGACTGGGTTCGCCAACTGGCTGCGGACGCGCTCGACAAACGAGAGGATCTGATACACGCGATCGAGGTCTCGAATGTCGTCCAACAACGTCAGTGGGTTGTGCCGCCGGCCTCATCACTAACCACACCCGCCTCCAGCATCATCGATGAACTGATCGCCAACTCACTGGCGAACACACCTCCGGCCACACTGGCGAGAGCCGCTCTGAGTAGTGCTGAAAGGCTGATCTCCGACGTCCCAGCGAACACCGGGCCGACCACGCCCACGACATACACTGTGATGACTGGGGAAAGCCCGAGTGCTGTCAAGGCAATGAACGCCAGACGTCGCAGGCTCGCAAGCGCAGTGGCCGTGGCGGCACTTGCCGTCATCGGTGCAGTAGTGGTCGTGCGGCTGGTTGCAGCCCGCTCTTCGCCGGGCGACCAAAACATGCCGTCCACGCGGCCGACAACCACGGCACTGCCTCCTATTGTGGTACCGATACCCAGCGCACCCCTCGCGCCTCGCAGCCCCGATCTGCCAAGTGCGGCCACTATGGCACAGATTCCCGTTCCGCCAAATGCAGCGAGGAACGCCCCGAGCGGTGAGACCACTTCGTCCCCCGTGCTTGCCAGACCGATGAAGAGTCAACATGCCCCTCGGCGTGTCGCTTTGTCACCACGTGCCCCTACGTCCTCGACGGTCCATGCCAAACACTACCTGCCGAGCGAGCTCTAGATCTGTGCCCTGGTTTGTGGCGCTCTTTTGCGCGCTGACCTGGGCCACAGATGCATTGGCTGAAACCGCGATTGAGACTGCGCCGGCTGCTTCGGCGCCAAACGTTGAGGCGGCTTTTGGCGAGGCAGTGAAGCGTTTCAAGAGCGGAGATAGCGAGCACGCTCTGCCGCTCTTCATTTACCTCAGCAAGGTGACAGACAGCCCGAACGTGCATCTGTACGTAGGGTACTGTCAACAGGAACTCGGTCGCGATCGGGATGCTCATCAAGCATTTTCGCTCGCGGTGAAGCAGGCGCTTCAACTGGGGGAGGCAAGATACGACGCTACGCGTGAGGCGGCGCAAGCTCAGCTGGGCAAGCTAGAATTACGCCTGGCCCGCCTGACGATTTCGTTGGTACAAGCGCCGCCCGAATTCGTCGTGAAGTTGGACGACCAGGCGATCGATCCCAGCCTACTCGGTTCTCCACTCATGGTTGACCCGGGGCTCCACCACGTCGAGGCTGAGGCCGAGGGGGCTAACCCGATATCGCGAAAGGTGGTCCTTGGTAAGGGTGGAAGCGAAACCGTGATGCTCTTGTTCGAAAAACGGAGCGAGCAAAGCGCTGCGTCGCTGTCGCAGGGCCCGCCACACCCTGACACGCGCTCGGGCTCGCAATTGACGACGTTCGGGCTTGTTGCGGCTGGGGTGGGTGTGGTTGGGTTGGGAGCCTTTACGGTGGCGGGCCTTCTGACAAGAAGCGCGTATGATCGGCTGCAAGCCGATTGCCCCAATGGATGCTCCGACGCTGCCCATCGCGGCGACCTCAGTCATGGCAGAAGTCTTCAGATGGTGGCAAACATCGGCCTGGCGGCTGGGATCGTTGGGACGGTCACGGGAGCGACGCTGCTCTACCTGGGCTTGTCGAATGGCAAGGCCGCTAGACCGTCGCTAGAACTGGCTCCGGGTCTCGCGAAGATTTCGTACCAGGGAAGCTTCTAGCCATGGAACCCGACAGGCTACGCTGCTCCACAGGTGTTACCGGGCTGTTCGCAATCCTGGCAGGTGCTGCTATCACGGCGTGCACTTTCGACTTCGACAAGTTCGCAGCGAATCCAGATGGACTTTCCGGCACGGCCGATGCCGGAATGCGGCAGGGTGGCGCTGGCGCTTCGAACGCCGGTGGCGCCGCGGGTACTGGGGGACA
>Ga0224520_1000299_pt1 | contig 15762 bp, 10 predicted proteins | sample CFST25metaG_2_FD_180684 | JGI IMG/M metagenome (GOLD analysis project Ga0224520, IMG submission 180684) | Peat soil microbial communities from Stordalen Mire, Sweden - C.F.S.T-25 | ecosystem: Environmental > Terrestrial > Soil > Wetlands > Peat | place: Sweden: Norrbotten County, Stordalen Mire... | reverse complement strand
GCTCAACCTCGCTTTGGGCCTCAAGGTCAGCTGCCAGCGTCCCATCCAGGCTGACCCGCGAGCGCACACCAGGTCCAACTTCAAGCGGATAGGCCTTCGTCGGCGCAGGCCAGACTAGGGGCGTTTCATCAGTTTCATCAAGGGCAAAAGGCCGCGGACTCCGCAGGCGGCTGTCCAGGCCGCCCGGTGGCCCGAGCGACGGGGAGGGGACCAGCGGGTCGGACTCCGACGCCCTAGCCTGAACCTCGTCGAACGGCCCCTCGCCGGTTGATTGGCTGCCGAACGAGGAGCCAATTCCAGCCTGATCGCCGAGTGCGGCAAGGGCGCGTGTGCCCCAGGTCGCGGGCGGCGCATCGAATGCCGACACGCTCGGGAGTAGCAATTCGCCCGGATCCTGCATCACCGAGGGCTCCTCTTCGCGTCTGGACGAAACTTGCGGAGGCGTGGAGAAAGGACTCGCTGGTACCGGGCTTGACGGCGTCACCAGGGCAGGAGGCCCGGACGGCGTTTCAAGCGCCCATTCCCCGGCAGCCGCGCCGCTGTCTTGCGGGGGAGCGGCCACCCATGCCGGAGGCGTATTCAGGGCCGTTCCCGTCGGTCCGACGCCACGCATGGTCGACCCTCCCTCTTGGCTGGCCGAGCTCAGGGGGGGCGCAGGGAGAAGAACGCTGGCGGGCGAGGCTGCAGGAGCACTCGGAAGGGGCCGTGGCCCATGGCGCGTCCCTGCGATGCGGGCAGAAGTCGCAGGCGCAGACGACCGGCTTTTGGCCACAAGGTCATCAATCAAGGCCGGCTCGCCCACGGCGGTCAGTTCGCGCGAGGAAAGAAACTCGTCTGGAGGCGCAGGCGGCGAAACCGATCGGACCGCGGGCTGGCCGGCCGGTTTTGGTCTGGCCGACTCGCTGGTTTGAAAGGGCAGCGGTCCCTCTAGCCCATAGGCATCGTCGTGTTCCACCTCGGAGGGCGGTGGCGGGGCATCGTCGCCGCCTTCGGGCATGCCGGCCAAAGACACGATGGCCTCGGGCTCAACCTCCGGCGCATCCGTCGAGGAGCGCTGGATGAGCGAACGAAGATCGGCGACCAGCGCGGCCTCGGTGGCATCCGCGTAGACGCCTGCCAGGGACGAAACCACGTCAGCCGCCTCCGGTCGCGCGGCGGGACTCACCGATACCAAACGGCCGATGAGGAGTCCCAAGTCTTCGGGCAATAGGGAAAGTGCAACTTGCAGCTCAGAGGCGCGCCGGCCTTGGGGCGGCAGCTCGCCACTCGACAGCTCGCACAGCAAGACGCCGAGGCCGTACATGTCCCCGGCCCTGGTGCAGTCAGCGGCTGGCGCGGCTAGCTCGGGTGCGATGTAGGGCAGAAGGCGTCGAGGGCGCGGTTCGAAGGGGCGACGGACCGAAGCACGCAGGCCGAAGTCGAGCAGCCGAACGGCCCCGCGCGAAGTGATAAACACGTTGCCGGGACAGAGAGCGCCATGGATGACGGGCGGCTCTTGCGCGTGGGCAGCCTGCAGCCCGCACGCAATTTCGGCGCCGATATAGGCCACCAGGCGATACCAGTGTCGGGCCACCTCGCCCTTGCCTGTGGCCAGCACGCCCGACTCCCGAGCACACTGCAGGAACTGGCCCAGGTCCGCGCCATCCATGAACGGCGTGACAGCAAAGACCACCCCGTCGGCCGAGTCTGCCTCCACCACTCTGGCGATGTGGGAATCGGCAAGCGCCGCGCTACGCCTGGCGGCCTGCAAGAACGGCTCGCTGACCGCGTTTGGGATCTCCGATCGTTTGAGCCGGAGCACCTTCACAGCAAAGCTGCGATCGAGCCCGGTCACGCCCTTGACGCGCGCACGGTAGGTTTCGAAGCCGCCACTTCCGCCGACTTGCTCGGTGCACTCGTAGCGGCCCAGCTTCTTCAGTCCAGGCGAATCGCTCGCTGCTGGAGGTCTGATGTTCGGCGGCATCGATACTAGTATCGGTCGAAGGACGCGCGGGCTGGACTGGTGTTTCGCGTCGCTGCTCGGGCCCAGGAACGAGCCGATTCGGACCGCGTAATTGTCGTATGACCGTCGCCCATCGGGTCGCAATCGCGTGCCCGCCGCGGGGCAGCGTTGACGGTTTGCGCCTAAGTGTCTAAGATCATGGCATTTGAGTACCTTTCGGCCCCGCGACGCCGCAGGCGAAGAGGCAAGCGCTGCCCAGGCTGAAGGTGCGCCTTGGACCCTACGCTTCATCTCCGGCAAGTATCAAGGGGGGGAGTTTCCCCTGCGCCCGAACCGCGAGATCGTGATCGGCCGCTCGTCCGACCTGGACATGGTTCTGGTCGAGGACATGGTTTCGCGCAAGCACGCGAAGATCGCTACCGACGGGCGGCTGGTGTCGATTCAGGACCTGGGCTCAACCAACGGCACCTTCGTGAACGGCGAGAAGATTCGCAGCATGCAGCTCAAAGACGGCGATCGTATCCTGGTCGGAACGTCCATCATCAAATTGGTGGCCACAAGCGGTGAGGCGCGGGCGCAAGCGGCTTCGTTGTCCGAGATCGAAGCGCGTTCTAAGATGCAGGTTGCCGCCAGCAGGCGGGCGGCGCCCAAGTCGATGTCGGGCAACATCGAAGAAATCCCGCTGCCCGACCTCCTCCAGTTGCTTTCCACCAGCCGCAAGTCGGGTGTGCTCGTGGTGCGCTCCGAGTGGGGCACAGGCCGCCTCCACTTGCGCAAGGGCCAGACCTACTTCGCCAACATTGACGAGAGTTTTGACGTCAGCCCGCGCAAGGCTATGTTCCGAATGCTGACGTGGAACCAGGGCTTGTTCGAGTTGGAACCGCCTGACGAGCGCAGGGTGATGGAGGAACTGCAGGATTCCACCGAGGCGTTGCTCATGGAGGGCATGCGCCAGCTTGACGAGTTCAAAGAGCTGTCGCCAAAGCTGCCACCCCTGGAGGCTGTGGTTTCAGTGCCCACGCCGCTCGGGCCGCGCTTGCGCGATCTGGCGCCCGACCATCTCGACGTCATTCAAATTGCTCTGGGCGGAGCCACGGTGCGGGCCATCTTGGACCAGAGCCACCAGACCGATCTCGACACGGCTCTGGCCATGCTGTCGCTGCTTGAGCGCGGGTACCTGGTCGTCGGATAGCCACCCAACGCAGTTAGATAAGGTATGCAGGTCCGAGTCAGGCTTTGACTGCCGCCGCACGACTTTCTGCGGTAACACGATGAGGAATGACCCATGCCTGCCATTCCCCGCCCAAGGTTTCGCTTGGCCTGCTCAACCGTCCGAATCAGCTGAGCCGCACAGCTAACGATACGCCACTCTCCCTATTGGCTGAGCTTTGTACCACCTTCATGGTTCTGAATGACCCCTAGGCAACAGGACCCGCGCGCCAGACTCCTGCCCCTCATAGTCCGACTTGCGCCAAGCCCACGCGGAGTCTGGCTGTGAACTGGGAGGGTTCCCCTATTTCTTGACATCGCTTGCCCCACTGGGCCATCCGAATCGCCCGTACCAAACGTCAACGAAACTCCAACGGCATTTTCCAGCTACGAGCCCGCCACTTCCGGGGGAACCCATGAACATCGTTCCCAGAACACATACTGTTGTTTTCGTGCTATTCGTCGGCATGCCCATGGCTACTGGGTGCGGCGGCAGCAAGGCGCCAGCCGTCCGCGGCGACGCAAGCCTTCAAGCTGGCGGCGCCGGCGCGGCCGGCACCATGACCGCTGCAGGTGGACAAACCGCCTCGGGCGGAAGCGCCGGTGGCTCGCCTGCCGGCGGCGCCGCAGGCGCCTCCGCAAGCCCTGGCGGGGTCGCCACGGGAGGCGTTGCTGCTACGGGAGGCATCGCCACTACGGGAGGCGGAGGCGGTCGCGATGCGGGACTGCCGGACGGGAATACACGAACCGGTGGAGCCGTCGGGACGGGTGGTACCGTCGGAACAGGTGGCGCCGTTGGAGCGGGGGGCACTCTTGGAACAGGCGGTACGCCTGGAACAGGGGGTGCCACGGCCACTGGCGGGAGAACTGCCACTGCCGGCACGACTGCTGCTGGTGGCACCACGGTGCGTGGCGGCTCGACCGCTGCCGGCGGTACCACCACCGCCACGGGCGGCAGCCTGGCCGATGGCGGGGCCGCAGCGACAGGCTGGGTAACCATACACAACGACTTCTTCTGGTATGACCAAAGCGGCGCCCAGATCGAGACACGTGCGGGCTGCCTTCGCAAATTCGGCGACACCTACTATTGGTATGGCCTCTTTGCCTGGCAGGACCCGAAGGCTTGGAACGATCAGACTTGCTACGCGTCCACAGATCTCGTCCATTGGACCAACAAAGGCATTGCGCTTCACGTGGATGCCGGTGCCAACAGGATGGACGTGCTTTACAACGACACGACCAAGCAATACGTGATGTTTCTGAAGTACGGCGGAGACGCAGCCTCTCTGGGATTCGCCACGGCTTCGGCTCCCGAAGGACCATTCACCTTGCTAAGCGAGACTCTCGTAGATGGCGCCAACATTGGGGACATGTCGGTGTACGAGGATGACGACGGGAAAGCGTACCTGGCTTACGTTTGGGATCAAACCGGTCCCAATCGACAACACGGCATCTACCGAATGTCGGCGGACTATTTGAGCCTCGATACTCGAATGTACCTATGGAGCGTGGCCAGTCGCGAAGCTCCTCACATTTTCAAACGCAACGGCACTTACTACTATGGCGTTTCCGAAACCAACGGGGTTAATCCATCTGCCACCCGGTACTACACGGCAACCAACTTGACCGGGCCTTGGTCTGCTGCAACGATGCTAGTCACGCCCGGCTCGAGCACGACATACGAAACGCAGTGTGATTTCGTCTTCCCGTTTACGGGACCGCAAGGGACCGTCTACATGTTGGACGCCGATCGTTGGATACCAACGGGAGGGTTTCAGGGCGGCTACCTGTGGCTGCCTTATGATTTCAACACCGCTGGCATGCCAACCGCGAATTATTACCAGGATTGGGACTTGAACATGTCCGCCGGCGCTTGGAGGGCCTTCGATCGTTCATCGCGCGACCTGGCCCTGGGCAAGACTGCTACGGCCTCCTCGGAGAGTGGCACCAACGTCGCGGCGGGCGTAGCCAAGGCCACGACCTATCAGAACTACACGGCCACACGCTGGGAAAGCGCGGCCAGCGACCCGCAATGGATCATGGTGGACTTGGGCGCCGCAATGGAGGTCGACCGGGTTATTCTCAAGTGGTACACAGACTACGGCAAGGCATTCAAGATCCAGGTTTCGACCGATTCCACCACATGGACCGACGTATACAGCACAACCATCGGAGGGTCGTATTCCGTGACCGACGTCGCCTTCAGCAAGACCACGGCCCGGTATGTGCGCATGTATGGCACACAGAGGGGCACCCCAAACGGGTACTCGCTGTTTGCTTTCATGGTCCTGAATGACCCTTGAACAACGCAGACGACATTGAACGGAGCCGTGCACACCACTGGTTCCGCCGGTGGTTGATTTTCTCCCATGGCCGCGCGCCCTCCACTTCAATTCGTCGAGCAACGCCTTGGCCTCGGCCATCGGGGTCTTCTTGCAGCGCCTAGCGAGAGGGCTTCCTCCATGTTCGCCACGATGGCCTCTTCATCCCGACCCGCTGCGGTGGTCACCCGATCTCGCTGGCCAGGAAGACTGCCGCGATGGCCCTGGTGAACAATTTGCTGGGCATCCCCTCCGACATCATCGTACCCGTACGCACCGTCCGGTGGACCGATAGTCACCCGAGCCCAAGCTAAGCCCTCGACATCGCACGATTGATTCGGCGCATGCGGGGCGCTGGCTCAGGGGAGATGAAGATCGGCCTGGCGCGAGATCGGAATCGCAGAGCTCATTTTTGTTGTGCTAAGGAAAGAAATCTAGATTACACTTCTTATCTGGGGTACGCCGTGACTGCACGTCCTGCGCCAGCCAATCGCGCGAGTTGGCCTCATGGCAGGGTTCAGGAACAAGTCAGTTTCTCTTCGGGCGCCTTGATTACCCCGGGCAACTTCAAGGAGGTAACCATGACCAGGCTGCGGATGATGATGAACCGGACTAGCTGGGTGTGGCTTTGGATAGCGGCCGCCTCAACGGGCGCCGCCCTCGTGGCCTGCGGAGGCCCGACGCCGATTCCTGGCAGCAGCAGCCTTACCAATGCGGGCCGGCGCAGCGGCAGCGGCGCCGGAATCAATCTGACGCCCAACGGCTCTGGCACCAACCCCGGCTCCAGCGGCGCCGTCACGGACGTCAGCGAGGTCGACGGCGGCAACTGCGGAATCACGACCAACAGTCTGACCCAGCAACCGGCTGACCTCTTGCTGGTTCTGGACCGGTCGGCATCAATGAGCTACGACATCGCTTCCAACACCCCCTGCACCGGCGGGTTCACCGGGGCTTGCACGGCGCGATGGCCGACCATGACGACGTCGGTCAATCAGGTTCTCGCTGCCTCGCCAGCCGGGGTCCAGTGGGGCTTGAAGTTCTTCACGTCACCAGGAGGCCAGACCTGCACCGTGAACGCAGGAGCAGATGTTGCGGTGGGGCCAAACACCGCGGCTCAGATCCAGGCCGCGATTTCCGGCACCAGCCCAGGCAACCAGACCCCAACCACCGCCGCCATCAACGCTGCCGTTGCCTATCTCAATACGGTGAATGACAGCCGGTCGCACTTCATGCTACTTGCCACCGATGGCCAGCCCAATTGCGACCCTGGGACATCGGCCAGTGTCACCGACACTTCGGTGGCCAACACCGTCGCAGCCATCACCGCCGCTGCCGGTGCCGGGATCAAGACGTATGTCATCGGCATCGGACCGTCGACGGGTAATCTGGACAACTTTGCCGTGGCCGGCGGCACCGGGAAGTACTTTCCCGCCCTGTCGCCCCAGGACTTGACCAACGCCCTCTCCAGCATCGTGGGATCAGTGGCCAGCTGCACCTTCAGCCTGGGCAAGACCCCTCCGGATCCCGGCAATATCGTCATCGAGTTTGACGGAGACAAGAGCCTCAGGGCACCGCGCGACACCACGCATACCAACGGCTGGGACTATACTTCGTCGGCTGACAACGTCATCCAGATCTTCGGCTCCTGGTGCGAGAAAGTGACCAACGGAACCTACAAGTCCGCCAAGGTCCTAATGGGCTGCCCGGGGAACTCTGTCCCCATCCCGTAGCCCCGAGACCGAACGGCCTGCCTCCGGTTGAGCAAACACTGGATGGGCAAGAATCCGTGGTCGAGCTGACCCGGGTTCTTCCCGAGAGCCTCGCCGGCTCGGCCACGGCGGATCCGTCGCTGTCTTCGGATCCGCGCTATCCGTTGCTCCAGACGCGAGCCGCCGCCCGGCAAAGATTCGGGCCTTGCTTGGTCGCAGCGACGATTCGTTGTGGAGCCTTGAGTGAAGTGCGCCCGTGACGGCGCCCTGGCCATCCCTACCCGCAGGTGCCCGCGGCACCTCCGCGTCCGCCGCCTGTACAGGTCAGCCCAGCGTCGCAAGTGGCACCGGAGCAACACGGTTGTGCGCGGCCGCCGCAGGCCTCGCAGACGTCGCCACCGTCCGCTGGACGGCAGACCAGCTTGCCCGCGGTGCAGAAGGCGGCGCCACCACCGCGCCCACCACCCGCACAGCATCGCTCACCGGCCCCGCCGCAGGATCCGGCGTCACCGACGCAGGCCCCGGCCTGGCAAACCCCGTTGTTGTTCGGGCACGCGGAGCCAGCTCCCGTGCAGGTTCCGGCGGCGCAGCAACCGCCGCTGGTGCAGGAGTTGCCTGGGCAGCAGGCATTGGTTGGGGCCCCACAAGCTTCGCAGGTGGCCACTCCACCGCCGCTCACATTGCAGACCGCGTTGGCGGCTGTGCAGGTGCGGTTCGGGAGCGTGCCACAGCAAGGTTGACCAATGCCACCGCAAGCGGTGCAAGTAGCCCCAGCGCCGATTCCGCTGCAGGCCGTGCCGGCGGCTGTGCAGGTCGGGGCTCCGCCCGTTCCGCAGCAACGCTGGCCGGACGCACCACAGGCGACGCAGCTTGAGGATCCTCCATCGCTGGCAGCACAAACGACATTCCCGGCCGTACAGGTTCCCCCCCCGACTCCGCCTGCGCCACAGCACGGATCACCGGCAGCACCACAGGTTCCCGCATCCGACGCGCAAGCGCCCTGCTCACAGATCCCGCCGCCGAGTGCAGCAGAGCAAGCACTGCCAGACGCGATACAGCGATTGCCGCCCGCCACATTCTCACAGCAACCTCCCCCGCTGCAAAGCGAACCCTCGCAGCAAGCCTCGCCAGCGGCACCGCAAGTGGTTGATGCGTCCCCCTCAACGGCATCCCCCTCGGGAGCATCCCCGGTTCGCGCGTCAGCAGGTGCGTCCGCTGGTGCATCCGCCGGTGAATCTGCAGCCGCATCCCTGACAACGGTTCCGCCCGCGCCGCCGGTGGCGGTCGTTGTTCCGGCCACTCCGCCGGCGGCGGTCGTTGTTCCGGCCGCTCCGCCGGCGGCGGTCGTTGTTCCGGCCGCTCCGCCAGTCGCGGTCGTTGTTCCACCCCTCCCGCCGGTGGCAATGGTTGTTCCAGCCCCGCCGCCGCTGGCGGTGGTTGTTCCGCCCGCTCCGCCGGTGGCGGTGGTTGTTCCGCCCGCTCCGCCAGTGGCAGCGGAGGTTCCTCCCGCTCCACCTGTCGCGGTAGCCGTTCCCCCGGTTCCACCAATGGCACCGTCATTCTTTACAGTGGCGTCCGGTGCAGCGTCTTTCGTGGTTGGACTAGAGCTGCTTGAACATCCTAGGCCCCCCAGCGCCACCATCGCGGTGCCGGCGAACCACAACCGGCGAGCGGACAGGGTTAGACTCCTCTTTTCCATGAGCCGACCTCCAATCATGTTCAACGAATGATCAAACCAGCCAATTAGTGGCGGCACGGGAAGGACTCCGTCACGCGATGGACGCGTCCCTGGGGCGATCCCTGACAACTCCAGCAAATCCGCCAACATGGCGCGCGACGAACCCTGGCGGGCGCGGTCCGTACCGACTTCGGCATGGGCCGCGATCTGTCCAGAGGCGGACCACCAGGAATTGTGCGGGCCCCGACGTTCGCGGATCGATCGCTAACTTTCCCGCCGCTCTCCTTCAAGCCGGTTGCCGTTGGCTGAGCTCAGGTCGAAGCGGGTGACGCACGTGTCGTGGAACCTGACCATCCCGTGCCATTGGGAGATGAAGCGATCCTAGGCCACGGCCACGAAAACGACCAGGACCACGTGTACGACCACCACCGATCGCTCCGATTGGGTGCGCGGCTTGATCGTGGAAAGGCCTGTTCTTCGAAAGGCCTGTTCTTCCGGGGCGGTTCTCGCCTTCACTGCGCTTGTCGCGGGATTGCGGCCTCCACCACACCTATTGCGCTGGGCACGATGTGCTGGCAATCTCTGTCTCCTCTCGCATGCTCGGAAAGAGGCTAATCCTTGTGCAGTTAGCCGGGACCTTCGCGGCTCTGGCGTCCTGTGCCCACGCGCCCCCTCTCCCTCCTCCTCCCTCTCTCCCATCTCTCCCTCTCCTGCCGCCCCCTTCGCCCGGCCCTCCCTGTTCAGGGCCGGAGCCCATCTACGTGAGTATCCACGCCTCGGACCGACTGAACCCGGACGAAAACGGGGAATCGCTTGCCACCACCGTGAGGTTCTACCAACTCAAGGATGTCGGCAAGCTGGGGGCGACCAGCCTGGAACAAATCCTAGATGATGATCGCGCCGCGCTCGGCGAGGATCTGGTCTCGGTCAAGGAGATCACGCTCTACCCGGGGGAAGCGGCCAATCCGTCGCTGAGCCGGCGCGAGGGAGTCCTCTTCCTCGGTGTGGTGGGGTTGTTCCGCCATTCCTCGGGTTCGGCTTGGCGCGTCGTCACCAAGCTGGCACCGCCCAATCCCGGATACTGCCACGCGCCCGGCGGCGGCGAGCCCGCGGAGAACGCGAAGACGTGGCTGCGTTTTGGGCTGGTGGACAGCCGCGTTGAGTTCAAGTAAAGGCAGGCAAGCGATGACGGTCCCTCATAGGGTTGTCTGGTCCGAAGGCATGCTGGTTTCCCCCCAGCATTTGCAGCAGGCGGACCTGTACCACGAGCGGCTGCTTGACCTGCGGCTGGCTGCGGTGGTGCCCCAAACTTGGGGCATCCAGTCCGTGGAGTTGGACGCGGGCGCGTTGGGGGCAGACCAGTTGCGGGTGAGCCGCTTCGTCGGCGTTCTGGCTGATGGCCTCTACGTCGCCCTTGAGGCTGGCGATCCCGAGGCTCCTGCGGTAAGGCCGATCGGGGCGCACTTTCCCCCGGCCCAGTCGCACCTCGAGGTTTTCCTGGCCGTGTCCAAGGAGCGGGACGGGGTCCCCAGCGTTGCGGCCGAAGTCATCGACGGCAGCGAGCCCGCGATCGGGGTTCGGCGCACGCGCTTTCGTGCGGTGACCGAGCCGGTGGGCGACATGACCGGGGAGTCGGCTGACCTGCCCATCGCTTTCGCCCGGCGCAATGTTTCTGTGCTGTTCGGCGACGAGGCCCGGGATGATTTCGACTCTATCAAAATTGCTGAGATCGTCCGCAACGCCAGCGGCGCCCTCATCCCAAGCGAAGCCTTCATCCCCTCGGTGCTGTCCATCGCGGCCTCATCGTTTTTGGTGAGCGGCGTGCGCCGCTTGCTCGCGCTCATGACGGCCAAGCAGCGCCAGCTTTCTGATGAGCGCCGTCAGCGCGATGCCGTGACGGTGGAATTCGGGGCCAGCGACGTCACCCGCTATCTGCAGCTCTCCGCCTTGAATGCGGCCATTCCGATTCTGGTGCATGCCGGCAGAGAAGGCGAGCTGACCCCACGCGAGCTCTACCTCTTCCTCATCCAGATTGCCGGCCAGCTCTCGACCCTGGTGTCCGATGCCGATCCATCGTCATTCCCAGCCTTCAATTTCACCGATCTGCGCTCCACCTTCGAGGAGTTGTTCGCGCTCCTCACCAGTCTCCTGCGCGCCAGCGTGCGCCAGACCTGTGTGGTCGTGCCCCTGGAGGTGCGCGAGGGGTTGCACATCGGCAACCTGAGCGATGAGCGCATCGTGAACTGTTCCCAGTTTGTCTTGGCGGCCCAGGCGCGCGGGATTTCCGAGGAGCAACTGGCGCGCGACCTGCCGGGCCGGACCAAGATCGCCTCTTTCAACCAATTGCCGTTCCTTCTCCGATCCGCCACGCGCGGGCTCGGCCTGCAAGTCACCCACCGCCCGCCCCCTGAGGTGCCCGTGCGGCCCAACCTGGCCTACTTCCTCATTGATGTCGCCGGCGGGGCCGACCACTGGCGCCACGTCCTCGAGGAGCGCGTCCTCGCCATCTACGTGCCGCCGCCCTATGATCCGGCGCAGCTCAAGCTCGAGATCTTCGGGATACCTGCCAAGGCCTAAGGGACGCGATGGACCTCGTTTTTGACTTGGCCGGCGAGTGCTTAAGCGCCATCGGCCGCCTGCGTGCGCTCGATGGGCCGGTGGCCTCGCCCGAGACCGTTCAGAGCCAAATGCGCGCCTTCGTGGACGCCTTCAAGGAGCGCGCGCGCCGTGCCGGCATTCCCGAGAAGGACATCCAGGACACGGCTTACGCCCTGGTCGCGCTCATGGACGAGGTCGCGCTGCGTGGGCCGGAGCCGCTGCGCGGTTACTGGATCAACCACACGCTGCAAATGCATTTCTTTCATGAGAATGTGGCGGGCGAGGGTTTCTTCGTCCGGCTCGACGCCCTGTTGTCAGACGGGAGCCGGCTGGCCGTGCTGCGTGTCTACCACCTCTGCCTTTTGTTCGGGTTTCAAGGCAAGTACGGTTTTCCCGGTGGGGACGTCCAGCTCATGCGCGTGGCTGAGGCCGTGCGTAGTCAGGTGGAACGGAACCAGGAGGTGCCCGCCGAGCTCTCGCCGTCGGGCGAGGCGCCCGACGAGCCACTGGTTCGGAGCGCCAGCCGCAACGTCCTGCTGTGGGTGTCCCTTGGGATCTTTGCCCTAGCCCTCGCGGTCTTCGTGGGCCTGCGGGTTTCATTTGATCACCAGGTCGGCGACCTCGCTGGCCGCGTCGATGAGATAGCGCCGTAGGGGTCATTCCGTGCTCAAATATATCGTCGGGCTTGTTTTCATCGCGCTGACTTGGGCGGCGGCTCTCGTGTTTCGGGGGGTCACGCCTTTGCTCTGGGTGGCCATCACTGTGACCGGCGTGGTGGCACTGGGCTTGGTCACCATCGATGTGGTTCGGATGCTGACCGCGCGACGCGCGTCCGCGGCGCTGGAAAGGGGCCTCCATGACCAGGCGGGAGCCGCCAGCGCCCGACCCGACCAGCAGGCCGAGATCGCCGCTATGCAGGCCGAATTCCAGAAGGCCCTGCAGAGCCTCAAGTCCTCGCGCCTGGCGCATAGGGGCGGCGACGCTCTCGGTGCCTTGCCCTGGTATGTGATCATCGGGCCGCCAGGGTCCGGCAAGACGACAGCCCTGCGAAGCTCGGGCCTGCCCTTCCCTCACGCCAAGGGCGGACGGGTGAGGGGCGTGGGCGGGACACGCAACTGCGACTGGTGGCTGACCAACGACGCAGTCATCCTGGATACTGCCGGCCGTTGGGCAACGCAGGACGATGATCGAGAGGAATGGCTTGCGTTTCTCGACCTGCTTCGCCAGACGCGACCCAAGAAGCCGGTCAACGGCATTTTGGTCGCCGTGAGCGTGACGGATCTGCAGGGCGAACCAGAAGAGACCGCGACCTTGGCCAAGTCCCTTCGCGAACGCATCGACGAGGTGGTCGGGCGTCTGGAACTAGTGCTGCCGGTGTACCTCCTGGTCACCAAGTGCGACCTGATCGCTGGATTTGTGGAGATGTTCGGCGATCTGCGCGACAAAGAGCGCGGCCAGATCTGGGGCTTCACCCAGCCGCTCTTGGCCACCGCCGACGAGCGGATCGAGTTGTTCGGGGAACACCTGGACGAGTTGTGCGAGGTCATCGAGCAGAAGGCCGCGGCGCGCTTGCCCGATGAACGGCGGGTGGAGGCTCGCTTCTCGATCTTCGAGTTCCCGCAGCAGCTCGCGACGCTGAAGCAGAGTCTCACCGATCTGGTGACCGACGTCTTTGTCGAGAACGTCTACCAGGACGCCCCCATCATGCGCGGGGTCTACTTCACGAGTGGCACGCAGGAGGGCCGTCCCATCGATCGGATCATGAAGTCGATGGCCGAGGCCTTCGGCGTCTCGGCCCGGGCGGCCGCGGTGGCGGTGAGCAAGCCCAAGAGCTACTTCCTGCGCGAGCTTTTCACCGATGTTGTCTTTGCCGACAAAGACGTGGCCATCCGGAGTAGCCGGGTCATGGTCCGACAGCGAATCACACGCCTGGCCCTTACGGCCTGCGCCCTGATTGCGGCGGCCGGATTTCTCTTCCTGCCGGTTCAGTCGTACGCCACCAGCCGGGATTTCATCTCCGAGGCACGCCGATTCGTCGACCGGCTGGCGACAGGACGGCAAGGCCGGGAAGTGGCCCCCGTCCCCTCGGCAGAGACGCTGGAATCCGTCGAGGGCACGAGCAAGATCCTGGAAAAAGACGACGAAGGTTCGGTTCTCTTTCCGCGTTCTGCAGTCAACCAGTGCCTGCGCACGACCATCGAGCGCTTGCTCGTGCGTCCGATTCTGCGCGCGGATGTGGCCAAGGGCGCGGCGCTTCCGCCCGCGGAGCTGATGGACGCCCTGATTCTGCATCTGCTGCTTACCGAGACCAAGCAGCCGGACGAACCGACGCCCCGCACCGCGCGCTGGGACGAGGCGGTCAAACGCGCAGGGCAGAAAGCGGCTGCTCGTTGGGAGAGTTTGACCGGGGGGCCAGTGGCCGCCTCGCGGGCTCCCCGCGTGGTGGACAGCCTGGTGCGCTACTATGCAACGGGAATCCAGGATCCGGCCGATCTTATCGACCGGGAGCGGAAGTTCGTCAGCGTAGCCCGTGCCTCGCTTATCGGGGCGGGTGACGATCCGTTGGCCGAGATGATCAACGATCCGTCCATGCCACGTGATCTCAAGTTGGTCGACGTGCTCGGTGGCGCGGTTGTGCTCTTTCAGGTCGACGAAGGACAGAAGCGGCCGGGAACCGTGGTGCGCGGCGCCTTCACACCGGCCGGCTATCGCATCGTGAAGCAACGACTGGAGCAATTGCAGAAGGCCCAGGATGTCGAGGAGGATGCGTGGATCCTGGGCAAGGAACGCAAGGTCAAGGATGCGAAGGCCATTGCGCGAATTCGGTCCGACTACTTCGTCCAGTATACGGCGGTCTGGAAGGCTCTCCTCTTGAGCCTGGCGGTGCGGGAGCCGACAAGTCTGGAGCAGACCCGCGCGCTTCTGAAGAGGCTGGCCAACGAAAAGCCATTTGAAACCATCTGGCGCAATCTGGGTGAGAATCTGAATCTCAAGAGCGAATCGCTGGCGGACAAGGCCTTGGGCCTGGTCAAGGGCACGGCGGAAAAGCCCGGCGCGAACGACAAGCTTGTGGGTGCGGCCGACGATTTCCTGGAACATCAGGATCCAGGAGCGAAGCAAGTGGCGGCCGAGTTTGAGGGCTTGCTGCGCTTTGGGACCGTGAAGCCCACCGGGTTCGATCAATACAACCAGGCCTTGGTCGAGATCGGGGCCGCCATGGGCGAGCAGGGAACGCCCGAGCCCAAGCAATTCCAGTCTGCGCTTAGGACCCAGCGAGCCAAGCTGACCAGCTTGATCATGAGCTACAACGACCGCGGCTGGGAGCAGGGCCTGCTGGAACGCATTTTGATGCCGCCATTGCGGGGATCCGAAGCGGCCATCGTGGGAGCGAGCGCGGACCTCGCCAATCGCAAGTGGTGCGAAACCGTGGTGGTGGCTTTCGACGAGCTCTTGGCGGGGAAGTTTCCTTTTGCCGCCGGCAGGGCGATCGGCGAAGCACGATTGGCCGATGTGGAGAAGTTCTTCCAGCCGGCCACAGGCATTCTCTGGCAGTACTTCACCGAGGCGCTGCAAGCCGACATCGAACGAACCGGCTCCATTTTCCGCGCCAAAGAGGGCGCGTCGGTAAGGTACAAGGACGATTTTCTAAAGTTCTGGTCGCGCGCGCAGGACTTGTCGAGCCGGTTGTTTGCGAAAGGACCGGGAAAGCTCAGTGTGCCTGTCGAGGTCCGCATTCGCCCCTCCGCCCAGTATTCGAAGATCGTCCTCGACACCGGGAGCAAGAAGGTTGTGGGTTTCAATGCTGTTGAGCGCTGGGATGAGATTCTGTGGCCATGTCGGCGTGCGTTGGTGCGTCTGTATGTCAAGTCGGACGAGGTCGAATCCCTCGGCCCGCGCGAGGACGGCGACTGGGCTCTCTTTCACCTCTTGGGCCAAGGCGGAAACCCCACCCGGAACGGAGACGTGCTCTCGCTCTCGTTCGCGCCCGCGCTCGGCCAGGGGAGGGTGCAGATCGATTTCAAACCCGATACGCTGCGCGACCTATTTGCACGCTTCGCGCTTCCACGTAGCATCACCCACGGGGCTGCCGGGTGTCGCAGGTAACTGCTGCTGTGCCCGCCGCAGTGGGAATCTACGGGAAGATTCCCGCGGAACGTGACTTTGTCCGGGTCAACGCCGGAGCTTTTCTGCGGGCCGGCCTGGACAGTTGGTTTCAAGAAGGGCTTGAGCACCTGCAAAGGGAGCGCACCCGGCTGCCGGCCGAGCCGGCGTGCTTCGTGCTCTCCCTAGCCGCGGGCGCTCAGC
>Ga0224520_1000298_pt1 | contig 15780 bp, 22 predicted proteins | sample CFST25metaG_2_FD_180684 | JGI IMG/M metagenome (GOLD analysis project Ga0224520, IMG submission 180684) | Peat soil microbial communities from Stordalen Mire, Sweden - C.F.S.T-25 | ecosystem: Environmental > Terrestrial > Soil > Wetlands > Peat | place: Sweden: Norrbotten County, Stordalen Mire... | reverse complement strand
GAGAAGATTAAACTCAAAGCCGGCAAAGCGGGTAAGGCAGTCGGGAAGTAGAGGTAAAGAATAAATGGCAAAGTTTAACCGCAAGGTAGCACGTGACAGACGGCACACCCGCATCAGAAGAAGGGTTGAGGGTACTGAATCCAGACCGCGTCTGTCAGTTTTCCGCAGTCTGACTAATGTATATGCCCAGGTAATAGACGATACAAAAGGAATTACCCTGGTATCCGCTTCATCGCTTGATGAAGAGATCAAGAAAGCGGCAGACGGCAAAAAGAAAGTTGATGTTTCCAAGATGGTGGGTGCTCTGGTCGCCAAACGGGCTAAAGAAAAGGGTGTCACAATGGTCGCCTTTGACCGCGGCGGATTTAAATATCATGGTAGAGTTAAAGCTCTTGCTGAAGCCGTTCGAGAGCAGGGATTGAAATTCTAAAAGAAGATAAGGATAGATAAGTATGGCGCTAATCAATAAGATAGACCCGGCTGAACTGGCACTAACGGATAAGTTGATTTATGTCAATCGTGTTGCCAAAGTAGTAAAAGGCGGCAAACGCATGAGCTTTAGCGCGCTGGTAGTTACCGGTGACGGTGTCGGTCATGTCGGAGTCGGACTTGGCAAAGCAAACGAGGTGCCGGTGGCCATTAATAAAGCTAATGCGGACGCCCGTAAGAATCTGATTTCGATAAAAATGGCAGGTTCCACTATTCCACACGAAATACAGTTGAAAATGGGGTCAGCCAGAATCATGTTGAAACCTGCTGCGCCCGGCACAGGAATTATTGCGGGCGGCAGTATGCGCGCGGTACTTGAATTATCCGGCGTCAAGGACATTTTAACCAAATCATTAGGCACATCCAATAAAACTAACGTTGCCCGTGCTACTGTTCTTGCTCTGAGCCAGCTCAAGAACCCGGCAGAAGAAAATGCCAGAAGGAAACCGGCGGCGCTGCAAACCGGGGAGGTGGTAACCAGTGGCTAAATTATGTATTACCTTAGTTAAAAGCGGTATCGGTTACGAAGAAGATCAGAAACGAACTCTGAAGGCTCTGGGTTTTCATCGTATGCACGAGAGCGTTGTGCACGAGGATTCGCGGGCAATAAGAGGCATGATTAATAAAGTAAGACATTTAGTTAAAGTGGAGGAAGCAAGTTGATAAGACTGGATACACTTTCTCCTGCACCCGGATCTCGCAAAGACAAGAAGAGAGTCGGGCGTGGTGACGGAAGCCGAAAAGGAAGTTTTTCCGGACGTGGTTGTAAAGGACAAAAAGGCCGCGCCGGATTTAGAATGAAACCCGGTTTTGAAGGCGGGCAATTACCCATTATCAAGCGGTTGCCCAGTCAACGCGGTTTTACTAATATTTTTAAAACCACTTATGACGTTGTCAATGTCGGACAGTTAAATGCTTTTGAATCCGGAACCGTTGTTGATATCATTTCTTTGTTAGAGCTTGGTTTGGTAAAAACCGGAGAGAATCCGGTAAAAATACTCGGGGATGGTGAAATCGACCGTCCTCTAACTGTGAAAGCAGATAAATTTACGGCTACTGCCAAAGCTAAAATAGAAGCTGCCGGCGGTACAGTCGAGGAGTTTGTTGATGAAGCCTCGGCAGAATAGGCCAAAGCTCGTACAGGCAATAATGGATGCATTCCGCATGCCGGATTTACGGCGTCGGATTTTACTCACTTTTGCAATGCTGGTGGCATTCCGTTTCATTGCGCACGTTCCATTACCGGGAGTAGATGTGGCTACGCTGAAAACAATGTTCAGCAGTAACGCTTTACTGGGTATGCTGGACATGTTCAGCGGCGGCGCTTTGAAAAACTTCAGCATCGTAGCTATGGGTGTTTATCCCTATATCACATCCACGATCATCATACAGTTGATGCAACCGGTTATTCCCGCGCTGCAGAGAATGTCTACCGAGGGCGAAGCCGGCCAGGATAAAGTCAACCGTATCAGCCATCTCCTGATGATTCCTTTAGCGGCGCTATCCGGCTGGGGCGAAATTGTCCTGATGCAGCATAATTCGGTTATTGCTCCTACCAACGCGTTAGGTATGGTAACAATGATCATGTGCCTGATTGCCGGAACCGTCTTCCTTGTCTGGTTGGGTGAATTGATCACTGAATATGGTATCGGTAACGGTATTTCGATAATCATTTTTGCCGGTATTGTTTGCGGATATCCTTCGATGCTGGGTGACCTTGGTTTAGCCTGGGATACCAATAAATTCGGGGTGACGCTTTTCGCGATTATTCTGCTGGCAAGTCTGATATTTATCGTTCTTTTCAATGAGGCACACCGCCGTATCCCTGTGCAGTATGCCCGCACCTCGTTCCGCGGCGGCCGAATGTACCGCCAAACGGGTGGCACCCATATCCCGTTGAAAGTAAATGCGGCCGGCATGATACCGATTATCTTCTCCATGTCGCTGGTCATATTCCCGGGTATGATTGCCCAATTTTTTATGAATCCGGCAACATCCTCACCTAATTTTTGGAATGCGATCTATAATATTTTTAACCCAAACACTTCATTACCGCTGGGCGTTGTTTACTGGATATTGTATTTCTTCCTGACGATCCTCGCTTCATTCTTTTATACTATGGTTATTTTCCAGCAGCAGGATCTGCCCGGTACTTTACAGAAGCAGGGTGGTTTTATCCCCGGAATCAGGCCGGGTAAAAACACAGAATCGTACCTTAACAACGTAATCAATCGTATTACGCTGGCAGGTTCGCTATTTTTGGGAATCGTGGCGGTCATCCCGTTTATCGCGAAATTTACGACTAATATTCAGACCGTGCAACTATCCAGTGTCGGGTTAATCATTGTTGTCGGCGTAGTGCTGGACACGATGAATCAGATGGAAGCCCAGCTGACGATGCGCCGCTATGAAGGGTTTATCAAATAGGAGACTATAAGTGTACGTAGTATTTCTGGGAGCACCCGGAGCAGGTAAAGGCACACAGGCGGCAGAAGTAGCGAAGGAATTAACGCTCGCTCATATTGCCACCGGTGACATGTTCCGTGATGCGCAGAAGAAAGGGACCAAACTGGCTCTGGAAGCTAAAACCTATATGGACAAAGGCTTGCTGGTACCGGATGAAATAACAATTAAAATGGTGCAGGAAAGAATTTCTGCGCCGGATTGTGTTAAAGGTGTTATCTTCGATGGTTTCCCGCGTAATTTGGCGCAAGCCCAGGCATTAGATAAAGCGATGGCGGAACAATCAAAAGCCATTGATAAAGTAGTTTACATAAAAGTCGCGGAAGAAGAATTACTGCAAAGACTTGGCGGCCGCTGGATTTGCCGGCAATGCCAGACCCCGTACCATGAAGTGGCATCGCCTCCTAAATTAAAAGGTAAATGCGACAAGTGCGGCGGCGAACTCTACCAGCGTTCCGATGATGTTCCGACAACAATTAAAGAAAGATTGAAGGTGTTTTTTGCCCAGACAGCTCCCTTGATTGATTATTACACCAAAACCGGCAAGTTAGCGGAAGTAAATGGCGAAGGCGGAATGGATGAAATCAAGCAGCGGATACTGAAAGCCATTGGGAAAAAGAATTCCCGGCGAGCGTAAAAATGGGTATTATCATTAAAACCGATGCGGAAATCGCATTAATGAGGGAGGCTGGCAGGATTACAGCAACTGTATTAGAAATACTGACATCAAGTGTCAAACCGGGGATGCGTACCGATGAACTGGATGCCATTGCTGCAAAAGAACCGAAGCGTTTTGGGGCAATACCCTCTTTCAAAGGGTACCGCGGTTATCCCGCAAGTTTGTGTGTATCGGTTAATGAAGAAATAGTGCACGGAATACCAGACAAGAGAATCTTGCTGGAAGGTGATATAGTATCAATAGACTATGGTGTAATTTATAAAGGGTTTCAAGGGGATGCAGCAAGAACGGTTGCGGTGGGCAAAGTCAGCGCGCAGTCCCAGAAACTGATGGAAGTAACCGAGGGGGCATTAAGAGCCGGAATAAAAAAGGCGTATAAAGGGAATAGGTTAGGCGATATTTCTGCCGCCATTGAAGAATATGCCGAATCGCGCGGCTACACGGTAGTAAGAGAATACACCGGACATGGCATCGGCAGAAATATGCATGAAGACCCCCAGATTCCGAATACTACCAAATCCCTGCTCGGGATGATGAGAGGAACGGGGCCGGTATTAAAAAAGGGGATGACCCTCGCCATTGAACCAATGGTAAATATCGGCGGGTGGGAAACAAAAGTTGATAGTAACGGCTGGACAGTACGCACCAGGGATGGAAGTCTGTCCGCCCATTTTGAAGATACAATCGCTATCACGGATGGCGAACCTGAGGTACTTACCAGTGTTTAAACAAGGAGACTATGACAAAGAAAGAGACTATTGAGGTTGAAGGAGTGGTGGCAGAGTCTCTACCGAATGCGATGTTCCGGGTGGAATTGGCAAACGGTCATAAAGTACTGGCACATATTTCAGGGAAAATGAGGGTCAATTATATTAGAATATTACCGGGTGATAGAGTATTAATTGAGCTGTCTCCGTACGATTTAACACGGGGCAGAGTAACCTACCGGTTTAAATAAAGAGGTAAAAATGAAAGTCGGGTCTTCAGTAAAACCAAGATGTGACAAGTGCAAAGTAATCAGACGGCATGGTGTTGTCAGGGTTATTTGTACTAAGGCCAAGCACAAACAGAGACAGGGTTAGGGAGGTAATAGAATGCCCCGTATTGCAGGTGTAGATATTCCAAGAGGAAAACAGATACTGTATTCATTACAGTACATTCATGGTATCGGTCCGACCTTTAGCCAGAAGATTTTGGCGCAGGTTGGTATCAACCCTGAAGTAAAAGCAGATGAACTCACGGAACTCGAAGTTAATAAAATCCGTGAGCTTATCGATAAAGAATATACGGTTGAAGGAGAACTTCGTAAAGAAGTCAACCTCAACATCAAAAGATTGATGGAGATCGGTTGTTACCGGGGAACTAGGCACCGCCGTAATCTGCCGTCAAGAGGACAAAGGACACGTACTAATGCCCGCACGCAGCGTGGTGTTAAGAAGACGGTCGCCGGAAGAGGAAAGAAGCGCGGCGCCACTAAGAAGTAAATATTAGTTCAACTAATGGGAGGTAATAATGCCAGCAGGGAAAAAGGGAAAAACAAGAAAGAAAGAACGAAAGGTTATACCTTCTGGACGTGCGTTTATCCAGTCCAGTTTTAATAATACGGTTGTGACGCTTACTGACCCCGAAGGAAACGTTCTCTCTTGGGGAAGTTCAGGCACGGCAGGATTTAAAGGGTCGAGAAAAGGCACTCCCTATGCCGCGCAACTGGCGGCTTCGGATGCTGTAAAAAAGGCGGCGAGCTACGGCTTACGCCAGGTGGATGTGTTTGTGAAAGGTCCCGGAAGCGGGCGTGAGGCAGCTATTCGTGCCTTACAGGCCTCCGGACTGGCAATTTCCAGTATCAAAGACATCACACCTATCCCGCACAATGGCTGTCGGCCTCCCAAGCGAAGAAGAGTATAAGGATATAGAATATGGCAAGACATATAGAGGCAAATTGTCAATTGTGTCGCCGTTGCGGTGACAAGTTAATGCTTAAAGGAAATCGGTGTATGACACCCAAATGCGTGATGGAAAGGCGGCATAAGACCGCAGTCGTCGGCAGCAGGGGACGACGTCGCCGTGTTTCTGAGCGCGGTACGCAGTTGATTGAAAAACAGAAAGCACGTTATATTTATGGATTGTATGAACGGCAATTCCGGCGTTTCTACGGAATATCCGCCAAACAACCCGGTATTACCGGCGACAATCTCAAGGTAATGCTGGAGCGAAGGCTGGATAATGTGGTTTACCGCCTGGGATTAGCTGATTCACGTCCATTGGCACGCCAATTGGTTCTCCATGGACATATTATGGTCAATGGACACAGAGTAAATGTTCCTTCCGCTTTGGTTAGTGAAGGAGATGCAGTCAATGTCAGAGAAGCCAGTCTGAAAAAGGCATATTTCAAGAAGGTCACTGAGGAAATTAAGTCTAAGACTGTCCCCATGTGGTTGATTTTGGACAGAGTTACCCTCTCCGGAAAAGTGGTGGCACTGCCGGTCGTTGATGAAACGGTCGCCCAGTTTAATGGAAAAAGCATTGTTGAGTACTATTCGCGTTAAGGAGGTACGGGTTTGACTTTGTCAGTAGTACCTAAAATTCAAGTCGTAGAAACAAGAGAGAACTTCGCACGGTTTGCCATCGAACCATTAGAGAAGGGGTTCGGTATCACCTTGGGGAATGCCCTGCGGCGAATTATGCTTGGACATTTACCGGGCGCCGCCATAACCCATGTCAAGATCGATGGCGTTCAGCATGAATTCTCATCTATCCCCGGTGTAAAGGAAGATGTGATTGAATTCCTGCTCAATGTCAAAGCTATCAGGCTGAAGCCTATCACGCACATGCCCGGTAAACTGATTCTGGATATCAATAACGAAGGAAAAGTGACCGCCGCTGATATTAAACCGTCGGCGGACTTCGAGATTACCAATCCGGAAACTTACCTGGCCACCCTGAATTCGTCAGATGCCAAGCTCTACATCGAGTTTGATGTTGAGATTGGGAATGGTTTTAAACAGGCTGAAGCGGTGGATAATTTACCGGTAGGTACTATCCCGGTGGATGCCATCTTTACTCCGACCCGAAAGGTGAATTATCTTATCGAGCCGGTACATGTCGGCAGAGAAGTCACGCTGGAAAGGTTATATCTTGAAGTCTGGACGGACGGAACGATTGAAGCTGCTGATGCCTTAAGCCAGAGCGCCAGAATGTTAGAGGAATTGCTTGCGCCATTTGCCGGTTTTGGCAAAGTGGTAGAAGCTGTTCCGGAAAAGGTAGTCTCCGAATCTTCCATTCCTCAGGAGTTGTTTAACATGCCCGTCGAGCAGTTGAATCTCTCCGTGCGTACCATGAATTGCCTGCGGCGCGGTAACATTCAGACCGTTGGTGAAGTTGTGAATAAAGGCGAAAGAGGATTAATGACGCTGCGTAATTTTGGCGTTAAATCCCTGCAAGAGTTAGCTGACCGCCTAGGTGAACTGGGCTTAACTTTGATAACATCCGGGGAACATTTGACCGATTCCACTGAAGAAGAGGACGAAACCGGGTCGGACAGCAATTAATACTACATGGATATAGGTGAATGTTATGGCACGTAAATTAATAATGCATAGCAGGCGGCTTACCCGGTCATCGGGGGCGCGAAAGGCTTTATACCGGAGTCTGGTTACAGACCTGTTGGGTTACGAAAAGATAACCACAACCGAAGCTAAGGCTAAGGCAATACGCGGGGTCGCCGAAAAAATGATTACTTTGGGGAAGAAGGGTGACCTTCACGCCCGGCGTCAGGCGCTGTCTTTCATTTACGGTAAGAAGACTACCGATAAATTGTTTGATGAGCTTGCCAAACGCTATGCCGAACGTCAGGGCGGCTACACCCGGATGGTGAAACTGGGCGCCAGACTTGGTGACGGTGCACCAATCGTTCAACTTGAGTTGGTGAAATAATGACGCTGACAATGACTGCTCATGAAATTGAGCAGACCCGGAAACTGACCACCCGGCTGGCGTTAGTGCTGGAATATGATGGCGCTAATTACTCCGGTTTTCAATGGCAGACAAACGTATCCAGCATTCAGAGTACCTTGGAGAATGCTGTGGAAAAACTGACCGGCGAGAAAGTCAGAGTTTTAGGTTCCAGCCGGACCGATACCGGCGTTCATGCCCGCGGGCAGGTGGTTAGTTTTGATACAAGTTCTGCACTCACGGCGGAGACATTTGTAAACGGACTGAATTATCATCTGCCGGAAGATATAGCAGTTAAATCTGCCTGTCAGGTCAGTGATTATTTTATGGTCCGGAGCATGGCGGTCAGCCGGGAATATAGCTACACGATTTTAAATTGTCGCACCCGTTCCCCGATGACATCAAGATTCGCTTATCGCGTCACCGGTGAACTGGATGTCGCGGCGATGAACCGGGCGTGCCAAAAGCTGGTAGGCACACATGATTTTGCTTCTTTTGCCAGCGATATTAGTGATGAACCGGAAATGAGCACTACCCGTCAGGTTTATCAGGCAAAAGTAATTCGCGATGGAGACATGGTTGTCTTTAATATAGTGGCTAACGCTTTTATACGACATCAAATACGGAGCACCGCGGGCGCTTTAGTGCAGGTAGGCTCGGGCAAGTTGAGTGAGGCTGAGTTTGTCAGCATCCTCAATGCGAAAAAAGTCGGCCTCGCCGGCCCAAAACTCCCGGCTTGCGGTCTGTGTTTGGAGAGGGTAAATTACCCCTGTTCGTTTGAGGAAATGAGAAAATGAAAACGATTACAGTTAAAGCAAGTGATATCAAAAGAGAATGGCATACGATTGATGCCTCGGATGAGGTATTAGGCAAACTGGCTGCCCGCGCCGCCAATTTGCTGATGGGTAAACATAAACCGTTGTTCGCCCGTAATGCGGATGTAGGCGATTTTGTCGTCGTGACAAATGCTGCTAAAATCCAGGTTACCGGTAACAAAACAGGGCAGAAGATGTACCACAGTCATTCAGGTTATCCCGGCGGATTAAAAACCGTCAGTCTGGAAAAACTGATGGAAACTTTTCCGGAGAGGGTAATTGAACATGCGGTTAAAGGTATGTTGCCCAAGAATCATTTGAATGCTAAAATGATGAAGCGGCTCAGGGTTTATAAGGGTGAAGCCCGCACGTCAGTGGGAAAAGCAAAAGCACCCGCGGCGGCAAAAGCGGCAGCTGAACCTGAGAAATAATATATTTATGATTTGTCTTCAGAGATAAAGGGAGGTTTCCTTGGAGGATCAGGCTTATTTTTACGGGACGGGAAGACGCAAGACGGCAATAGCCCGTGTCAAGATAATGCCAGGCAGAGGGGCAATTGTCATCAACGGCATACCTTATGAGGAGCTGTTGACGCGTATTGAACACCGCAGTATGGTAACCAAGCCATTGATTGTTACCGATAATCTCGGTAAATTTAATGTTGTGGTCACTACTGTCGGCGGCGGCACCTCGGGGCAGGCAGGGGCTATTTGTATGGGCATCGCCCGCGCACTATTGAAGGCGAATGCAGAGAATAGACTCAAACTCAAACGGAATGGTCTGCTAACTCGCGACCCGCGGGCCAAAGAGCGGAAGAAAGCCGGTTTGAGAAAAGCCCGCAAGGCGCCTCAATATACCAAGCGTTAAACTGGCTCTATATTTAATGATACTTCGCAGATTCTCACTGGCAACAGTGAGAATCTGTTGTTCTATCGACCTTTTGGGAGGGCTGTAAATGTTTGACCGGTCTTCTCCAATTACCCTGCAAGTCATCGGCGTTGTCCACAGCGACTTTAAAGAGCCGACCGCTGCCCGCTTAGACCTGAAGAAAATCAGTGCCCGCATCGAAATTGACCCTGAACTGACCGAAGCTTTGGAAGGTTTGGAAGGGTTTTCGCACATAATTGTCCTCTACTGGCTGCACCGCGCCGTTTTTGATAAAAGCAATCTTAAAACGTATCCTATGGGTAATCAAAACGTGCCTTTGCAGGGTTTGTTCGCCGTCCGCACCCCGAAGCGCCCGAACCCCATCGGCAAATCAACTGTCCGGCTGTTATCCCGCCGGGACAACGTTCTTTATGTTCAGGGTTTGGATGCCATCGACGGTTCCCTCGTACTGGACATCAAGCCGTATATCCCCGGTTATGATTCCGCCGCTGACGCCACTGTTCCGGATTGGGTCAACATTGAAGATTACTGACGATACCTTACTAAAGATTTACGACTTATTATTTCAGCGCTACGGACCGCAGCACTGGTGGCCGGGTGATAGTCCCTTTGAGGTAATGGCCGGTGCCATCCTGACACAATCTGCGGCCTGGCAAAATGTGGAAAAGGCAATCATTAATCTGAAAGCCGCCGGAGTATTGTCTCCCTCCGCACTGCGCGAAATCCCTACCCTTGAGCTCGCTCAGCTTATCCATCCGGTCGGATACTACCATGCCAAGGCTTTCAAGCTGCAAGCCCTTGTACGTTGGTTAAGGGCTTCCTGCGGGGATAACCTGGACCGATTGTTTACTCTGGAAACCGCTGACCTGCGTCAGCAACTTCTGGCTGTCCATGGTATCGGACCTGAAACGCCGATTCTATCCTGCTTTACGCCGGTAATAAACCGGTATTTGTTATTGATGCCTACACCCGTCGTATTTTCAGCCGGCTCGGGTTAAAACCGGAACACGATACCTATGATGACTGGCAAATATATTTTTCGGGCACCCCGCCGCAAAATACCCAACTTTTCAACGAGTATCATGCGCTGCTGGTCCGGCTGGGGAAAGAAGCCTGCCGTAAAAAACCTCTATGTGATAACTGCTGCCTTCGGGAAATCTGCAAGTCCAGGTCATAATCTAACAGGTACAAAAAATAAGCCTGTTAAGTCATCCGGTGTTTGTGTTAAAATGTTAATGTAATAATCGGGGGAATTTAAAATGGCTGTATCTGCGAATACTCCGGAAAAAAAGCAGTTAAACATCAAAACCATTACCTTTGGCGATTTGACCTGGGTTGATATTACCGACCCGACCGAGGACATCACCAAATATTTGACCGAAAAGTATAATTTTCACCCGATGGATATTGAGGATGCCCTGAGCCTCAGACAGCTTTCCAAAGTAGAAGAATACCCTACATATATCTTCGCCATTTTCCACCTTTTGAAATATAACAAAGCCACCAAAGTCAGCATCAGGAAGCAGTGGTCCGCATTTCTCGGCGATAAATATCTGGTAACGCTTCATCCCATCGAACTCACCGCATTGGACGAATTTTTTCATGAATGCGAGCTCAACGAAGACGACCGGAATGAATATTTCAGTCAGGGTTCCGGTTACCTGCTCTACCAGATACTTGACCGCGCGCTGGATTCTTACTTCCCGGTGCTCGATAAAATCATGAATCTGACCGATGCCATCGAAGATAATGTTTTCAATGTTGGCGTCGAAGCGGCTCAGGAATTAAGCTCATTGCGCCGGGATATCATTACCCAGCGCCGCGTGATGTTCCCCACCCGCACATTATTGACCGAGCTGGAAAAGAAAATCAAACGCTTCAGTAAAATAGATTTGACGGTCTATTTCAGCGACCTGATGGACCATATGAATAAAATCTGCGAAACCCTTGATGAAACCACCGATATCATTGAAGTTTATAAAGACGCGGATTATCTTTTGAGTAGTTACCGGGCCAACCGCGGCATCCGTGTTTTGGAAGTCATGCTGGCGATATTATTGCCGCTGGTCATTGTCTTTGGTCTCTACGGCATGTATATTACGTTCTTCGGCTCGGTTACTAAAGAAAGCACCGGAATATATCTCGGTTTAATCGCCATTTTTGTGGTTTTCTCCGGCGGGGTCATTGCTTTCCTGCGCCGCAAACACCTGATTTAATATCTGGTTATTAATTATCGTGCGTAATAAAAGAAAGGCCTGCTTTTTAAAGCAGGCCTTCTTGTTTTTATACGAATTTACGTCACCGGTTGTTAACTTCCGCTTTTCACGGAACGGGGCGTCGTGATAAATTTAACCGGCTCACTGTTATGTTTATAAAACCAAATTTTCATCATTTCCACCAGGAAGAGATAGACCACGATAAAGCCTACCAGCAGCAGCAGGAAGCTCAACGGCAGCGGCACGAAATTGAAAATCTTACCCAGCGGAGTATAAGGTATTAGCAACGCCAGGGCTAGAATCCCCATGATATTGATTGTCAGCCATTTGTTCGGTTTACTCCGGAAGAAAGGTATAGTCCGTGTGCGGATGACAAATATCACCAGCGTTTGAGTGAACAGCGATTCTATGAACCAGGCAGTCTGAAATAAAGATGGGTTGGAATAGGCGTGAAAGAATAGGATCATCACCCCGAAGGTGGCAAAATCAAAAATCGAACTGATCGGTCCGAAGGCAAGCATGTAATTCCTGATGAACGAAGTCCGCAGCCGCTGTGGTTTTTGCACATAAGTCTCATCTACATTATCGATGGGGAGAGCCAGCTGCGCGAACGAATAAAGTAAATTATTCAGTAACAACTGGATAGGAATCATCGGGAGGAACGGCAAAAATATCGATGCGCCGGCCGCGCTGAACATGTTCCCGAAATTGGAACTGATTGCCATCTGGATATATTTAATCGTATTGCCGAAGGTTTTGCGGCCTTCAATCACACCGTCGGTTATAACTTTCAAATCATTTTTCATCAGGATGATATCAGCCGATTCTTTGGCGATATCCACGGCATTCATCACCGAAATGCTGACATCGGCAACTTTCATCGATGGCGTGTCGTTAATACCGTCGCCGATATAACCGACCACATGTCCGTTGGCCTTTAATGCCGTCATAATCCGGTTTTTCTGGGCCGGATTAACGCGGGTGAAGATATCAGCTTTCTCTACGATTCTGGCCAGGGCTAAGTCATCGATATTTTCAATTTCGCTGCTCTGCACGATGTTAATCGGCTCGATTTCATTGGTGCGTGTGACTGTCCCCGTTTGTGCGTCGTACTTACGGCCGCGGCGGTACTGGTACACCTGGAACCCGAGTTGGTCGCAGACTTTCCCGGCGACAATTTCATTGTCACCCGTCAGAATTTTGAGTTTGATACCGGCCTTTCTCAATAACTCCAGCGATTCTCCTGCAGTCGCCTTAATCGGGTCGGTAAAAGCGATAAAACCGATAAAAGTCATGTTGTTTTCATCGGCTACGGCATAAGCCGATTTAGCCGCCGCTTTGCGGTAAGCGACGCCCAGGACGCGGAATCCCTGGTTGCTCAATGACCGGTGTTCCTTGTCGATCAGCTTTTTACTTTCCGCGGTCAGTTCACGGACCTCTCCACCCAACTCGTACTGCGTCGCTATTTTTGTGACTTCTTCGGGAGCGCCTTTGGTAACGATAATATTCTCTTGATTATTTTTTACTACCACGGAAAGCCGCTTTCTAATGAAATCAAATGGGATTTCATCGACTTTCTGATACTGATCGGTATTTACTTCCTCATGCTTCAGGATGGCTTCATCCATCGGGCTGCGCAGCCCGGTTTGGAAGCGGCTGTTAAGTATGGATAAGAGGAAGACCTTGTCCGATTCTTTGTCTTCTAAGTCTACATGCCGGATAACTTCTACCCTGTTTTCTGTTAACGTGCCGGTTTTATCTGAACACAAAACGTCCATACTGCCGAAATTCTGGATGGCGGCTAATCGCTTGACAATGACACCTTTCTTTGCCATTGCTGTGGCGCCGCGGGAGAGATTAATGGAGAGGATTACGGGCAGCAGCCCCGGCGTTAAACCGACGGCCAGCGCTACGGAAAAAAGCAATGATTCCATGATTGTATGCTTTTGATTGTTAAAGACGCCGTTGATAAAGAATACCGCTATAATCAGGATAAATGTTACCTGCATGATCAAATACCCGAATTTTCTCAACCCTGTTTCAAATTCGGTTTCCGGTTTTCTTTCCGCGCTTTTCTTGGCGATTTCCCCGTATTCGGTTGCGCTGCCTGTTTTCACAATTACGGCGGTCGCCGAACCGGCCGTTACGGATGTGCCCATAAATAGATAATTGTTCCATTTGGTGCTGTCGGTTTTTTCGGTGATCGGATCAATGGTTTTTTCCACCGGAAATGATTCCCCGGTTAAGGCCGACTGATCGATGAAAAAGTCTTTGGCGGTGATAATTCTGGCGTCCGCCGGGGCAATATCACCGGCCGTCAGTTGGATTACGTCGCCGGGTACCAGCCCGGAGATGGCAATATCCTGTTTGGCACCGTCTCTGGTCACGGTCGCGGTAGTGGCGACTCTTTTCGCCAGAGCCTCGGCGGCTTTCCCCGCCCGGTATTCCTGGGTAAAGTCCAGGATGACACTGACGAGGACGATGATTAAAATAATCGCAGCGTCCCTGGGGTCGCCTAAAAACCCGGAAGCAATCGCGGAAATAATCAAAATGAGTGTCACAGGACTGCGGAAATGCAATAAGAATTCAACAATACCGGAGCGTTTTTTGCCGCGCGCGACTTCATTCGTGCCGTATGTTTCCAGCCGTTTGGCCGCTTCTTCACTGCTGAGTCCGGTAACAGAAGTTTCCATTTTAGTCAGGAATTCATCCGTTGGAAGGGTCAGCATTTCTGCGGCATTGATGGCTTCCGGGGTGTTTGCCAGTTGCTGTTTATTTTGTTTGTTTGCCATTATCCGACTCTTTCAATTTAGTTCATTTTAGCCTGATTTGATTCGTATATATTAGTTTAATCCTTTGTTCTCGCATGAAACAACCTTTTTTAGAAATATTTTTAGTACTGACAATTACAGGATATTACAATGTTTTTAACGGCTTCGTTTCTATTTCGTTTACGATTATCATGGGCAACTGTTATAATTAGCACACGGCAAGGGACTATAATGAATCATTCCAAAATTATTACAGAAGAAGCAAACCCCGTCCAAATATTTCTCGGATTGGGCTCAAACATGGGCGACCGCCAGTATAATCTGGAATCGGCGCTGGATGCGCTGGCGCAGAAAATTAAGGTGCAAGTTGTATCTTCCATATATGATACAAAGCCGGTGGGTAACACCCGGCAGCCGCGTTTTCTCAATCTGGTCTGTGAAGCGGCGACTTCCATGGCTCCGTTGGACCTTTTGAATTTTGTTAAACAAATAGAGATAAATATGGGCAGGCAGCCGGGCCCGCTCAACAGCCCGCGTCCGATCGATATCGATATCCTTTTCTATGGCAATCAGGTAATCGCCGAACCGGCGTTGATAATTCCTCATCCACGTCTGACGGAAAGAACTTTTGTGCTGATGCCGTTAGACGAGATTGCCCCGGACTTTATTCATCCGGTGGAGGGAAAAACAATCCGGCAAATGTTGCAGGCATTGCAAGTTAATCCGGAAGATATCGTCAAATTACAAAATACACGAGGTGCAGCATGTATGAAATAAGTGTAGAAATGGATTTTGATGCGGCCCACGCCCTTCGCGGTTATCAGGGAAAGTGTGAAAGGCTGCACGGACACCGTTTCAAGGTCGTCGCCATTGTCAATGGCAAGAAACTCAATGAAATCGGCTTGGCTTATGACTTCACATTGCTTAAGCAGCATCTCGGCGACATACTGGTAAAATATGACCATACCAACCTGAACGAGGAAGCGCCTTTTAACCGGATCAATCCGTCATCGGAAAACATTGCCGCGACAATTTACCGGAAATTGAATAAAAAATTGGCCGATGCGCCGGTTTCGCTCACTTGCATCGAGGTTTGGGAGTCTCCCCAGAGCCGGGCAACATACCGCCCCGATTAGTTTTTCTTTACCTGCGGCAACAGGTTGGGGATGGTGTCCACTATCGGATAACGAACGTTGCATTTGCTGCAAAACAGATAACCGGAAACAATTTCTTTTTCGTTTTCCTTCTCGATAGTGAGCGTCAGTTTTCCCTTACACACCGGGCAGACCAGAATATTTATTAAGTCTTTTTTCATAAGTATTAAAAAGTATAACATAAAAACGGCCGTGATGACATCCGGATTGGTTTATAATTGTAAAAGATGATACCAATAATTGTTCTTGCGCTTGTTTTTATCCTGATTATTGTCCGGCGGATTGGTAAGGTTCGCCTTCAAATTTGGCAAATCATGGCAGCGGGGGCTATCGCCGTGCTGGCGACATTGCAAC
>Ga0224520_1000285_pt1 | contig 16242 bp, 12 predicted proteins | sample CFST25metaG_2_FD_180684 | JGI IMG/M metagenome (GOLD analysis project Ga0224520, IMG submission 180684) | Peat soil microbial communities from Stordalen Mire, Sweden - C.F.S.T-25 | ecosystem: Environmental > Terrestrial > Soil > Wetlands > Peat | place: Sweden: Norrbotten County, Stordalen Mire... | reverse complement strand
CTATATGATCCAGGGGCCCCTGCACTTTTTCAGCCCAATGATCGGCCAACCCCCGGCGCCCGTTCCCAATGCGAAGCTGGTTCTCGACTGGCTGACTGGAGCCGTACCCATCGACCCCGCCGACACCTACAACATAAATTATGTCAATACGGTCGCGGTCGGCGGTGACGTTCCCCAGTGCGCCATGAAGGTCAAGATCGACAAGGACGGTGGCCTCTTCTCGCCGTACCACCCGCCGGTTTCCTGCTCATGCGCCTTCGAAGCGGCGAAGCTGGTGAAGTCGGCGGCAGGAACCTGCACCACACATTGCACCAGCGACGCTGATTGCGCCGGAGTGGCCGGCACCCGCTGCCAAACCGGCTACTGCGAGTAGCCCTCTGGAGGAAATGCAAAATGAATCTCGTCAAGGCTTCGACACTGGCACTGGCACTGGCACTGACCGGCTGGGTTGCTTGCGGCAGCAGCAACAACAACACCGACGTTCCGAGCATCAATACGGGCGGCACTGGTGGCACTGCGGTCGCGGGCGGGACAAGCGGAACTGGTGGCGCTCTTGGCAGCGGCGGAGCGGGCGGCATGGGCGGCGCTGTGGCGGATGCCGGGACCCCGGACGCCCCAGCGCCTGACACCGGCAAGGATGCTCCTCCGTCGGAGGTCGGCCGCGTGGACGCCCCCGCCCCGATTGGCGATGTCGCTCCCGGAGACGGTGGAGTCGATATCTGCACCGGCCTGACTCCGGAGCAATGCCACCTGGCCATTATCAACGCAGCGGTCGATCCCACGGTATCTGCGCTGGATCCCGGCGCCAATCCGCCGGTCCTCTATCCAGGCTGCGCGGCCCAGTAGGACGAGAGAGGCAACGGTGCGTCGCAGTATCCTACACAGAGCAGCCCAGTCCATCTGCGCGCGATGGTCGGCCGGATGGCCAGGCAGGCGGGCCTTGATTATGGGGCTGCTCTGCGCGGGTGCGCCGCTCGGGCTCGCTAGACCGGCGCTTGGGCAAACACTCCCTTTTGCCCAGGTGCCGGATTCTGTTCCGGCTGAAAATTTTCCGGTCACCAGCGACGAGGGCCGCAAGGAGACGGCAGAGCTTGCAGCCCAGTTGGCGCAACAGCGAGCCGAACTGGCCAAGCTGCGGGATGACTTCCAGACCAAGCTGGCGGATGAGCGCGCGGCACGCGAGGCGGCAGAAGCGCGGGCCCAGACGAACGCTCGGGCCGAAGTCGAGGCCACATTGAAGGCCAACCCCAGTCTGACAAGAAGCGAATGGCTCACGATTTCCGGTTTTGTGCAGGCCGATCTCAATGTAAGTCAGGCCTCGCAGGACCAGCTCAATTCCTCCACTGCTGCCCCGTTGAATGACAATCGGTTTCTGCTCCGTCGCATGCGGCTAGGCGCGGTCGTGGACCAGCAATACTTCGCCGGAGTCGTTGAGATTGACGCCAACACGGTCAACGGCGCACAGGTTCGGCCGATGGATGTTGAGGCGACGGTCAAATGGCCCGGTGGCTCGGTTTCACTCGCGGCCCTGACCGTCGGGCTTTTCAAGATTCCCTTCGGCTTCGAGGTGATCGAGCGCGACCGGGATAGACTCTTCACCGAGCGCAGCACCTTCATCAGAGCGTTCTTTCCCGGCGAGTACGATCTGGGTGCGCGGCTGGCAGGGGGCTGGCGCTTTGTTCGCTATGCCCTGGCTGTGCAAAACGGTGAGCCAATAGGCGAGAGCACCTTCCCAGTGCGCGATCCCAACCAGGCCAAGGACATCACCGGGCGGCTTGGCATTGTTTCCCAGATCTCGGACAAGGTTTCAGTCCAGGCGGGATTTTCCGCCTTGACTGGCAAGGGCTTTCACAAAGGGACGCCCCCGACCAAACCGACCTTGACCTGGCAGGACCTCAACGAGGACGGTCGCTACACGGCCGGCGAGCTGATCGTGTCTCCGGGAACTTCGGGCCAGCCGTCCCAGAACTTCAGCCGCTATGCGGTTGGCGCGGACGCACTGGTTTCGCTGCGTTATTTCAAGAACGCGGGCACCACGATCTACGCCGAATTCGCGCGCGCCAACAACCTGGATCGGTGGTTCCTGATAGCCGATCCCTATGGTCCGCTCGGTCGCGATCTGCGCGAGTGGGGCTATTACGTAGCAGCCGTCCAGGACCTGGGCCGGCACTTCAGGCTGGGCCTTCGCTACGACTACTACAACCCGGATCTGGACAGCACCGACCGCCAGGCTGCGGTGGCGGTTCCTTCCAGCCAGGCCATTTCGACCCTCTCGGCTGCGGCTGCCCTGGTCGGAAGCGTGGGCGGCATCTCCGGCCGGTTCGTCGCCGAGTACGACGTGGTGTCCGATCATCAGGGCCGGGATTCCAGCGGAATGCCCACTGACTTGAAGAACAACGTGTTCACCTTGCGCGCCGAGGTCGCCTTCTGATGCGTTTCCTGTCTCTCGGCCTGGTCGCGGGTGGACTGCTCTTTGCCGGCTGTTCCGGCGCCAACCCGAGTTCCGGCCAGCGGGCGCTGTTCAGGATCCAAAATGCCCAATACATCGCTGGCCCCATTGACACCAGCCCTCGCGATCCCTCGCCTGCAGTCGCGAATGTATCGACGCAGAACAATGACCTTTTTCCGGGCGTCTCAAACAAGAAGATATCGGGCAGCGTCGGTCCCAACTCCACGGCCGTGCTGGTGGGGTTGCAGGGCGATGTCGGCCACTGGGTCGTGCCCGTGCAGGACCTCGACCAGAACACCATCGGGAACTACACCTTCTCATTCTCGGCCTCGTTCTCTCCGCTGACGCCCGCTGGAGACGCTGGGAATCTGCTGCTGGTTCTTCGCGCCACCACCCGCGATGGACAGGTGGGGCCTCCCTACTCTCAGGCGATGCAGATGGACCAGCCGCGCATCGCAGGCGCTCTGGTCATCAGCCTTGACTGGGACACCGAGGCGGATCTCGACCTGCATGTCCAGTTGCCCAGTGATGGCGATGCGGGGGTGAACGAGATCTGGTCACGCAAGCCTTCCGGCTTGCCGCCCGCCACAGCCAGCACCGCACCGACCGTCGACGCCGGAATGCAAGCCGGCTATCTCGATTTCGATTCCAACAGCCAGTGCGTGATCGACGGTCGCCGGGCCGAGAACGTGATCTTCCCCACCACCGCGCCGAACGGGCGCTACGTCGTGCGCGTTGACACGTTCTCTCTGTGCGGCGAGGCCACCGCGCGCTGGCGCGTCCGCGTCTTCACCAACAACGGGGCCGACCCCGTGTTGCAGGCTGTCGGACAGTCGACCGATATCGATACGCGTTTTCCCCACGGCCAGGGAGCGGGAGTACAGGCGCTCGTCTTTGATTACTAAAAGGAAAGGTGACCCATGCTGCTGATGCACAAACTGGTATTCGTTGCCCAAACCGGGGCTGCCGCAGTTCTCTACATTTTGCTCCTGCTGTCGGTCTATTCGGTCGGCGTGGTGCTGGAGCGCTGGTGGTATTTCCGCAAGCGGCGGCTCGACGTGATCGCGACCGGCGACGCGCTGGCCAAACGGCTGCGCAACGGGGACGTGTCCGGCGCGAAGCGTGAGCTCGAAGAGATGCCCGCTGTCGAGGCTGAAATCCTGCGCGACGCCTTGGACTACTACGCTGACGGTCCTGATTCGCTGCAGGAGATCGTCCAGAAGGGCATCCGCCAGCGGCGCAAGGTCTTCGAAAGTGGCCTTCTATTTTTGGGCACCCTGGGCAACAATGCCCCCTTCATCGGGCTATTCGGCACCGTACTCGGCGTGGTGGCTGCCTTCAAGGAGCTGGGGACTGCCTCGGCCAATATGGCTGCTGCGGGTGGAGCGGGCGGCATGGGCAACGTGATGAGTGGCATCTCCGAGGCCCTCATCGCCACCGCCATCGGCATCCTGGTCGCGATTCCCGCCGTGATTGCCTACAACCTATTCCAGAAGAAGTGCAATGACATCGAGGAGAATTCGGCCGCCCTTGCCAACCAGATTCTCGCCGTCATGAAGTCGACCAGGAACCCGAGGAACTCACAGAGAGCGTCAGACACTCCCCCGATCGAGCAGATCATTGATCCCAAGAGGCGCCGTCCCGCCGAGGTGAACGGCTGATGGCTGGCACAATGGCAGGGGCGGGGCGGGCCAAGACAATTGCCGCCATCAACGTGACTCCGCTGGTCGACGTGTGCCTGGTCTTGCTGGTCATCCTGATGGTGGCGTCCACCTACATCGTCGCCCAGACGCTGAAGGTTAGTCTGCCCAGGGCCAAGATGAGCGATGGCACCGCGGAGAAGCCCAACACCGTGCAGTTGTTCAAGAGCGGAGAGCTGCGCTGGAATGAACAGCCAGTCAGCGAACAGGAATTGGCGGGTCGGATGAAGGAAGCGGTGACGGCGGACTCAGAAATCAGCGTGGTCATCAGCGCCGACAAAGAGGCCGCCCACGGCCAGGTCGTGCACGTCATGGATCTCGCCAAGGTCGCCGGTGTCACCAAATTCGCAATCAATATCATGCAGGTGGGAGGCGAGTAGCGGGCGATGGTCTGCCGCTTGCCGTTCAGCCGTGAGGTTTTGCCGTGAAGAAGGCCACGGTCCTGGTTTCGCTGGTCGTTCACGCCGGGTTCGCGTTTGCGCTGCTGACGGCGTCGCAGCACCGTGCCTCGGGCAAGACCTACGTTGTGCAGTTGCAGGAGGAGGCGAAGAAAAAGAAGAAGGAAGCACCGCCCAAACCCAAGGCGCCGCCCAAGGTGGCCAAGGTGGATGCAAAGCCGAAGGAGCAGAAACTCTCGGCCGCGCCCAAGCCCATGCCAGTCGCGGCACCGGTCGCGGCAGCCAAGGCGCCCACCATGGTCATGCCGACCGAGATCGCGATGAGCAACGAGGATATCGGCGATGCGGTGGCGATCCCGGTGGTGCGGGCCCCGCAGGCCGTGGCGCCCACCAAGGTAGCCACCTTCGAACCCGGCGCGCCCCGCCGCCGCCAGCACCAGGAACTGGGGGCAGGGCCGAACCTGGAGGAGCGTTGCACGGAGGAGCCTTCCAAGCCAGAGCCCGTGTTCAAGACCGAGATCGAGTACACCGCTACGGCACGCTCCGAGGGCATCGAGGGCAAGCTCAAACTGAAGATCGTGGTAGGCGTCGACGGCTCTGTGATGGCGGTCGAAGTCCTGGCCAGTGTGTCCCCTGAACTCGACGCGGCCGCCGTGGCCGCGGTCAAGCAATGGCGCTTCCGGCCCGCCATGGCCTGCGGCAAGCCGGTTGCGGGAGGGACCTATGTCTTGGCCCGCCGTTTCGAGCTGGGGGATTGATTGCACCACCGCCTTGCCTTTGTGGCCGCGCTCGCGGGCGCCGGGTTCCCGGTCTACCCGGGGCACGCGCGCGCCGATGAAGCGGTCGCAATCACCAAGCCACCGCGCCTGATTCATTTCGTTACCGCGGAATACCCCAAGGACAAGCATGACGCCGGAATCACCGCGCGTGTTTTGCTTTCACTCGATGTCGGGGAGGACGGCAAGATCGGCGGCGTTGAGGTTGTCGAGAGCGGCGGTCCCGATTTCGACAGCGCTGCGGTTGCCGCTGCCCGTCAGTTTCTCTTCACCCCGGCAGAGGCAGCAGGGCAGGCCATTCCCGTCAAGATCACCTACCGATACGACTTCACCATCGCGACCAAGATGGTGTCGCTGGGCCCCCAGGTGAACTTCGCGGGCGTGGTTCTGGATCGATTCAAGAAGGAGCCACTGGCCGACGTGACGGTGCGGATCAAGGATCTGGATTTGGCCACCAAGACCGATGCGGCTGGATCCTTCTCCTTCACCGATCTGCCTCCCGCCACCTACAAGGTCGAGATCCGCCACCCCCGGCTTGTCACGGTGCTGACCGACGAAACCATCCGGCCAAGTCAGAAGCGCACCATGAAGTACTACGTGGAACAGAAAGAGGATGACGTCGACGAGGAGGTCGTCGTGCGTGCGGCCCGGATCAAGAAGGAGGCGGTTGAGACCCGCATCCGCACCGAGGAGGCCCGCAAGGTTCCCGGCACACAGGGCGACACCCTGAAGGTCGTGCAGAATCTGCCCGGCGTGGGGCGCGCGAGCTTTGGTTCGGGGCAACTGGTGGTCTGGGGCTCGTCGCCCAAGGAGACCCGGGTGGTGGTCGAGGGCGTGGAGATTCCGACCCTGTACCACATGGGTGGCTTGCGCTCGACCATCAACTCTGATCTCGTCAAATCCATCGATCTCTCACCGGGAGCATATGGCGCGGACTATGGACGGGGACTAGGTGGACTGGTGCGTATCGAGCTTGGCCAGATCCCCGCGTCGGGTGTTCACGGCTACATCGCCAGTGACGTGATGGACACCTCGGCTGAGGTGTCCGCCGCCGTGACCCCGAGGCTGCGCCTGGCTGTCGCCGGACGCATCAGCTATCTCGACCGTCTGATGTCGGCAGTCACTTCGGCCGACATCGGCGACTCATTTCCCATCCCGCGCTACGACGACTACCAGGCGCGCGCCGCTTTGAGTCTTCATAGAGACGAAGAGGTCGCGGCGACCTTTCTTGCATCGGATGATCATTTGCGCCGAACCATTCCGGCTAGCGATCCCGAAGATCTGCGCACGCAGAACAACGACACCTCTTTCCGCCGAATCTTCGTCAGCTACAGCCGCTTGTTCGACGACGGCTCCAGCGTTCGCGTGACTCCTTCGCTGGGCGTCGACCACAATTCCGAGCGGGACACCTTCGGCGACGAAAGCACACGGCTTGATACCCGGACCCTGTCCTACGCTCTGCGCGCCAGCCTGCGCCGACGCATTCACTCTTCAGCGGTGCTGTTGCTGGGCATGGATGTGCAGGGGCAGCAAAGCGCGCTTAGCCGGAACGGTTCGGTGAATCAGCCGCCCCGGGAAGGAGACATCGTCGTCTTCGGCCAGCGCCCTCCCCCCGAGACAGCATTCGACGACTGGAAGGTGACCGTCTTCAGCGTGGCCAGCTATGCCACGGTCGACCTCAAGCTCGGAGACTGGACTCTGACGCCGGGTCTGCGCTTCGAACCCACGTGGATCGAAGGGGATCATCGCCTTCCCTTCAGCACCATCGCGCCTCCGGTCGGCTACTCACGGCTGGATGCTCCCCCCAATCCTCTCAACGTCCCCGTGCTGCGCAATCTGCCCAATCCGCGCCTGCAGATCGCCTGGCGACCAATTCCCAGGCTCACGCTCTCGACCGGCGCGGGGGTGTACGGCCAACCGCCCGATCCTGCGGACATGTCCCCTGTGTTCGGCAATCCGTCGATCGTAGGGTCATATGCCGTGCACCTGACCGGCGGGGTCTCGCTCAAGCTGCGTCCGACCTTGACGTTGGAATCCGTGGCTTTCTACAAGAAACTGTACGACCTTGTCTCGCGCAGCGCCAGCCCGTCCCCACCGGTCGGACAGGCGCTGACCCAGGACGGAACCGGCCGCGTCCGCGGCGTTCAGCTCCTGCTCCGACAGGAGCTGTTCAAGGGCTTCTTCGGCTGGGTGACCTACACCCTGTCGCGCAGCGAGCGCCGTGATCATCCTGATCAGGCCCTTCGTCTCTTCGACTATGACCAGACCCATGTCCTAGCCCTGCTCGCCAGCTATGACCTGGGCAGGGGGTTTGTGGTGGGCGGGCGTTTCCGCTACTCCAGTGGGATGCCACGCACACCGGTGATAGACAGCTATCTCGGCAGGGACGGCTACTACGAGCCCGTCTTTGGGGCGCACAACTCCATCCGCATTCCCGCTTTCTACCAACTGGACGTCCGTGGCGAAAAGGCGTTCGTGATGCAGCGGATGAAGCTGAGCGTGTTCATCGATATGCAGAACATCACCAATCGCAAGAATCCCGAGGAGATCATCTACAGTCAGGACTACAAGCAGAGGAGCTACATTATCGGATTGCCCATCCTGGCCGTGGCAGGTGCACGATTGGAGTTCTAGATGACTTGCGCGAGGCAACTTCTTCTCACTGTCGCTTTTGCGGGCAGCACCGCGCTCGCGTGCAAACCCGGTGTAGGCCAGGCTCCCTCTCTGATCACGGACTACACCCTCCTCGCGGTGCGCGGTGAGCCCGCCGAGGCCAAGCCCGGGGACAGCGTGGTGTACTCCTTCTTGCTTGCGTCGCCGTCGGGAACGGTCCCCGATGCCACCGCAGGCTGGGATGTCTGCGAGACCCCCAAGCCCCCGGCCGAGAACAATTCGGTGGCCAGCGCCTGCAATCCCCCGACGCCCGGCTCGACCACGGGACAGACCTTTGCGGCCCCGGTCCCGACCAAGGCTTGCATGCTGTTTGGCCCCATTGCCCCCCCCGTCGCGGCGGGCCAGCCGGCGGTCAGACCGCGCGATCCGGATAGCACCGGGGGATACTACCTGCCGGTTCGCGTGAAGTTCCCCGATCTGCCGACCGGCAGCCTGACCGGATTCGCCTTTGAGCGGATTACCTGCAATCTGGCCAATGCTGCCACCAGCATCGTCGGGGAATACAACAAGCAATATCAGCCCAACAACGACCCCGGCATTGCCAGCACGGATCTCATCACCGCCGATGGTTCCAGGCTGAGCCTCGATTCCGGCCCGCCGACAATTGCTCCTGGCGAGACGGTCATCTTCGAGGCGGCGTTCGCCCAGGGTTCGGCCGAGACGTTCCCGGTTCTCGCCCCGAGCGGCGACGCGCTGGTGAATCAGACCGAGAGTCTGCACATGTCTTGGTTCGCTACTTCCGGGTCGTTTGTACACGACCGCACAGGTGTGGCAGCAACCGAGACCGCAATTTCAACCGGCAACACTTGGAAGGCCCCGGATTCAGCCGCGGTAGTCTACCTGTGGCTTGTGCTGCGCGATTCACGCGGCGGCACGGCTTTCAAGTCCTACGCGATTCAGGTGACACCGTAGTCGCGCATCGAACTCCTATGACGCGGTTCGCATCGGCCGTCGACGCTCATGCGCCCGCTCTGGCCTTCACAACCACATACCGCTCCTGAATTGGATGCAACAAACGAGCTCTGTAGCCAGCAAGGGTCTGGGATGCCTCGGTGCTGCCGATCTTTGCAGATCGGCAGCACGCCACGCATCGCTCTCAGATCTAGATAATCCCCTTCTCTCGCAGCTTGGCGAGTTGGGCCCGCACCGCTTCGAGGCCTCCGCTGGTGTAGAGTATGTAGAGACGCTCCGCACTGAGATGCGCGAGGGCGGGGTTGCGGTAGCTTGTGTTGTAGCGGGCGGCGTCGCTTGGGTTGAAGCCGAACGAGGGCGCCAGGGTGCCGAGTAAGATCTGCGCCACGGACACCGCCGGGCCGGTCTGGGTGGAATCGGCGTCAGACAGGTTGTGAAGCTGGTACTCTACTGGTGCGTTGACTTGGGTCGGCGTCGCAGCATTCAGATCAACCTCGCCCAGCCGCTGCACCGCTGGCAGGCGCAGCCGGCCGGCATTGTCGATGCGAAGATATCCCTTCGCTACCGGATCGATCCCAGCGAGGATGGCCCCAGCGCGCAACCAGTTCACCACCTTGTACTCGTTGCCTGACGTGGGATTGGAGTGCGCGGAGGCTTGCGTGATTACGAATTTGGGCGACAATCCACGCGCCATCACTTCCGCGATACCGATGATGTGGTGGCTGCCTGTCCGAGAATCCCCAGCCGTGCCGTAGTTGTCCGTCGAACCATTGCCGCCGAAGTTGAGCTCGGCAAATTCTGTTCCATCGACGTTCCATTGAAGCACAAGTGGTTTGGCCAGGTCATGCAGGAGCGGTGCTCCTACGATAATGTCCTCATCAATGTCGACGTCCACGCTATCATCCTGGTCATGACCTCCATCGGCTGCCGCGATCACCGGCAGCCCGCTCGCTCCGTGGTGGCCATAAACGCGACGATAATTGGCGGCGAAGGTCATGTCGCTCAGGTCATTGAAGCTCACGTGGATGGAAAGCCCGCCCGGGTACGAATGGTGACCCCCGAACACACTGCCAGGCGCCGCGTAGAATGGCTGCGGAAACTGCGGGCATGCGCTGCCCGCCCCAAGCACAGGAGGCAGAACGCCCACGACGGCGCCCCCGGGAAAGGCTGCCGCGTCGGAAGCCGCGATCAGGCCAGCAGCGGTGAGCTTGTCCACGATCGCCTGTTTGCTGGCTGCCGTCTCGCCCGCTCGATGGCGGATGCAAGAGTGGGGGTCCTCGACAAGTTCGTGGACGTTCTTTGCCAAGGTTCGGTCGCCGATCTTCGCGATTCGATGTGCGAGAAACTGGCGGGCCGACTGCACGAGTCCGGACGACGAGGCCAGTAGTGCGGCGTTGGCGTTTCCCGCGCCCGGCACGGTCTGGTCTGCCGCGTACGCGCGGGACGCTAGCCCTCCCGAGACCAGCGACGCAGCCACCATTGAGATTGCGAGCTTCTTCATGATGAACTCCTTCGTTGTGAGTTGAGGTGAGAGGCCGGATGGCCTTCTACGAACTTCTCCTGCTTACTCGCAGGCATTGCGGCTCGCAGTTACAGGTGGGTGACGTTCATGCGACAGAACAAACCCGATCGCCGCAAAGCTGCGCGAGTGGGAGCAGCGCCACCTCCTCGAGGAGTCGAATCGAGGATGCGAAGTTGTCGCGGCGCCGCGGCTCGCCTCCTCGGCGGTGCGTGCATGGTGAAGCTTTGACGAAATCAGAATCGTCACTCTAGGTAAAGAAAACTGTCACGGCTCACGCCCACCGTTAGGGGTAGAGAAATCCACGCAAGCGACATCATGCGGGCGCAGGTGCCCAGAAAGGGACACGCGATGCAACTGAATTCGCAGAGGTCAGGATGCCACATGCGTCGGATTTTGGCAGTTTTGCTTTCCTTCACGGCATTTGGGTTGCGAGCAGCGATTGCCCAGGCGCAAGGCCCGGCGGAGCGAGAGATCGATGTATTGGACGACAACGTCCAACCCCAGCCTCAGGGTCGATTACAGCATTTTCTGCCTGGGGCACTCAGCGTCGAGATGGACGCCAGCACAGCTGCTGTCGGGACCGGTTGGGCGGGATACAACAGCGCCAGCAGCATGCCGGTCTTCAACGCCACGGCGGAGGCGTGGATCGTGCCGCGAGTGAGTGTGGTGGCTGGTTTCGGTTCGACGGCGCAGGCAGCAACGGGAAGCGCGCGAGCCCAGGGTGGCGCACGGGTCTTGGTTCTCGATCAAGGGCGGCATGGCGTGAACGCGGGGCTTGCCTTCGTCTACCGGCAAGATCGCTTCACCAACGAGGGCGGGATGCTGGAGTGGTCCGCGATGCTCAGCCGGCGCTGGGGGGCGGACATGGCCATCGCCAATCTAGCCTACGCGCAGGATGGTGAAGGCGATGACCACGAAGCTGAGATCCGGTTGGTCGGAGTGCGCGATCTTGGTGGCGGCCTGCACGTGGCGCTGGACAACCGAGTGCGCACGTTGCTGAGTTCCAGCGATCCGCATCGCGCCCAGCATTCCAACCCAACGCTCGAATTCAACGCGGGACCGTTGCTTGCCTACACCGTTGGTAGGTTTGCCCTGGCGACCGAAGCGGGGGTCAGTGGACAGAAAGTGGACCGACTGCGCGCTGGGGTGTTGGTCCTGGGCGGCATGGGGGCCTCCTTCTGACCCTAGGGCCCATTGGCCCAGGTGTGGGCGATAGCAGGAAGAAGCTGGTTCTACATCCCCGGATCTCGCGCTCGCGCCGACCGCGATCGTGACGCTCGGGCTCGGAAGCATGATTCAGCGCCCTTCAAACCACCGGTCCGATCGGCACACCCGAGTCGAGCCGGAATGTTCGCACGGGTGTGATTGCAATGGCGGGCGAAGGCGCCGCACCTGGAAAGGAGAATGTGTGATGCATCAACAGAGGACGTTCAAACGATCGACAATTCTGGCTAGCCTGCCGGCGCTGCTCTCGGGCTGCAGCACGGCTCCCACCGATGAAGCGGTGAGCGCAGCGACTGAGCAGGCGCTGCGCGTCGAGCGCAGACCGGTGCAGTTCGAAGCACCGGCGGGAAACCGACCGGCGATCCGTTCAACCACGATTGACGGCTTGCTCGCGGCGGTCCTGCCAAACGGGCGCCTCGTGACGCCCGCCGGCGTCGAAGTCAACGTGACGGCGCCCAAACCCTTCGGTCTGGCACTCTCCCCGACGGGAACCGTCCTCGCCAGCATCAACAGTGGGTCGTCACGCTTCTCGGTGTCCCTGATTCGGGGCCTCGACCAACCCACACCGAGCGTTGCCCGGGTTGATTTGGACGCCACATTCATGGGAGTCGTGTTCTCGAAAGACGGCAGCCGGTTTTACGCGTCCGGCGGTGAAAATGGCAACATTTGGGTTGGGGACACGGCACAATCCAAGATAATCGGGTCAGTGAATCTAAACGGCGAACTTCATCCTCTCGATCGGCCACTTGCATCCACGACCGCGCCGGTACTCCGCTTCAAAGGCGCGTTCCCGGGAAACATGGTGCTAAGCCGCGACGGGCACTACCTGTACGTGGTCGATCAGGGAGCGTTCCAGGTGCAGGTCATTGATACGACGAAGATCGCAACCGGTATCGACGCGTCCGGCCTTGTCACCGAGCCTGACAACTTCGCAGCAGTTGTGAATCGTATTCCTGCGGGGCGCTACCCCTTCGGAGTGACTTTGTCGTCCGACAACGACGAACTGTACGTTACCCACGTTGGGGTTTTTCAATACACGCACCTGCGGCCTAGCGACCCGGTCGGAGACAACAATATCGATTACCCCTTGTGCTATCCGGCTGTCGGCTACCCTGATGAAACTTATGGTCCGACCGAGCTCAAGATCAAGAAGGTTGACCCGCGCAATCTGCCCGAGGCCCAGCGCGATCCCGAAGGCATCCGTTGCGGCTACGTGAGCCAGGACCAAACCTACACAGTACCAGGCCTTGGCGATCCAAACGCGGCCGCGTCATCGTCGGTCTACGTCATTGACGTACGCAAGCCGCTTCAAGCGCGCCTTGCCCGCGTGCTCAAGCCCGGGCTGCTCGTGGGGCAAGTGGCAGACGGCATCGCGGCCTACAGCGGAAGTCACCCGAACGCAGTGGTGCGCACGAACCGTGCGTTGTATGTGGCCAATGGCAACAACGACTCGATTTCGGTCTTTCATCTGCACTCGTTTAAGCGCCTGTCCGACATTGCGCTGGGCGAAACGGTTTATTCCGAGCCAACCTTCAAGGGCATTCAGCCCGTGGCGCTGGCGGCAGGCCCGGACCAAAGCCGATTGTACGTGGCGGAGGCTGGCATCAACGCGGTTGCCGTCGTCGATATCGCCGGCGAGCAGCCACATGTTTTGGGTCACATTCCGGTGGGTTGGTGGCCGAGCGCGCTCCAGCTCAGCGCAGACGGGCGCACGCTGTACGTTGCGAATGCCAAGGGACGCGGCGCGGGACCGGACAGCGATACCCCGCCTGACAATCTGGGTTCGCCCAAGTACAGCACGATGGGGACGGTGAACATCATTCCGGTGCCGAACATGCACGAGCTGGCGAAGATGACTGAGCGCGTGCGACTCAACAACGGACTTGTCCCGAAGGGCCCCCCGTCTGATGATCAGGGGCCAATTCCAACCGCCTTCGGCGTGGCTAGCCGGCAGATCAAACATGTGATCTTCATCAACAAGGAGAATTCCACCTACGACCAGTTGCTTGGCGACATCACCCTCACGCGGCGAGGTGTGCCTGTGGATGGCGAGCCGCGCTACTCGCTGGGCGCGGACGCTTCGCCGAACCACCACGAGCTTGCGCTGCGATTTGCGTTCAGCGACAACTTCTACTTAGAACCAACCGTCTCGTCCGATGGCCATCGCTGGCTCACGGACATGTACACGACCGAAATGGAAGAAACACACTGGCCCGCCTCCTATGGCGGAAGGCGCCGCGACTCGGGCGACGACCCCAACTCGTTTCTTTTCTACCCGGGAAGGATTGGCTTCACGGACGCGGATGGTTCGCCCGATCCGAACGACTACAACGTCCATGGCGGCATCTACTTGCATCTTGCCCGCAACGGCAAACGCTTTGTCAACTTCGGCAACGGGTACGAATTCGCAATTGTCGACGAGGATCGGGACACGGATCCGACGGGCATCCGCCAGCACGTGAACGTGCCGATGGAGAAGGTAGTCCGCGACAACAGCGACCACCTGTATCCTGAATTCAACACCGCGATTCCCGATGCCCCGCTGGCCGAGGATCCGGGGCGCTTTAGCCGATTCGGCCGCTTCAAGCAAGTGTTCGAAGCCGAGTACGTGAATCGCGAGTCGGGAAAATGCAACCTCCCGGACTACGTCGACCTCTACTACCCGAACGATCACGGCGGCGGCGCCTTTGACATCAACCCGAACGGTCCCCAGTGGTCGTACAGACGGTTCGTCCAAGACAATGATGCGGCTCTCGGCCTGACCGTCGAGTTGATTTCGAATAGCCCCTGCTGGCGGGATACCGTCATCTTCGTCGTGGAGGATGATACGCAGAACGGTCTCGACCACGTCGACGGGTACCGCTCATTGTTCCTTGCCATTAGTCCGTGGGTGAAACACGAGTACCTGAGCAAGACGCACACAAGCCTAGCCAGCGTATTCAAGACAGTGGAGCTCATCCTCGGCACGCCGCCTCTCAATCAGTACGACGTGGCGGCGACCGACCTGCGTGACCTATTCGATTCCAGACCTGACTTCGCGCCTTACCAAGTCGAGCCAATCACTCTTGCGATGAGGCCGAATCGGCTCTGGCACAAGCTTACGAAGGGCATCGACTTTAGCCGGCCCGACGCCGACGAAGTCCGACTGCAGCGTGCGATTCGCCTTTCGGAAGGCCTGCCACGGCGCGCACGATCGAGTCAGAAACCGCAGACTCCTGGCTAGAATCGAGGGAGTGCTGCGGCATGGATTGATTTGGCTCCGCTCTGGGCGCGAAGTCGACTTGCCGGTGCGAACGCGAAACTCGCTATCTCAGTGGTCGTGATCGCGCTCCCGATGGGAACAGCGGCGGCTCTGGTCCGCCGCCGTCCCTCGGTCTTTGTGACGCATCCGCTCTTCATTCCGCTGGAGCGGCCCGCTTTCAGCCCAGGCGTGCCGCCACGGCGATGAACAGCGCTGCGCATCCAATCTCGGTGGCCATGCTCGCCCGGCAGCGCGCCCATGGCCCGGCCTATTGGCGCGGGTGATGCAGGGACAGAACTTCGACCGCGAGGACGCGCTCAACACTCCCCGGTTCATGGGAAACCATCCGTATCCGAACAAGCGCGGTGGCGATAGCGCGTAGGCCGGAGAAGCCCCTATGCTTGTGAAGGGCACATAGGCAGGTTGTGGTGGGCATCCGGCCATCCGGCGTGGTAGCGTGGTTTTTGTGCTTCGCTCGACGACTGTATGCGTTGAGACACCAGGCGATATCTCCTATCGCAACGTGATTCTTCGCGCCGTTGCGGCCGCCTGCAAGGCCGCTTTCGCCGGTGTTTGGGGAGGCGAGGGTCCGGCCGATGAGTTCACCAGTCGCGTCCTCTCAGTCGTGGGCGAAGCCTTCAACAATGTGGCGTTTCATTGTTACCGCGATCGATCCTCGGACATTGCACGGGTGCGCGTGACGATCGACGCCACGGCGGTGTACTTGAGAATCGAGGACTATGGACGCAGTTTCGACCCGCTGGATGCCTGCCTTCCGGACTTGGATGCGCTACCGGAGTCAGGGCTTGGCATCTACATAATGCGGTCGTTGATGGACACGGTTTCCTACCAGGCGGGATGGCCCAACGTATTGAGCTTGAGCAAGAGTATTCCAGAATGTCCTGGGGGACCGGCGGAGCTTGCGGGCAAGAAGGCGGCAAATGCACTTCTTCGTGAGTAGAGTGGATGGCGTGGCTACTCTCCGCATCGTGGGCGAGCTGGACGCGGTCACCAGTCCGGATCTCCTCCCGTCCGTTGACGCTTGGTCACTGAACGGCAATCTCGCATCGTCGTCGATCTGTCGGCCTTGCGGCTGATTCAACCCCTCAGGAAAAGTCACTGCGACGCATCCGTGAGGCGTGGCGGATGTCCTCGCCGGTCAAGATGAAGATCACCCGCTCGGCCACGTTCGTGGCGTGATCCCCGATTCTCTCGATATATTTGGAGATCGCCTGGACGCGCGTGGCGCGGAAGATGTTTTCGGGGCTCTCACGCATGCGGCTCAAGACGTCGTTGAAGATTTGCGTGTAGTAGGCGTCGACGACCTCGTCCTTGTCAATGGCTCGA
>Ga0224520_1000282_pt1 | contig 16495 bp, 17 predicted proteins | sample CFST25metaG_2_FD_180684 | JGI IMG/M metagenome (GOLD analysis project Ga0224520, IMG submission 180684) | Peat soil microbial communities from Stordalen Mire, Sweden - C.F.S.T-25 | ecosystem: Environmental > Terrestrial > Soil > Wetlands > Peat | place: Sweden: Norrbotten County, Stordalen Mire... | reverse complement strand
CGCGCTGGGCCTGGGCATGTGGTCGCTGGGTGAGCTCATGGACGTGAAGCTGAGCGACGAGGTCACGCCGGCTGAGTTGCTGCGCCGGCTGAACGCGGTCTCTCTGGCCGGGATCGAGTTTCTTGCCGCGGCGGTATTGCCGGAATCCGAGCCGGCGTTGGGACGGGTTCTGGTGCGGGCGCAGTATGCGGTCTTCTTGCCCGACGGCACCAGATCCGCGACGGCCCTTGCGGTCTACGCCGCTGGCGCGCCTCTGTTGGCCGCGCGGCGCGAGCGCCGAGACAGCCGGAAGTCGGCGCCTGCTTCGCGGGTGGACGTGCGACCGTCGATCACCGACGTGACCCCGGCGAGCGAGGACTCGGCCCGCGGTTTGGCCGCAAAGCTGGGTTGGCTGGGCGCCAGGCCCGACAACCTCCTCGCCTTTGGCGTAGTTGTCAGCGCTCGAGGCAGCGCACGGCCGGTCGAGGTGGTCGAGGCTTTCACCGATCCGGCTAGCGCGAGTCAGGCCCCGATCGCGCGGCTGGGACTCTGGGCCGCAGGGGGAAAGGGCGTGTGCCAGGGAGAGGATGTGGCCTACCGTGACCCGCTCCAAATCAGCTCGCCACCGGCCCCATCGGCCGGCGACGATGCCAATCCGCCACCTGGCATGCCCAACGTCGTCCGAGCGATCCAGGGATGAGCGAAACCTTCGGCCTTGGCAAGCCGCCCTACTTCGAGCGGGCGACGCAATGGCCCGCGCCCGAGTCCTCGCCGCCCGAGTCCTCGCGGCAGAGACCCACGGCGCCACAATCGGTGTCGCTTGTACAGGACTTGGGCGCGCAGTAGGCATTCCCTTCCCCCCCGCCGGGCAGTGCCTTGAGCTGGAAGCCTGGCAGCGACGAGTCGGGTGCGACGCACGTGAGAAGCGGATCCTGGTCGCACAGGAAGCTGGATGAGCACGGGACCAGACAAAGTTCGCGGCCATCGCCGAACACCGCGCAGTCGGATCCCGCGGGACACAAGGCGAAAGTGCAGTCGCGCGAGCATACTCCCAAGGCGCCCAGATCGGCACACAACCCGGTCACGCAAAGGTCGTTGCGGAGAACGCCAGTCGCGCCGAGACAAGGGTCGCCTAGGTCGGCCGGTACGTCCGCAAAACAGCCGTGGACCTGGAATGTGCCGTTGGGCCAGCCGGGCAGGGTACGGCAGCGTAGCCCAGCGGTGCAGTCTGCATCAGAAAGGCAGGCAGGTAGGCAGACTTGGGTTTGCCAAGGCTCGCCCAGGACGGAAGGCGCGGTTGCCGTCTCCAGGTTCGCGCACACTCCCCCCCCTGGGCAACCATTCTGCTGGCACAGGGCGGTGCACATGCCACCCTGGGGCCCGGTGGTGCACGGGTTGGCGGCCGAGCAGAGACAGGAAAGATTCGCAGCGCATTGCTGGTCGGCCTGGCACGGCTCACCCATGCGGTTGGCCAGCACGACGATAAATCCGGCCCGCGTCTTGGACACCACGGTCGTGGGGCCGCCGACACCCACCAGCGTGACAGCGAACGATCCTGGTGCGTCGAATGTGTGCAACGGCGTGGCGGCGGGGTCTTCGGGCGTGCCGTCGCCGAAAATCCAACTGTACTGGTTGATGGTTGTGGTGGTGATGGGTACGAACTGGACCGTGAAGGGAGCCGTGCCGGTGCAGGACGGCACGGTGGAATCAAGCAACGGGCAGTCTGCCACGGTGAAGTCCACGGCCAGGGGCAGCAGGCCGGCATCGGCAGGCGGGGCCGTGTCTGGGGGCGCGCTGTCTGGCCCCGCGTCTGCAGCGGGCGACGACCGTCCGCCGCAGGCGGCAAGCAGCAGGAGAGGTAGGACACACCGGCGCATGCGTCTTCTAGTATAGCGGTCTGAGCGCGCCGGCAGGCTGGAATGACAGCCCAGTCGTGTGGGGAGCTGGCGAGCCTGGCTCGCCGCGTACCATCTGAGTAGCCTGGGGGTGGACGAGGGGTATCGAACCCCCAGCCGTCGGAGCCACAGTCCGATGCTCTACCATTGAGCTACGTCCACCGGAACCCCTCTACGGGGAATTGAACATATGCCGCGCGATCGGCCCAGTCGTCAAGTAAGGAGGCGCGCCGGGACGATTTTTTGCAGTTGACGAGCCGAGCATCTACCTCCGAACATAGGGCCCTCTTCAACCCCGTGAGGCAACATATGCATAGATACGCGACCTGTTTCTTGTTGTTAGCCACCCTGTTCATTCCGGCGCTTGCACGGGCCGGGGAGGCCGATGATCTGCAGCGCATCATCGAAGACAACCGGCAGACGGCGAATGACCTTGAGCGACTGGATGAGCAGAAGGCTGCAGGAACAGAACTGACCTTCCTGCGCACGTGGCTGGATCGAGCCTGGAATCTGCGTTCGCAGGAGAGATACGACGAGGTCCGTGTGATCACGGATCGCTGCAAGGCCCAAGCCGACATGATTCGCGAGAAGATCACAGCGGCCAAGCTTGGAGCGCAAGCCGACCAGAAGGAAGCCGAGGTGGCGCGCAAGCGCGCCACGCTCGATCGCACCAAGAAGGCGTTGGAGAGCGCCAAAGTCCAGAAGATCCGTCTGGGGGGCAAAGCGTGAGCAATCTGCACACAGGGAGTCCAGTTATGATCAAGATTACACGAGCACTGTCGATTCTGTCGCCCGCGGCAGCCCTTCTTTTGGGCCTGCTGGTCTCCCAGGGTTGTGCCCTGAAGCCCAAGCCGAGCGAACTGGAAGCCTTGGAGAAGCTGCGGGCCAGTCCATCGGCTGCGGCGGCTGCCAAGCGGGCGCCGGCGCTGGTGAAGAGTTCTGACGAGCTGCTCAAGCGATCACAAGACAAATGGCACAGCAGCGATTTGGACGAGTCGACCGATGCGGCGCTCATGGGGCAGGCCAAGCTGAAGCATGCCATCGCCCTGGCTGACCAGGATGCGGCCAAGGCTCGCGTCGCCAAGGCTGAGGACGATCTGGACGACGTAGCTGAAGAGCAGGCGAAGGTGCAGAAGGAATTGGACGCCGTGAACGAAACCATCGGTCTGCTCCATCAAACGGCCCAGGCGAAAGAGGAGCAGAAGTCGCTGGAGGCCCAGATGGAAGCCGACCGGAAGACGGCGACCGACAAGGCCGAAACCGCCGACAAGATCAGCGCAGCGGAGCTGGCGCTCAAAACGGCCGACACCGTGCAGGCATCCAGCTACGCCAAGGCCGAGTACACAGCCGCTGCCGACACCTTGGCGCGCGCGCAGGCAGAGCTCCAGCAGGGGAGCTTCCGGGCCGCGCAGATGAGCGCGGACATTGCCCGGAAGAAGGCCGAGGAGGCCGTGGCGACGGCGCAGCCGATCTATGCCGAGAAGACCAAGGCGGACGACAATCGGGCGCGCGCCGATACGCTGACCAGGGAGGCCAGCACCATCGCAGGTGTGGAGGTTCGTCGCGACGCGCGCGGTGCCTTGCAACGAATCGTGCTCACCATCCCGGCGGAGCAGCTCTTCACCAAGAAGCAGAGCGTGATCACCCCGGGCAGGGATGCCATGCTCGACCCGATTGCGACCCTGATGAAGAAGAAGGAGTACCTGAACTACCCAGTGCAGATCGTAGGGTTTGCCGACCCGCACGGAAGCTCGAGCTCACTTCTGGCGCTGACCCTTGCCCGGGCCCAATCGGTGCAGACCGCGTTGATGTCACGCGGTGTCGACAGCAAGCGAGTCATGGCCACCGGCCAGGGTGGCGCGGAGCAGATTGCCAGCGGCAAGGACCGGAACCGCAACAACCGCATCGAGATCATCTTCCTGTACCAGTAGCCGCTCGGGAAGGACCGGGGCGGGTCGTCCCACCCCGGGACGGACGTGATAGTGCACTGGACTCCGGGCCAGCGCAGATCGGCCAGCGTGCGCGTGAGCGGTAGCGGTAGCGTGAGCGACCAGCGGCTAGCGGCCCGCGTGTGCGGCCTGGGTGAGCGTGAGCGGCCCGCGACCCGCTCTTCGTCTTCCCGCAAAACGCCCACGAACTCGCTCACGCCCACGCTCTCGCGACCCGCGACCCGCCATCCGCGGGCCGGCCCTGCGGGCGGCCCGGAATTACCCGACAAGCTCTAGCTACCCGGGACCCCAGGCTTCGTGGGCGAAGTACAGCCCCGCGAAGACCTTTGCTGCCAGCAGCGTGCCTTGATGCTCGCGCTCGGTCAGCCAAGCGCGGGCCTCGCGCAGCGCCACTTCATGCACGCGGATGTCTTCGGCGGGCGTGCCGCCGCCTTTGCCAATCTTGGTGAGATCGGAGGCCAGGACGAACCGGACCAGCTCGTTGGTCAGTCCTGGAGAGGTGGCGCTGGTGGAAACTAGGCTCAAGGTCGCGGCCTCGAAACCCGTCTCCTCCAGCAGCTCCCGCCGCGCAGCATCGATGAGAGCTTCCTTTTCGCGTCCAGCCTCGTCGCCGACCAGTCCGGCGGGAAACTCGATCACGTTGCGGCCCAGCGGCACCCGGTACTGCTCGACAAACAGGAGCCGTCGCTCTGCGGTCAACGGCACGATGACCACCACTGCGCGCGCGTTGGCGCGTTCCACGAAGGTCCAGCCATCGTCATCGACCAGTCGAAGATAACGGGTTTCGGCGAGTACTTTGCGGGTCATAGAGAAGTCCTCGGAATCAAAGCCTGCGGCGCACAGGGCGGAGAGGGAGATAGAGAAAGGATTGATGAGGAGCTAGCTTTCCTCATTTCCCCAGTTCTTCGTCAACCCAGTCGCTGATGCTTTCCATATCGTGGCGGCCACCGTACTTGCGACCGTTGATGTAGATGGCGGGCGTGGAGTTGATCCCAAGCGTGGTGCCGTCGGATTTGTCCTGGGCCACGGCAGCCTTGACCTCGTCCGAGTTCATGTCGCCCCGCCATCGGGCGACGTCGAGGCCGACATCCTTGGCGATTTTCTCCAGCACAGCCGGGGTGAGGTTGTCGGCGTTGGCCCACAGCTTGTCGTTGTAGGGCCAGAATTTGCCCTGCTTCTGCGCAGCCATGGCAGCCTCGGCGGCCAGGCGCGAGTTGGTGTGGAGGCTGAGGGGGAAGTGCTTGAAGCAGAGCCTGACCTGCCGCGGGTAGGTTTCCAGGACTTGCCGCATGAGCGACTGAGCCGAGCGGCAGTGCGGGCATTCGTAGTCCACGAACTCAACGACCGTAACCGGCGCTTCGGCCGGACCCTTGTTGGGCGCCCGACTGACATCGATGTCCTTGTGGACTGCGTCGCGGTACCGCTTCTGCAGCTCCTCGCTCACCTCCGAGTCGGTGTAGCCGGAGTTGACCAGCTTCACCACGTACTTGACCGCATAGGCTGAGCGCTTGCAGCCAGGGTCGTGCTTGACCGAGTAGATCAGGCTGTGGCCCTTGCCGCAGCTGGATGGCTCCCGGTTGACGACGCGAAAGAAGACCTTGCGTTCGTACTCGTCCAGCTTGCTGAGGTCGACGCCAGGCGGGGGCGAGGTGTCAAGCTCACCGGATCCCTTGTCTTCGGCCGGTTTCTGCTCGGCGGGCGCGGCCAGGGCTGGCCGAACCAGCAGCGCCGGCTTGCCCCACGCCCATAGGGCGCCGAACAGGACTGCGGACACAAGGTTCCAACGATACAGCAAGGGGTGCATCGGGCGAAGATTAGAAACCACACCGGCGCAAGTCAAACGTCACGGAGGCCCCGGCCCCGTTCTCCGAATTCCAGAGGCCCTCCCCGATTGACGAAGGACGCAGTCCCGGCCAGTATTACCCCGCCGCCAGTCCTGGGCTGGGCGACACCACCATGGGGTCGGACTACACAGCAGCCGCACTTGCGATCCTAGCCGGGGTCGGGATGGCTGTTGCCTTCAGCGCGCTGGCCCGATTCGTGGGCGAGCGTCGCGTAACCCGGGCCAAACAGATCCCCTACGAGGCCGGCTCGGACCCCGTGGGCAGCCCGCGGGTGCGCATGCCGGTGCGTTTCTACCCGGTCGCGATCCTGTTCCTGGTGTTCGACATCGAGGTTGCGTTCCTCTACCCCTGGGCCATCAACTACGCGTCCCTGTCGTGTGCGGGACCGCTGGTGAAAGGCACATGCCCGGTCGGCGTGTCGTGGCTGGGCTTGGGCGCCGTCGTGTTCTTCATGGCGGTGTTGCTGGTCGGCCTGGCTTACGTGTGGCGCAAACGCGCCATTGGATGGGACTAGGAAGTGCCCTTTAGCGTCTACACCTCGAAACTCGCCCAGGCGGTGAACTGGGCCCGCAAGTTCTCGCTCTTTGAGTATCCTTTCGTCACCGCCTGCTGTGGCATGGAGTTCATGGCGTCCTGGGCGCCCAAGTACGACATCGGGCGCTTCGGGGCCGAGGTCCCGCGCTTCTCTCCCCGCCAGGCCGACCTGCTCATCGTGGTGGGGACCATCACCGAGCGCCTGGGGCCGGTGCTTCGCCGGATCTACGACCAGATGTGCGAGCCCAAGTGGGTGATCGCGTTCGGTGTGTGTGCGTCGACCGGCGGCTTCTACCAGAACTACTCGGCCATGCCGGGCGCTGATCAGGTCATCCCGGTAGACGTATACATTCCCGGCTGCCCCCCGCGGCCCGAGCAGATGCTGGATGCGCTGCTGATTCTGCAGGAACGCATCCAGAAGGGCGAGGGGCACAGCCAGGTGGTGCTCAGGGCCGAGCGGGGCTATGTGGCGCCCGACGCGGTCATCCGGCCGGATCGCGGCGAAAAAGGGGGGACGGGCCGCTAGGCCCGCCGCAGGCCATGGCCAAGATCGTCCTCGACCGCCTCGCCGAGCAGTTCGTCGCGGGCGAAATCACCGAGACCGGATCGCAGCACGGCAACGAGTGGGCGCGTGTGAATCCCGCCCATTGGCGAGGGGTGGCCCAGTTTCTACGCGACGATCCCGTCACCGCGCTCAACATGTTCATCGACTTGACCTGCGTGGATCGGTTGGGCCGCACGCCGCGTTTTGACGTGGTCCTGCACCTCTATTCGGTCGACAAGAAGCACCGGGTGCGCCTGTTGGCCGGGCTTCCCGAGGACGATCCCAGCGTCGATTCCGTGGTGGGGCTGTGGCCGGGCGCTAACTGGTTCGAACGCGAAGCCTTTGACCTGTACGGCGTGCGCTTTCTGGACCACCCCGATCTGCGCCGGATCCTCATGTACCCCGAGTTTGTGGGTCATCCCCTGCGCAAGGATTTTCCCAAGGAAGGGCGCCAGCCGCTACTGCGCCGGTTCCCCGGCAGCGTGGACGAGGAGCCAGCGCCATGAATGACCACGCCCCATCGCCGACTTCCCGCCGCGTGGTGATGGGGTTTGGCGATGCCGCCAATCTCCCCGAGGATGATGAGCTGCCCACGGAATCCATGCCGCTCAACATGGGGCCCTCCCACCCAGCCATGCACGGGACCGTGCGCATGGTTCTCGAAGTCGAGGGCGAGAAGGTCCGCACCGTCGATGTTCAGATCGGTTTTCTGCACCGGTGCTTCGAGAAGGAAGCCGAGAACGCGACCTGGACACAGATCTTCCCCTACACCGACCGCCTCAACTACGTGTCGCCCATGCTGTGCAACGTAGGCTACGCTCTGGCGGTGGAGAAGCTGCTCGACATCGACGACAAGATTCCCGAGCGCGCGCAGTTCATCCGGGTGATCGTCGGCGAGATCTCGCGCATCACCGATCATCTGACCTGCCTGGCGGCCAGCGCCATGGAGCTGGCCGCGTTCACCGTGTTCTTCTACCTGATGAAGGCACGCGAATGGCTGTGGGAGCTGCTGGAAGAAGTCTCGGGCGCGCGCCTCACCCACAGTTACGTGCGTATCGGCGGCGTGGTCGCTGACTTGACCGATGACTTCTGCCCCAAGCTGCGCGACATCTTGGGCCGCTGCCGTGCCGCCATTGCCGACGTCGACAAGATGCTGACCAGCAACCGCATCTTCCGTGACCGCATGGATGGCATTGGCATCATCACGCGTGACGATGCCATCGGGTGGGGACTGACTGGGCCGGTGGGCCGCTCGGCCGGATTGGCCTACGACGTGCGCAAGGACCATCCCTACCTGGTCTACGATCGTTTCGACTTCGACGTGCCCGTGGGCTCAGTGGGCGACAATTTCGATCGCTACGCGGTTCGCCTGGAAGAGATGCGGCAGTCGATGCGCATCCTGGAACAGGCCATGGACCGCCTGCCGGCCGGCCCGATCCTCCTCGACGATGCGCGGGTTGCGCTGCCGCCCAAGCGCGAAGTCTACAACACCATCGAGTCCATGATCGCGCACTTCAAGTTGATCATGGACGGCATCGTGGTGCCGCCGGGGGAGATCTACTCGTTCACCGAGGGTGGCAACGGCGAGCTGGGCTTCTACATCGTGTCCGACGGCACCGGTCGGCCGTGGAAGTGCCGCGTGCGGCCGCCCTGCTTCGCCAACACCGCCGTGCTCAACAAAATCCTGCCCGGGCTTTTCATCGCCGACATTGTCCCGACTTTCGGGATGATCAACATGATCGGCGGGGAGTGCGATCGCTGATGGCGGGCGAAAAACAAGCCGCGTCGGGACCGCGGGCCAAGGTGAAGATTGTCATCGACGGGCGACCTCACGAGTTCCCCGCGGGCTTGACCATTCTGGAGGCCTGCCAGCGGGTGGGGATCAAGGTGCCGTTCTTCTGCTGGCACCCCGGGTTGTCGGCGCCGGCCGTCTGTCGCCAGTGTCTGGTCGAGATCAGGGGCTTCCCCAAGCCGATCCCATCCTGCTACACGCCGGTGGCTGACAAGATGGAGGTCATCACCAATTCGCCCAAGGTGCTGGATGTGCGGCGGCAGATGCTCGAGTTCACCCTGCTCAACCACCCCATCGACTGCCCCATCTGCGACAAGGCGGGCGAGTGCCTGCTGCAGAAGCACTACTTCGACTGGGATGTGCGCCTGGCCCGCAACGACGGCAGCAAGGTGCGCAAGGCCAAGGTGGTCGACCTGGGCCGACACATCGTGCTCGACCAGGAGCGCTGCATCCTCTGCACACGCTGCATCCGCGTGTGCAACGAGGTGGCGCGCCAGCCGGATCTGGTCATGGCCTTTCGCGGGGATCGCCAGCTTCTGACCACCGCGCCCGGCCAGCGGCTCGACAATCCCTATTCGCTCAACACCGTCGACGTTTGCCCGGTGGGCGCGCTGACGGCGAAGGATTTTCGTTTCTCCATGCGGGCCTGGGAGTTGTGGGCCACGCCCTCCGTGTGCCCCGGGTGCGCCACCGGCTGCAACATCGAGATCCACGCGGCCCACGACGTGATCCGGCGCCTCATTCCTCGGCCCAACCCGGCCGTCAACAAGTACTGGATGTGCGACGAAGGGCGCTTGACCTACAAGCGGGTCCATCAAGATCGGCTGGTCGCGCCTCTCGTGGCGGGGGCGCCAGCGAGATGGGCCGCCGCCCTGGCCGAGGTGGCTCGTCTCATGGCGTGGGCGCGCGACAAGTCGCCTTCGAGTCTGGGGGTGGTCCTGTCGGCCCAGACCAGCAATGAGGATCTCTTCGCTTTCTCACGCCTGGCCAGCGAGCACCTGCGCACCGATCGCGTCTACCTGGCGGGAGCGAGGGAGGGCTGGTGCGATGAAATCCTGGTCAGCGCCGACAAAAATCCCAACACCACCGGCGCCAAGCTGATCGGGGGGCCAACCGTGCGCACGGCCGCCGATCTGAAGCAAGACCTGAAGATTGGAGTTCTGAAGGCGCTGCTGGTGCTCGGTGAAGCCGACGCCGTCAGTCCGCTCGACTCGCTGCAAACTTTGGTGGTGCTTGCCTCGCATCAGGGCCCGCTGGTTACGGCGGCTTCTGTGGCGTTGCCTCTGGCCATGTGGGCCGAGACCGACGGCACGTTCACCAACCGTCAGGGCAAGGTGCAGCGCCTGCACGCGGCCATCGCACCGGCTGGGCAGTCGCGGCCCGGCTGGGAGATCGCGGCCCGGCTGGCGCGGGCGATGGGGGCCGCATGGACGTATGCGAACGCGAAGCAGGTGTTCAGTGAGGCGCGTGACAAGGTCATGTTGATGAGTGGGGCCGACTGGGGCAGGCCCGAGAGCCCGGTCCAACTTCGCTTCGCCAACTCAAGGGGCTAGCGGCAATGTCAGGCGCGCAACTCTTCTGGTACGGTCAGCCCGCCTTCGGCATCGCGGCGGCCCTCATCAAGATCTTGGTGCTTGTGGTCTTCTTCGCCATGGGCCTGGCCAGCCTGCTGACCTGGTTGGAGCGGCGCCAGTCGGCCATGATGCAGGACCGGCTGGGCCCCAATCGTGCCAACATCGGGCGCTGGCGCGCCTGGGGGATCCTTCACTTCGTCGCCGACGCGCTGAAGATGGTGTTCAAGGAGGACTTCATTCCGCCCAAGGCGCACCGGTTCCTGTTTGCGCTGGCGCCCATTCTGGCCCTTGCGCCTCCGCTCATTGTGCTGGCCATCATTCCCTTCGGCGCGCCGCTTTGTTGGGGACAGATGCGTGAGGCAGTCCCGCTCGGCACCTGCGTGCAACCGGTGGACCTACAGATCGCACGGCTCGATGCGGGCGTGCTCTTCTACTTTGCGTTCGCCTCGTTGTCGGTGTACGGCGCCACCCTGGCGGGCTGGGCCTCGTACAACAAGTGGGCGTTGATGGGCGGGATGCGGGCCGCCTCGCAGATGATCTCGTACGAAGTCACCATGGGGATGGCGGTGCTGGCCATGTTTCTCTCCTACGGGACGCTGGAACCGGGCGCGATGGTGGCGCAGCAGGGGCCGGCACCCTGGCAGTGGGGGATTGTGCGAGGTGTTCCGCACTTCATCGCGTTTTTCCTGTTTCTCACCGCGGCGTTCGCGGAGACCAAGCGCACGCCCTTTGACGTCCCCGAGGGCGAATCCGAGATCGTGGGCTACTTCGTCGAGTATTCGGGCTTGCGCTTCGGCATGTTCTATCTCGGCGAGTTTCTCGAGGTCATCGGCTCGTCCGCGCTTATGGTGACCATCTTCCTGGGCGGCTGGCAGATCTGGGGCGCCAGCGTGCTGCCCAACTGGGCCCATGTTCTTCTGTCGATGCTGGGGTGGGGGGGGAAGGTCTTCCTCTTCTGCATGTTCCAGTTGCTGGTGCGTTGGACGTTGCCCCGCTTTCGGGCGGATCAGCTCATGCGACTGGGATGGCAGCGGCTTCTGCCCATCTCTATCGCCAATGTTGTGCTGGCTGCGTGCTGGCAGATGTGGATTCACTAGTCGATGGCAGCGACGGTCAGAATTGCGTATCGGCCCGCGGGATGGAGGCGGCGAAGTTACCTGTGGGGCACGATGCAAGGGCTGGCCGTGACCTTCCGGCACCTCTTGCGCAACTGGCCGCGCAATCTTTTCGGTCGGCGCGCCCAGTCCGACATCGTGACTCTGGCCTATCCCGAGGAGAAACGGCCCTACCCACCGCGCAACCGGGGCCTGCACCGCCTGATGAAACGGGCCGACGGGCAGGTTCGCTGCGTGGCTTGCATGATGTGTCCCACCGCTTGCCCCGCCCACTGCATCAGCATCGTTTCCGAGGAATCGGAGGACCCGCGCATCGAGAAGCGGCCCCGCATTTTTCAGATCGACGAGCTCCGCTGCGTGGTGTGCGGGCTGTGCGTGGAGGCCTGCCCCTGCGACGCCATCCGAATGGACACCGGGATCCACGCCTGGCCAACCACCCGTCGCGCCGATGCGATTTTGGACAAGGAAGAGCTGCTCTCGCGCGGCGAGCTTTCCACGGCCGTGCAAGCGGGCGAAGGCCTGTTTTGGCGGGAGAAGACATAGCCGAATTCATTCTTGACCGTCATCGGGCAGGGGCTCATGATCATCGGTGAACCCTCTGTGCGGTTCGACACCCGGACGAGATTTTTTTCCCTACAAATTGAATTCTGGGAGCCGCCTCTGGCCGTTGGAATGTGCACGCCCGCTAGAGTCGGGAAGCCCGATGCGGCTATTCTGTGGCTCCCCCCTTACGACAGTAGGGGCTAGGAACTCATCCGGAACGGCCGAGGCGGAGGGTTCACTATTTTTCTCCCTGCTGCGCCGAGCTGGCCGGGTTGCGTCGGTCTTGCGCCCGGGCCATCCCGAAGCGCCGATGTCGGCGCGGCGTTGTCGCGTCGGGATCGAAGGCGAGTCCGCAGTCAGGTGGTTTGGGCACGGCATTCGCATGGTTCACCGCCCATGCAACCTCGTGTCCGAGATGGCAGCCAGGGCGCAACCATCATTCCTCTCGTCGAAATGGGAACCCTGGGAGGGTTCCCAAACCCTCCCGCGATGTTGCGCGGCCGGCAAAGCCGGCCGGCTCCCCACGCGACCCGACCGAACCCTGGACAGCCTGCCGAGATACCGGCCGATCCACCGCACCTTCTCGATCGAGTCCGAGAAGGCCTGCGTGCCCGTCACTACAGCGCGCGCACCGAGAAGGCATACGTCGCATGGATTCGCCGGTTCATCCTGTTCCATGGCAAGCGCCATCCTGAATCCATGGCCGAGGTCGAGATCGGCGCCTACTTGTCCAGTCTGGCCGAGGCAAAGGTCAGCTCGTCGACCCAGAACCAGGCCCTGGCCGCGCTGCTTTTCCTCTATCAGCAGGTGCTGGGGCGCGAACTGGAATGGCTGGGCAATCTGGTCCACGCCAAGCGGCCGAAGCATGTCCCCGTCGTGCTCGGACGCAACGAAGTGCGCCTGGTGCTGGCCCAGTTCGATGGCAGCCCGTGGCTGGTGAGCGCGTTGCTCTACGGCGGTGGTCTGCGGCTGCTCGAAGCGCTGCGGCTGCGCGTGAAGGATCTCGACTTGGACCGTCGCGAAATTGTCATTCGCAGAGGCAAAGGCCAGAAGGACCGCCGGACCGTGCTGCCGAACGTACTGGTCGAACGGCTGCGCTCCCATCTTCTGACCGTCAAGGAACAGCATGACCGCGACATCAGCCGGGGCGCGGGCGGCGTGGCTCTGCCGGATGCCTTGGACCGCAAGTACCCGAACGCCTCGCGGGAGTGGATCTGGCAGTGGGTCTTCCCCGCGACCCGAACCTATGTCGACCCGGCCAGTCAGGAAGTCCGCCGTCACCATCTGCACGAGACCGTCATTCAGCGCGCCGTCCGTGCAGCCGCGCGAGCTGCAGGGATCTCGAAGCCCGTGAGTCCGCACACGCTACGCCATTCTTTTGCGACACACATGCTGGAAGATGGCTACGACATCCGCACCATCCAGGAACTGCTGGGCCACCGGGACGTGAGCACCACCATGATCTACACCCACGTCCTGAACCGCGGGGCCTGCGGCGTTCGCAGCCCTCTCGACCGCTGAAATGCAGCGGCCTTGCAGTGTTTGCTTATCGTCTTATCAAGCAGCCCCGTAGGCTGATCCGAGGCGCCAGGAGCCGGCCGCCAGGAACCCCTCAAGTCCAACACCGCGAAATCACAGGAAGTGGTCCCTCTCGTCCGCACCCATCAGCTTGCGCAACTCTCGCAGGGATATTGGGGTATCCTCTGCAGGCTAAGAGATCGTTGGGCGGACCAGCAGATCTCAAATGGCAACCAAAGTTTCACTCATCGAGGTGGTGGACGCGCTCGAAATCGCGAATGATGAGATGTCCAGTTTCGTGAGCAAGCGGACGGGACAGGTCCTCACTCTGTCGCACGAAACGATGCATCTAGCGGAGGAAGATTCGAAGGAAGACCTGCCGACCTGGCAAGAGGAAGAGCTACGCTTGGCCAGGGATGTGCTGGAATCGACAGACTGGCTTGGACTCCCGAGCAAATTCGAGATCCACGAGTGGGAGATCATGAGCCGATTTGGCCAATCCCTTTCTGTGCCAGCGCAGTGCGAGGAGGTCTTGGATGCTATACACGGAAGCGGTGCCTTTCGTGCATTCAAGAGCACCATTCGACGGCTACGCCTGGAGGACGCCTGGTTTGCGTTCAGGAGTTCGGCCTTCGAGGACATTGCCAAGTCGTGGCTGAGTGAACACGGTTTCGAAATCAATGACGACCGCCGGCGTGGAGGCCGCCCAACAAGCCGTTGAAGCGGACGGTCGGCCGCGGACGGCCGCCCGCCGCTTAACGGCAGGGCGTTGGGCGGGCAGGCGCGGTTCCTGGTTGGCGGTGGTATTTGCTCGTGAGGTCATTTCGCGAGCCGGGAGCCATGAGGTACGTGCTTCTTTGGTGTGTGCATCCTCGCCGTTGGGGTTCCCACGGAAGTGAACGCGACTCGTGGATTGACCGCGGCAGTGAAAGGCGTGGCCGGTGCCCACGGAGGTCGATTCCCAGGTGGAGCTGACCTGGTCGCACCGACGGCGATCGGCGCCCCGGATCTCGATGCTATCTCTCGGAATGTGCCGCCCAACAAGCCGTTGCAGCGGACGATCCCGTCGCAGGGACATTGGTGTAACATCAACGAACCGCTCGTGCGGCGGGCTCGCCGCTGAACGGCAAAGCGTTGGACAATCGGGGCCGCGACTTGGGGTGGATGGAGTTCTGGCGGCGACGGCCATCTACTCTTGGTCGGGATCCCGTTGTCGCCCGTCGGCGGTCTTCGCGGCTTGTGGCGGCGGCTCGACTGGTTCTGTGCCGAAGGTGGTTGGCATCGATCACTGGAATTGCCGCGAAGAAGCCGCGGCTCCGCCGTATCGATCTCGGTGGGGCGGGCGACGCGCTGGCCACGACCGGCGTGGCTTTGCGTTCGCGATCATCTCTCGGCCGACCGATCTCAATGGCTACGATCAGCAGCAGCGCACTGGCCGTCACTTCGGCCCCGGACCAGGGCGACCATCAAGGCCCCTCGACGAACTCGCTCAGCTCCCCGGCGGTGATGCAACTGTGGCGCGGGTGCAACTTGGCCTCGGCGGCCGGCGAAGCTTGATAGGGCGGTCCCGTTGTCCAACCCGCCGTTGCACCGGACGAAGCCCGCGAGCATCTGCGCGGAACACAAAGGCTCACGGGGGACTCGGGCGCCGGTGTATTATCGACCTTCCGTTCAGGGCTTCGCCGGTGAACGGCAAGGCGTTCGACGGACGCACTCTTGCTGGGGTGACGTCATTCCGGCAGCGGCCTGAGCTTGAGAAGCGCTACAACCGTCAACACCATTGCCAGTAAGCTGAACGCTGCTGCAAAGGGGAAGAAGAATATCAGTTCATCGATGCCCCAAGCCAATAGGATGATGGATATCGACAGGCAGAGCTTGCGCGCAAGAGCGGGATTTTGTGTCGCAGAACCGGACACAATCCAGAGAATGGTCGCGATCAACAACAATGCCAAGCTGGCAGCGATGCCATACCCGTCGTAGTAGTCTCCAAGGCTTCTCACTGCGCCCATGAATGGAAATCTGTTTTCGGTCATCTGTCGTACAACCTCCCGCTTTGCGGGGTCGGGCGTTTCCTTCCACGACAAATGGCCGAAGGTATGCCCGACATCATGCGCAAACATGACGATGGAGGCGATTCTGAGTAGCACTTTCGGTTTCATGGGATCTCCCAAGCTTTGAACTGGACCATTCTGGAGTTTCCCGTGCGCAACCGCAAGCGCGCACTGGCGAGCCTTGCCGACCACCTGGCGCCCCGCCGTCGAACAAGCCGTTGCAGCGGACGACCCCGCCGCAGGGACATTGGTGTAACATCAGCGAACCGCTCGTGCGGCGCGTTCGCCGCTGAACGGCAAGGCGTTCGGCGGACACGATGACCAATACCAGGTGGACAGAAGCAGATTTCGAGAGTCTGAGCTGGCATGACAACCACGTCTATGGTCTCTCGATCCGCGAAGGCGCCTACGGTTCCGGCCGGCTCGTCCTCGACCTCGACTACATCACGGAATGGCGTTGCGGGCTGGACAAGAGATGCAGCTTCTTGTTGGCCCCCGCTGACCTTGCCTTTGAGGAGGTTACGGACCTCGAGGTAGGAATCGATTTTCGTGGTATCGCAATGGGACCACTTTCGATCGGCGAGATTCGCCGAGAAGTAACTGAGCAAACAGGCAAGTTCGGACGATACCGATGGAGGATCGTCTTCGATTTCCCGAAGAGCGAGATCGTCTTTGTCGCGGCGGGATTCGTTCAAGAATTGCGGGCAGCGCCGGTCGAGAGCCCGCAGCAATTCCTGGGCTGGGAGGAGCGGCAGCGGCGCTGTGCCGCCGAACAAGGCGTTGCAGCGGACGGGGCTGCGCCCCGCCGCTGAACGCCAAGGCGTTGGGCAGACGCAGGCATGCAAATTACCTTGAGCGATAGCAGGCAAATGGCCCATCAGGGAGAGCCAAGGGTGCTCGGAGTTGCGTTGTGTACCACGGTCTGGTTCCTCTGCTCATCCTGCTCGAAATGTACTTCACCGGACCCACCAATCCCGTCGGGGAGAGCCGCCGCCGATGCCGCTATCGTGCCGCACGTGAAGAGAAATCGGGTCACAACCGATTGCAGGGCGCTCGGTGAGAAAGCGGAGTTGTACAGCGCTCGCGCAGGCCACTGCAAGACTGACCAGGACTGTTGTCTCATCTGGGATCTGGAGTTCATCGGCTGCGCAGCAGCG
>Ga0224520_1000280_pt1 | contig 16519 bp, 19 predicted proteins | sample CFST25metaG_2_FD_180684 | JGI IMG/M metagenome (GOLD analysis project Ga0224520, IMG submission 180684) | Peat soil microbial communities from Stordalen Mire, Sweden - C.F.S.T-25 | ecosystem: Environmental > Terrestrial > Soil > Wetlands > Peat | place: Sweden: Norrbotten County, Stordalen Mire... | reverse complement strand
GTAGCCAAGTGGACTACGGCGCCAGCCTTGAGCGTTCCTCTTAGGTTCAATGAGAGCTGGTGAGGCTTTCGCCTCGCAGGGGTTCAAATCCCTTCCTCGGCGCTCCTATTTTGTAATGTGCTTTTCCCACGGCTTAATGATGCACAGCTGCTTGTTCGTTTCATCCACGTTAACGATCGAGTAACTTATGCCTCGCCTGTCGAGAAAATCAATGAAAAAGTGCTCGAAGTAAGCGGATTTATCCTCATCAAACCTGGTAGCCGCAAGCACGAATGCCATCATATTCTGACAAAAGCGCGAAGCGAGCCAGTAGTAGTCGTCATCCGCAATGTGATACTTTGTTGGTGGTTTCTCTTCCGCTGACTTGGGTCAGCGCCACAACATAACTGTAGCCTCACAAGTCTCTGTAATTACCACCACGTTCAGCATTTAAATACGTTCTTCTCGAGTGCGCGAGAAAGGTGGCACCTAGCACGTGCAAAGCGCCAGAACGGCTCATTTGCCCCATTGCGCACGCCGCTCAAGGTAAGTTGCCACCCGCAAGCAAAAAGCCGCAAGTCCGCAAGGCACTTTTCTTAGCGTGGAATCACTAACGAAGCCTAGCTAAACCCAAACCTGCGGCTATTGGAGGCGAGGCAATATCCAATGAATTTTAAATACCAAAGATTCATAGTTAATTCAAATGAGTGATGAAATTAAGTTTGTGATACCCAAGGGCAGCTTGGAGGAACAAACGATCAAGTTCTTGAAGCTGGCAGACCTAGAAGTTATTCGAAAAAGCCCGAGGGATTACAATCCGAAGATCAAAGATTTCAGAATAAGTAGCGTAAAAGTACTGAGGCCTCAAGAGATCCCTCAATACGTTGCGGCAGCTTATTTTGATCTCGGTATAACTGGATTGGATTGGGTACGCGAGACCGGGAGTGACGTACGTATCATCGCAGAGCTGCCATATAGCAAAACCGCGTCTGAAAAGGTCAAGATCGTGCTCGCAGTCCACGAACAATCGACGGCAAATTCTCCGTTTGATTTGAAACAAGGCAGTAGGATTTCGACAGAATATCCGCGTCTAGCTAAGCAATATTTCGAGCAGAAGGGAATCTCGGTTGACATATTCTTATCGTATGGCGCCACAGAAGCGAAAGTCCCCGATATTATGGATGGCATAGTAGAGTTAACCGAGACAGGGGAGACCCTTAAGAGGAGCGGTCTCAAGGTGATCGACGTTATTCTCGAATCATCAACGGTGCTTATTGCCAACGAAGCAAGCTACGAAGCAAAGCGGCGCTCCATTGACGATATCAAAACGCTCATTCTAGGTGCCATAGACGCCCAGAACAGGGCTCTGATTAAGATGAACGTCCCCGAAAATAAGCTCGAAGAGATCATCAAGATCTTGCCCACAATGAAGGCACCTAGCGTCGCCAAATTATATAACGCAGACTACTACGCCGTGGAATCGGTGGTGGCTAAAGAACAAATCAACGAGCTGATTCCGAAGCTGAAGCAGCACGGAGCAGAAGACATCTTAGAGTTGTCGATTAGCAAGATCGTAGACTAACTAACACCGTTCCGCGAAGATCAATAAGACGACAATGGCGCCTTCAACCGTGACACGCGCTTGCGCACTCTTGATGCTTATTTCTGTAGCGGTTAGCTTCGCCGGATGTGTGACCGAGCAACCCAGCAATGAAACGACTCAATCTACGGTCAATCCGGTCAACGTCACGCATACCTATTATTACACTTACAACGGCACGTCGTACCTCACAGGTATCATCAAAAACACGGGAACACAGAACCTCATGGACGTTAGCCTTCAAGCTGAGGGATACGCGAACAACACAACGTACGAGCGAGGCTACGCAGGTCCGGAAACAGGGGTCAATTCAACCCTCCTCCCTGGAGAGACCACACCGTTTATGATCAAAATGTTGCCAGTGGCATCTGGCAACGCTAGCACCACCCCCCGCAATCAGACACAAGCTGCGTCAGCAAACTTTAAAACGGCGGCCTCTACGCGAAATATCACCTCAAACAGTTCAAAAACTCAAACTAGTACGCAACCAGCCAAAAAATACAATTTGACCTACAGGATACTGCTGCCCGATTATAAGCTCTCAAGCGAAAACCCGTACCCGCTGGCGATCGTGAACAACAAAACAACCTTCTTGAATCAGACAATTATCGGCGTCAACGGAGAGGTTTACAACGGGGGCACAGAGAACATCAACTCCTCGGTTGTAGCGGTCGCACTCTACCAAAAAGACGGAAATGTTCTCGGCGTTTTTGCGGGCACGCCGCAAGGAGAGTTGGCTCCAGAAAGGACGGCTCCATTTCAAATTGATATACCGCGCAATTTTTCAATTTCGTCAGCGCACGTCGCTAGAACCGAAGTATATGCGTACGAGTTCACGAGTTGACGCTCGTGACAATATTGCGCTCACATACTAATAACAATCTCAATGAAAGGCCACCAAATGCGAAAGAATTGAGTCCAAAGTAGGCCCCGACGCAGCGCCTTCGAATTGGTTCCGCTCACAACTAACTAATACGTAAATCCTTGTCAAAGAAGTGAAGTTCGAATTTTGGGCCAAGTTTCTTAAGCGTATCTTCCGCTCTGCTTCTCGTTTTTTCCGGCAAGATCAAAACGATTCGGTCAATGTCTAAGCTCTTCAGCTGAAGCCATTTCGCAACGAGCTCGTCCGTTATCTCTGCCCCAACCTCTACTTCCGAAATTAGTGTGGGCGTATCGCTTGCTAGAAATGGCTTAACGCTATACACGTCGTAGGCGAGGAGATCGGGGTACACATTAGCGATGCTAGCAACGTTTTTCCCCGTTATATTCATGACAACCTTGTATTTTTTAAATATGGTCTCGCCAGCTTTTCGAACAACTTTGTCGTGAAGAACCTCTGCTTGCGAAGCGCTCAGTTCAGACATATTTGCCACATTAACTCTGTCACTACATACGTTTTTTGGCGTTTTCTTCTTCAAATCCTCCTGACGAAGGCCACCATAGTTTCTCGTCTGACAGACACAGCAAAGCGATGTGTGCGCGTTTATGGTAGCCATTTGTTGTTGTGCAGATGTTTTTGATCTAGAACAGCGTAACAAAAAAATTTCACTACATAGGTATTTATCAACTCTTTTGAGACTTCACTTTGTTCTTCGCAGAGGTGTCCTAATGCGCATAGATGAAATGAATAAGAAAATACTGTATCTCTTGCAACAAGATGGAAGGATGACCTACAAAGACATTGCCAAAGCGATAAACAGGTCAGAATCAACAGTACGTGACAGGATATCCATAATGGAAGATGAAGGCGTAATCAAGGGATATTCAGCAATTGTTGACCGAGGAAAAGTAGGATTGCATTGTTGTGCCCGCCTCTTTGCAAAGGCCAATTTAGAAGAGCTCGACTCTTTGTCGAAAAAACTAGCGGAATTCGAGAATATTTTTCAAATAGACCACGTCAGTGGCGACCATAACTTGCGGTTCACTGTTGCTGCTCACGACTATTCTGAGCTCAAAAGCGTGATCAATACCCAGATAGCGGATCTCCCGCTTGAGATAATTCAGACAGATATTATCATGAAATCGCTCAAAGAAGGGGGCCCGCTCAAGCTCCAGTAAGAACGCCGATCACTTTTTTTTGTAAATCCGCAGAAGCGCTGCGCAACCGTTTTTTGATGTGTCTCGCTAGAGCGTAGCGAGGCAGTATAGGTGTATCAGTTGTTCTAATGGAGCCTAACCACGTGAAGAAGCACAAGTACAAAATGCCAAGAGGCATGCGATACTCCTCGCTGGTCGAAAGAGCCCAATTTTACTGCAACGAGTTCAATGCGAAAGCGCTACGTCGTTGGCAGCCTTTCGGAAAAAACACAGTAATCTCATTCTTGGTCGGCAAGTATACCCAAATCTACCTCAAGCAATTTGAGGACATTAGAGATGATGTGGTCGTGATTGATGATTACTGCAACCTTCGAGGTATGCAAGAGTACCTCTTGAAATATCTTCCCGAAGGAGTCTACTATGATACGAATCGCTATGAAGATCTTGACATATGCAGAGGCTGCCCAGACTGCTACAAGGTCGACACGTGTCTTCCCTGCAAGCATTATGTCGGACAAGAACTTGTTTTCGATTTGGACCCCGAAAACGTATATTGCCCAGTCCACGGCGACCTAGATCAGAAGATGAAGGCGCATCAGGGCCGCATGCTATGTTTAATAGAGTTCAAGATCTTGAGAAAGCAAACAGCGTTGATGTATCGCGAGCTTAAACAAACGTATTCTAAACTGCGCATTGTCTATTCGGGGCGCGGCTTTCACATCCACGTGCTTGACCGCGATGCTACGTACTTAACGCGTGCCGAACGAAATTCATTAGCGAACACGTATGCGCGAAGGTTCCCAATTGACGAATGGGTCACTGCCGGGAACATCAAACTAATACGACTTCCTTACACTCTGCACGGCATGATATCAAGAATCTGCGTCCCAATAGAGCCGAGTGAACTGGAGTTTTTTGACCCAGTCAACTACCAGCCGGCCATTCCTCGTTTCTTGACGTTTGAACGAAACTAACAAAGTAAGCGACGGGCAAGTCGTAACACCTCGCAGATTACTTCTCACCCTTGAATTCCTCGCCTTTATAGTACTCCTTCTTCTTTTCCGTCTTGCCCTTGACTTCTTTGCCTTTGTAGTACTCCTCTTTCTTTTCTTCTTTACCGTTCATGCGTGCACCCAGCAAATGACATTTTTCAACTATAAAAAGAGATGACATCCATTTTGCACTTATTAGAACCGGATGGCTCACTAGAATGCCTGAAAAGCGCTTTGAGCACGTTATTGGACCCCCAAAAACTATGAGCTTCCGAACCTCGTCTCATCCAAATGCCAGGAGAACTGGCCGCTTGTGATGCGATACAACATCTGCTCATCAGTCAGGGCGCAGCAGCAAGCGGCTGGGATCACGAGTCCACTCTGGCAAAAAAGAGAGTGCGCGTGAGGCTTATCACGCACTAGAAAGTCGTAGTTCAAAAACTGATAGCGCTTGTCTGTACTTGTCGTCCCATTTTTTTACCTCTTTCTGATCTACGTTTGCGTTTTCTTTCGCTCTTAGGCCTAATGCAAAAACGTTCCACGCGTCTTCAGCGATACGACGAACATATCCTATGTTAGGCCTGGGCGCCAATTCTGTTTGAATCATATCGACTGCACGCTCAAAGGGATTATATAGTTCGCTGTATCTATCGTCAAAGTCCTCGCCGACGACACGAGCCAGCAACTTAAAGAGACTCTCTAGGTCTCTTTCATCTGCGACCTCCTTTTTTGCCAGGTTCTGCAATTGATTCAGTATCGTGACTAGAACCTTGTGCATTTGGCTCGGCGAGTACTCATAAATAACGTCAAGTTTCGTGTATCGCGCGAGGATGTCAACGTGTAGAGTAAGCAAGATGGCATCGCTGAAAGACGACTCGTAACCGTCGAATATCAATATCGTATCCTTCCATTGTTCAAATGAAGCGGTGACTTGCTGGGTTTTTTTTATGCGCGTCACATCAAAGATTCGGGGGGCGCCTCGCCCATATACGACCGGCCCTGTCTTGTACCAATAATAGGGGAGCCGCAGTTCAAGTCTTCTTTTTTCACAATCTTTGTGAATTTGGAACAGAATCCTGTAAAATCGTGATGGCGTCAGTGCGTAATGCGCCTCCTCGCGTTTTGGCCCTGCACCTTCCAACTTCGCTAATATCTGGGGCGGGACATACGGCGTACGTTGAAACTTGTCAATAGTTTGCAGCATGGTGTAAGCCAGCAAAGGGTTCTTGCCGACCTCACAGACGTAGTCGAGCTCTCTCACACCCTTAATCTCTAGCGTCATGTGCCAAAAAAGTGCTCTTTCCGAGCATAGGAGGCTGAGTACAGAAAAGGCGCTCGAAGCGGTCTACTTGACTTCGCCACGTTTCTATGAAATGCACCAATAAAAATGCACGCTAAACTCGTTTTAAATAGCGCAAGACTTCGGAGAGAAGGATGGAGCACAATCAAGTCTCAATATTTGATCTTCGCGAGCGCGTCCTCTTCACCGATGCTACGCTGCAGCTAGGAGCAACGGGCTGAAATCTATAGACTACGAAACAGTGCAGACACGAAACACAGCACGCACGCTGAATCGGCTCTTAGATTTATCTTTTTGGACCTGAACGTTACTAAGACAAAAGATGAGTTAATTGCGGACAGGCAACTTCAACGCGAGTTGCGAAAGAAGTTATTCAAACGAGAAGAAGATTCCAATCAATACTTGACGAACTTCGCGAAACATTATTCCTGAGCCGAATTGCGAGTGAGAACACCTGGGCCTAGCGCATCGATCGTTATTTGCTGTCCATTTCGTAGATTTCTGACTCATTTGGTAGGATCTCTTTTTGTTTTTTTCTCTTTCTTTCCATCTTCTTCTTCCACTCTTCAGGGGTCAGCTGTTCCTCAGATTGCGTTGAATCCATGAGAAATGGTCACGCGTTTTGATATAAACAGCTTGTCCTCGACCGGTGGGGCCGCACAGGAGGATATGAGGCGTTTCATAGCTATTCTTAACATCGAAGCCTTTCTTCGGAAAGCTTAAAGTATTGCCTGCATTTTATTGTTGAACTCGGAGCCAAAGCAATGTCGCCAAACGTAAAGGAAAGTGATTCCGGAGATGATTTGCAGGACCAGATCGCAACGCAGTTGCGGATGATAGAAGTATCGCACGACATGACCATTACAAATCTGACAAGCATCGCCAGGATAATCATTGCAAACGTCAAAAACAAGAACCAAGCACTGCAGGTCTGTACGGCAATCAATACATGGATTGTTATTAACGGAATGCAAGGAAACATCACCGTGCCCGAACCTTTGGTCAGAAAATATGTTAGAAAAATAATGATGTAGCGAATGTAGCCATAAAAACCTCGCGTCACCACGTCGACCGACTCAGAAGCAAAGACGTAAATTTCTCTGACTAGAGCGAAACTTCGATTACAGACTAGCTGTCAACTACCTCACTATGCTGAAGGTACTCTTTCTCGGTACGAGCGGCTCAATGCCTACGGTTGCTAGAAGTCTTCCTTCCATACTGATAAAGCGAGATGGCGACGCCATCCTCTTTGACTGTGGCGAAGGGACGCAACGCCAGATGATGCGTTGTCGTACCGGAATCAACCTATCCTCTGTATTTATAAGTCACTGGCACGCTGACCATTTCCTCGGGTTGCCAGGACTGATTCACACTATGTCCTTTCTGAACCGGAGCGACAAGCTAAACGTATATGGACCTAGGTGGGGGGGTCTTCCAAACTTGTTTGCACTTATTAATCCCCAATTTCAGGTAGATTTTGTGGAAGTCTTGCCAGGAGATATAATCGAACTAGGCTCGTTTTCCGTGCGAGTCTTCGCTGTGGATCACGGGCTAGGCGCATGCGGTTACGTTTTTGAGGAGCACGAACGGCCCGGCAAGTTTGACAGAAGAAAAGCAGAAGAGCTTGGACTCAAGCCTGGACCACTGTACCAAACCCTCCAAAACGGTGAAGCGGTGCCTGTCGGAGAACGCGTCGTAATGCCAGAACAAGTGATTGGACCAAAGCGTCCAGGCAGGAAAATCGTCTACGCAGGAGATACGCGTCCTTCTGATACGGTTGTGCAAGCTGCAGAAAACGCCGACTTACTTATTCACGAAGCGACGCTAGCTGGAGACCTAGACGAATACGCAAAAGCTGTCGGCCATTCGACGGCATCCGAAGCAGCTTGTATAGCACGCAGAGCGGACGTGGTTAAGCTAGTTCTAACTCACATAAGCTCTCGATACGCAAATGCGTCGCCGTTGCTGGAAGAGGCGCGACTTATCTTCCGCAACACATCTGTCGCCGATGATCTGCTTGAAATAGAGGTGCCGTACAGGGATCGGCTCGACTAGGAGACGACTCGATGCAATTGGCGAACACCTCAGACGGTAATGCGCTGCAAATACATCAAGCTTCGAACGCCTTCATCGAGTGTCCGTGATTCCAAAACGAAAACACCCTTATACCGCCTCAGTCCTCGCATTACGCGGCTCCAGTTGATGTTTCCTAAGCCGAGGACTAAGTGCTCATCAGTTTGGCCGTTATTGTCGTGCAGGTGAACGTGGTCTATGGGCATTCGCAAGAAGGAGTCTATTGCGTCAGCCGTGTTTGCGTGGCCAACGTCAAAAGTGAAGCCTAGACCATCAACACGCATGTCTGCTATTTCGTCGGGAAACCGGCCGAGGAGAAATTCCACATTGACCATGTTTTCGATGGTCGCAGTGACGCCGTGCTCTCTCGCACAACGCGTGAGCTGGAACAGTGCCTCATTATTCTTGCGCAACGCCTTATCCGGGCAGAACGCCGCGAGGGGCGATACATAACCGGGGTGGATTACAAAAACACGTGCATAGTTTGCCACTGCCTCTATCGCCTCCTTGATCTGCTTAAGAGTTTCACCCCAAATAGGCTCATTGAGGCTCGCGATGTTCAAGTCAGAAAATGGAGCGTGAACGCTAATCTCAAGGTCATACGAGGAACTGAGATAATCAATCAAGGAGATCATGTCGTCATCAAGCTTCTGGGGCCCCTCCGCTATCACTTCCCAGCCTTGGAAGCCGACACCCTTAAGATCCTCGAGGTGCTCAAGATCGACTTGCGCGGACGAAAAATAGACCTTCATTCATTGCTCTCGTCTGTGATCGCTTCTATCACCTTATCAGGCGAAGGCGCTACGACGCGGACGAAGATCGGGCCAAGCGGATCCTGCCAAAAGTTTACCTTTCCGACTAGCGCCGCTTGCTTGTTTAACGTGAACTCAAAAGAGTTGGATGACACTCGTTTCATGAGCTCCGCGTTTGCCGCCGATCGAATTCGCTGTGCTCGCAGAAGGTTGGCAAATGTCTCCAGTGTGTGACTGGTCCCCCTTATTAAGTCGTTTGAGCGCTCCAATGCTGCGTCTGGAAATATGTTCCGGATGGCACGTTCGACTTTATCTTGGACCTCTGTTTCGTGGATTGGCGTTTGCACGCTTATCTCGATTCCAGTCGCTGGGACAAGCGACGAGAGTCGTTCAATCACCTTAGATACAGAAGACTTAAGCTCTTCAAGGCTCCCTTCATTCGATATGTAGCAGTCAGCCGTGCTTAATGCTTCTTCGAGCCCCCAAGCTAACTCGCGTTTGTCTTTTTCTTCAAAGCCCTGAAAACTGAGTGCATCATCGGGGCGGCTTCTGCTCTTGACCCTCTCAAATCTAGCTTCAGGGCTCGCAGCTATAGCGATAAGTTTGAAATTGTTATTGAATTCTCTCCTGTACGCATCCACCTCCGCGACTCCCCGAAGACCATCTATCACGACCTTCTGAGAGGGGAGCGCGCGGACTGCCGGAATGCACATTTGGGCTATTGCGTCCATCCCACGTAGAGCACGCAGTTCGTTTGCAATTGCGCCGACGTTTTTTTCACTCAACTCGATTCCGCGCTCGCGCATGTATGATCGTACCGCATCACCCATAGCGACGACCACAAACCCGCGGGCCTGCGCTACAGCTGTTGCTTCGGATTTGCCCGACCCCGGAAATCCTACGAAGCCAATGATTAACAAACCGCACTCTCACGGCGCGAGCGGTAGCTCAACATATGTCCTCGTCGCCTTTCTCACGCGTTCGAATTCTAAGCGGGCGCCGACACTCAGCTGCCAGTTCAGCGATCTCGTCGCGCGTTAAGGTGATCAGATCTCTTCGAAGGCACATCTCAGCTCTTCCCTGCTGAAGTGCATAACGGACCCCAAACTGGTTGACCATTTCAGTGATTTCGTCTTGGCTAAGCAACCCTTTGAAAAGCGTGGTTCTCAATTCAAACTCGAGAATCTTGTGTGCAGCTAATGCTGCGCTGCCTATGTTAATGGCCTTCTTAATCTTCTCGACATATGCATTCGCGTTTCGTATCCCGATGATTCGTGCATATTTTTGTGGATCGGAGAGAGGCGCCTTGAGGTCGATAAAAAGCCCGTCGAGCAACTGAGCGTCGATCAACGTACCCAAGACCTCGGGGAATGCACCATTTGTCTCGATTCCTATCAGAAGACCATCTTTTTTTGCCTCTTCAGCTAACGACTGAAGCAAGTTCGGACGCAGCGTCGGTTCGCCACCCGAAAAGATTAGTGCGTTTATATAATCTCTATTGCGCCGAACCTCACGTAGCAACCCGTCCACATCAATTGGTGGCGCGGCGCCCCAAATCTTGTAGTTTTGGCAGTAACAACATTTGAAGTTGCAACCGCGAAGAAATACTACCATTGAGGCTTTTCCGGGCCAATCAATAGTCGAGAACGGCACTACTATGGACTTATCGAAGTTATCAAGGTTCAGTTGCACAGAACACCAACTTCAACCAAAATATTTGTAATGTACCTTGCTCATTGTCAGCCAAATAGTATGCTCGGAGGAGATTCTGCTCGAATCTTACTAAGAGCGTAGTCGAAATGCTCCGGCCCTACTACAGTTTCATCAATTATCGCCTGGTGCAGCGCAATCTTCAAAACCTTCTCGACTAGATCCCTGCCTGAAAAGCCCTGCGTCTTGCTTGCTATTTTTGCAAGATCAACCGTTGCATGCAGTTTGACTGGGAACGTCTTCGCGAAGTTCACGAGAATCTGCAGTCGCTCATCTGTGTTAGGGAGCGTAAATTCAATCTCCTCTTCAAATCTACTTCTCACAGAACCGTCAAGCGCGCCGTACCGGTTGGTAGCTCCTATGGTGCAGATTCCGGACCTATCCTCAATTCCGTCCATCTCCGTCAGTAGGGCGTTCACTATTTCCAGGACGTCGCCCCGGAGTTCTTGGTAGCTTCGGTCCAGCGCTATTGCGTCAAGCTCATCGAAAAACAAGATACACGGTGCGAGATCTTTGGCTCGCGCATAAAGGAGATGTATCCTCGCGGCCCCTTCACCTACGTGCTCGCCTATCAGTTGAGTCGATTTAACAGTAAGCATCGGCGCATCTGTTAGACTAGATAACGCCTTCGCCATCATTGTTTTTCCAGTTCCAGACGGCCCAAAGAACAAAATGTTCTTGGGAGCCCAGCTGCCAAAGCTTTCAGGGTCTTTCAAGTATTTTTCGATAAGCTTGCATTTCTTCTTTGCCCGGTATTGTCCGACGATGTCGTCAAATAGGATGCCTGCAGCCACCTGAGGGATGCTATTCTCTGCATCTTCTACGACAACTACGGTTGATTTTCCGATCGTCGCTTGCTTAGGCTCGACGTTGATGATTTCAAAAGCAAAATCTGGATACATCCGGCGATCAAACAAATAGTCACCCTTCTTTACCGAAGCGCCAAACCATTGCTCTTTTGCGTAATAATCGAATACTCTCGGTTCACTTACCTCCGGGTATTCAAATTCGCTCTTCATGGGGTAGCCTGCAGGCTTAAGTACGATGAACTTGGCAGCAGTCGTGGGGTTTTTAATAGGCGAGGCGTTCATTTTTTCTCTCTTGAGTGAATCACTATTAGAGTCAAGGATTAAATCATTTATGATGCTGCATGCAGAGCGTTAGAGCATTTATTGCGATTGACCCCGATAACGAGATACGACAAAGACTTCTCACGATTCAGCGTGAGACCCTAGAGATGCACCAGTTCTCATCAGTGAAAGTAGTCTATCCACTTGCGACGCATATAACGTTAAGCTTCCTCGGAAATATCACGCCTCCTGAAGTCTCAACTATCCGCGACGCATTAAGGTCCGTCTCATTTCACCCGTTTTGTGTAACGCTCAACGGTATCGGTGCCTTTCCGAACATGAGAAAAATGAGAGTTATCCACGTAGGCCTGAGCGATTCTGCAGATCTAAAAAGATTACACCAGCTTATCGTCGAATCACTGACGGGAGTACACGCAGCAGAGAAGAGATTTGATCCGCACATCACCATAGGAAGAGTTAAACGGGCAATTCCTTCAGAAATGAAGGACTTGGCTAACCTTATGACCCCTCTCTCAACACTTTTCGTTGGGCGTCTCAACGTTTCCTCTTTTCAACTAAAAAAAAGCACCTTGACTCCTAACGGCCCCATATATGATACGCTCGAGGAATTCAAATTATGAAAAACGAGTTAACCCGAGTGCAAATGAACGTGCTAAAACGAATACGACCTTCACGAAGCGAACGTGAGCGTCTGCACCGAGTTACCCAACAGGTGATTGCCGCTGCAGAAAGCGCTATCGCAAGCAGAAATCTGAGTGCGACCGTGGAAGTAATTGGTTCTGCTGCACGAGACACCTGGATTTCGGACGACGAAGAGGGCGGTCAAGATATCGACATATTCATCGGATTTGACACGAGCACTTCGCGCGAAGACCTTGAACGCTACGGATTGGAAATAGGAAAAGAAATTGCGGTCGAAGGCTATATCATAGGTTTTGCCGAGCATCCTTATGTAAAAGCTCGTTGCGGCGGTTTCGCTATTGATGTCGTGCCGCACTACCGAATCAAGAATACGCGCCATATACTCTCAGCAGTCGATAGGACCCCTTTTCATCAGAAATTCGTAGCTGAGCACCTCGACGGGAGACAAGATGACGTCAGACTGTTAAAACAGTTCTTAAAAGGGGTGGGCATATACGGCGCAGAGTTACGAACCAAAGGATTCTCTGGATACCTCTGTGAGCTCCTCGTCATCAAATTTGGCTCCTTTGTAAATGTACTGAAAAGCGTCCAAGATTGGAAAGTGGGGACCTGTCTTAGCTTGACTAGCGAACACGCTCGCAACAATTTCACCAGCCCTTTGGCGGTTATCGACCCAGTAGACACAAATCGAAACGTAGCTGCTGCGGTCTCACTAGATAGTTTTTCCATTTTGATTGATGCTGCAAGAAGCTTCCTGGAAAGCCCGTGCATAAAGTGTTTTTTCCCTCAGAAAATGCTGCCCCTCGACGTGAGCGCCTTCCGGGCCATTGTCAAGAAGCGGAAAACGACCGTATTTGGCGTGAAGTTTGATTTGCCGGAGGATCTCGTTGACGACATTGCTTACCCACAGCTCGAACGAGCTCACAAAGGAATGCTGATCGCGCTGCAGCGAAACGGCTTCTCGGCGCTGCGAGGCGACATTTATTACGATCACGGGGAGGCTGTCTTGCTCTTTGAAATGCGAGTTTCGCACCTCCCTGCCGTGGAACGACACGATGGCCCGCCTGTCGACTCAACGCGGCACGCCAACAAATTCAAAAAGAAATACGTCAACAACCCTGACGTGTTGTCAGGACCATACATAGACGGTGGCCGCTACGTCGTTGAGCTTCCACGCAAGTATCTCACATTCCCTGAATACGTAGCAGCCGAGTTCAAAAACGTGCGCTCGAGCAAAGCAATCTTGCGCGCGATGGAACAAGGGTTTCAGATTCTCAAAGACGAAGAGCTCCTAGATAGCGACAGGATGCGGCTTTTTCTAGCGCGCTACTTTGACAGGAGACTCCACAATTGCGACTAGAATCACAGTTCCCAGTATTTTGATTGCACCTTGATCGCCCTCTCAACCCGATCGCTGACGTGTTTGGATATTCCGCTGTTGACGTCGTCTTCTTCCGCTTGAGTCGGGAAATCAAATAACGATCCGCATATTGCGAGCGTAGAATCAGCTAGGGCGTGGAGATCATATCCTCCTTCCAGGCAGGCGATGACCTGTCCCTGGGGGGTCACAGATTTCACCCGTTCAGTCAATCCTCTAAATGCGTTCGAGGTGGCAAGCATGCCGCCGATTGGGTCTGCGTAGTGTATATCTTGTCCGGCCGACACGAAGGTGAGTTGAGGTTCGAACTGTTGTGCAATTGGAATGAAGAGGCGGTCATATGCGTAGAAGAAGCCGTCATTATTCACGCCTGGCGGAAGCGGCAAATTCACGGTGAACCCCTCGCCTTCTCCCGATCCTACCTCCTCAAAATCGCCAGTTCCTGGATAAAAAGGTCGTTGGTGCGTCGACACATACAAAACACGCGAATCATCGTAGAAGGATGCTTGCGTTCCGTTGCCGTGATGCACATCCCAGTCGACGATTAGGACCCGTTCGATATCTTTACTTAAGATGGCGTACTTCGCCGCGCAGGCAACATTGTTAAAGATGCAAAATCCCATTGCTTTGTTCCAAACTGCGTGATGGCCAGGAGGCCTGACAATCGCCATCACGTTGTGCACGTCCGCCATAACGGCATCAACAGCACAAATGACCCCTCCGACGGCGAGGAGCGACACTTCATAGCTTCTCGAGGAGCAATACGTATCCAAATCGAGCCAGCCGCCCCCTGCTTCTGCAAGTCGGCGCACGCTGGCGATATATTGGACGTCATGATTAGTTCCTACTTGGTCGGGGGCCGCTTTGAACGGCTTCAGTATCTGAACACGTCTTGCCCGTTCATCTTCTCGTATACGTTCCATAATTGCATCTACTCGGCTTTTGGATTCGATATGATCCCCCGTGTCGTGGTCTCTGTACGCAGGATCGTACACGATCGCGCCTGCTGGCATAAAGATAAAAAGGGCTTCATAAGCTTATTAACATTATCGAACAACTGTCGAAGAAGCTGAGGATGCGGTGTTACCAGTCCGGAGTTAGGTTAATTTAGTTGTAAACCGCAGTAATGGGTAGAAAATGAGTTCTCTCAAAGTCGAAGATTACATGACGCGCGAGGTAGTTACCGTTTCAGCCTCAGACACGGTGAAAGACGTCATAAGTCTTATTAAAAACACAAAACACGACGGGTTTCCGGTCGTCAGAGACCAGAAGATAATTGGGTACGTCTCATCACTGGACATCTTGCTGTGTGATCCTTCGGTCAAAGTCGCCGATATCATGTCAGTAGATTTAGTCGTTGCTCGTCGCGACATGGACTTGTTTGACGCTGCGCGTGTGTTGTTTAGATCGGAAAGCAAGAAGCTGCCCGTAATCGATGATAAGGGCCATGTGGTTGGCATAATATCAAACACAGACGTCATTAGATCGCAGATTGAACGGGCCACACCTGACAAGGTGTGGAAGCTTATGCGCACGCTGCGAACGATTCACAAAGTCCAAGTCGAAGAGCACTTTGGCCAAGTGAGGATTGTCGACCTGGTCCCGACGCAGTCAAAGATATTTGCAGACGAGCTTGAAGGCAGAAAATATGAGCTTGAGAAGGGCCTGGCTGAACCATTAATCGTTATTCAGAAGCGTAACAAGATCTTGCTGGTAGACGGCCATCACCGGGCAGTCGCAGCTAAGCGCTTAAAACTGAAAGAGGCCGACGCTTACATCATTACGATGGATCGAGACGTTTTTTTGGGTATGGAGCGAACGGCCCAGAACGTTGGACTGAAATCGCTAGTAGATATTCAAATCCTAGAGAGTGACACTCACCCCCTCATCGAAATTACGAAACGAAGCGGCTCGCGAAATGTGTGAGCTTCACGCAAGCGTCACAGAGTTGAGAATCTCGCGCAGCACGCCGGTTCGCGTAATGACTCCCGTTGGAGAACCGTTGTTCGTTACCAGCAGTTGGCCGACGTGATGTTCCTGGAAGAGACGAATGGCCTCATAAACAGGCCTATCGTCTTCAACCGACAGTAAGTTTCGACTCATAATATCTCCTGCGGAGCCGCGGTTTCCAACTGCAATAGCTTTTCCTAAATCCTCTAGCGTGACTACGCCTACGAGTTTCTGATCCTGCTTCACCGGAGCTCCTTGAATATTGTGGTCGATGAGGGTCCTGGCAACTTCTTGAAGCGGTGCGTCGATATCGATCGTGACTAAATCGTTCGAGGCATACTCACTCACCGGCGCTTTCGGAAGAGATATCATCTCAGAGACCAAAACGATGAGTTTGTTCTCCGCGTCATTTCTCCCGCAAACCGTGCCTCTTATGGTCAGATTATTCACGGGAGTCGGACCGAGCTTAATAGTGTCGCCAATGTCGAACTCCCGAATGTTTCCAATTATCTTGATCGCTGCACTGCACACGTCCGGATGTGCAACTGTCATAAAATCGATTTCCTCGATAAGAATATCGCGTACTTCAGCGCTATTTTTAATCAGAACAACGTGAGCTTCTTCCGCCATCGTGTCCAGTTCCAGTTCCCGGTATGCGGCGCTAGTGGCTTTGTATCCGCCTTTAGGCCCTGGAACACTTTCCACAAGTTGAAGGGCTTTTAGCGATTGCATTTGGTTTCTTATTGTGCCTGGATTTCGGCCAAGAATCTTGGCTATCTCCTCTCCTCTGATTGAGCGCGGTTGGCGACGATACAAACTGATAAGAGTGCTCAAGATCTCCTTTTGCACGGACGTGAGTTCCATAGCTGTTATTAATATGATTAATTATGAGATATAAGTTTTATTAGCTCGCGATATCTAGGAGTAAGAAATGTTCAATATTCCGACGGTCCCCACCTCAGAAGAGCTATTAGGCAAAGCATTCAGAAAGAGTGTCAGGGCAAGAACAGGAAAA